>JADMIO010548956.1_pt1 | contig 49953 bp, 51 predicted proteins | sample 8958161 | NCBI WGS metagenome assembly JADMIO01 (sample SAMN16585339, study PRJNA669376) | soil metagenome | isolation source: Crop rotation soil | place: USA: Cullars Rotation, Alabama | collected 2011
CGACTTCAAGTCACGTGAATTCCAAGCTTCGGATCCCACTGTGCTGGAAAGGCTGAGCAGGGCGTCGAAGACGTCGGCGACGGCGACGATCCGGCCCTCGATCGGGATCTCCTCGCCGGCCAGGCCACGTGGGTAGCCGCTGCCGTCGTAGCGCTCATGATGGGTGAGCGCGATCCGCGCCGCCATCTGCAGCAGGTTGCTGTCGGAGTCGCCGAGGATCTCGTGGCCGACGGTCGTGTGGCGCTGCATCTCGGCCCGCTCCTGGGTGCTCAGGGCCCCTGGTTTGCGGAGGATCTCGCCCGGCGTGGCGATCTTGCCGACGTCGTGCATCGGGGCCGCCGCGTGCAGCAGCACCACCTGATCCTGGTCCATGCCGATCTGGATCGCGAGGTAGGCGGCGAGCGCGGCCATCCGGTTGACGTGGGCGCCGGTCTCGGCATCGTGGGACTCGATCGCCCGGGCCAGGTGCTCTACCGTCTCCTGCCGGGAGGAGCGCAGCTCCTCGATCGATCGAGCCTGAGCCTCGATCGCCCGGGCCTGGGCGTCGGCGAGCTCTTCCCGCAGCCCTTCGGCTTGCCGCTGGGCGGTGATGTCGGCGGAGACGCCGGAGATGCCGACGATCTCCCCCGCGTCGTCGACGAAGGGGTACTTGACGGTGAGGAAGGTCCGTTCCTCGCTGCCGACCTGCAGCGTCTGCTCTGTCTCGAATCCCTCGCCGCCCTCGATCACCCGGAGGTCGGACTCGCGCGCGACCTGCTCCGAGGCGGCCGGCATGATCGCCTCGTCGGTGAGGCCGATCAGCTCGCCCGGGCCAAGGCCGGCGACCTCGTGGGCGACCTGGTTGGCGATCACGTAGCGACGGGCGCGATCCTTGACGTACATCGGCACCGGCGCCCGGTCCATCAGCATCTGCAGGCGGTCCTCGAGGGTGCTGCTGTGGGCCTTCTCCAGCATCTCCAGCTGGCGGCGCCGCAGCGCGTTCATCGTCGTGATCAGCAGCTGACCGGGTTGGAGCGGCTTGACCAGGTAGCCGTGGGCGCCGAGCTGGAAGGCCTCCTCGGCGACGTCGGGGTCGTCGATCCCGGTGATCATCACCACCGCCGTGTGGGGAAATTCGCGGGTGATCTCCTCGACCAGGACGAGCCCCGACACACCCACCATCTCGATGTCGCAGAGCACCAGCTCGAAGCTGCCCTCGCGCAGCCTCACCCGGGCTTCGTGGACGTCGCTGGAGAACTCGCAGTGGTACCGCTCGCCGAGCGTGTGCTCGATCAGCTGCAGTACCTCCGGGCGATCGTCGACGACGAGTATGCGAACCGCTGCGGCGTCGACCGCAAAATCGACCATCTTTGGTGTAGGCCTCTCGATTGGTCCTCTGGATTATCGATGATACGCGGGTTTGGGGCTCTCATCTTCGCTTCATCGAACTTTGGCGTTTATGTAAATCTGGGATGATTCCCCTGGAAACCGCATACGGGCACTGGCTTTTCCTGCAAGGACTGACGCAGTGCCCCCGCGGTGGGTGCCGGATGCCGCCTCAACTGGCAGAGTCATAGTGAGGCGTCGCACCCTTCGTTTAGCCGGCGCTCATGTCAAGCAACGAACCTAGGTCTTCCACACGTGTATCGAAAGCAAGTACGCCGCCGTAGGGCGGTGCTCGCGCTGTTGATCGTCGGCTCCTTCGTGCTGCTGACGATCACCTACGGGCAGGGCTCGAACGGGGTCCAGCGCGGGGTCAGCGCGATCTTCAGCCCCGTCCAATCGGTCGCCGACCGGGCGTTGAAGCCTGCCCGCGACATGGTCAACTGGTTCGACCAGACCTTCGATGCCCGCGGCCGCAACAGCCGCCTGCACTCCGAACTGGAGACGGCGCGCGGCGAAGCGGTCGCCGGCCGCGCCGCGATCGCCGAAAACGCCGAGCTGCGCGAGCTGCTCTCGCTCGACCGCAGCGGCGCCATCCCCGGCGGCTATCAGCCGGTCACTGGGCACGTGATCGCCCGCTCGCCGAGCGTTTGGTTCGCCGACGTGACGATCGACGCCGGCAGCGACGACGGCGTCGAGGTCGACGACCCGGTCGTCAACGGCGACGGCCTGGTCGGCCAGGTGACGGCGGTGACCGGCGGCTCGGCACAGGTGAAGCTGATCGCCGACGGGTCCAGCGCCGTCTCGGCGAAGGTGGTCCCGCCCGGCGTCCAGGGCGTGCTCAGCCCCGACGTCGGCGACCCCGGCGACCTGATCCTCGACTTCATCGACTCCAGCAAGCACGTCGGCCAGGGCCAGGCGGTGGTCACCGCCGGCTGGCGCTCGGGCGAACTCGCCTCGCTGTTCCCGCCCAACATCCCGATCGGCGAAATCACCACCGCCTCGATTCTCGAGCAGGAGGCCCAACAGCAGGTCCACGTGCGTCCCTTCGCCGACCTCCGCAACCTCGACCTGGTCCAGGTCCTGACCGGGGGCTGGCGCGGATGATCCTCACCCGTAGGATCCTCGCCCGGCTGGTCGCGATCGTCGTCCTCGGCGTGCTCCTGCAGCTCTCCTTCTTCTCGCAGGTGGCGCTGTTCCACGTCAGCCCCGACATCCTGCCCGCCCTGGTCGTCTCGCTGGGCCTGCTCGGGGGCACGATGACCGGCGCCGTCAGCGGCTTCTCGGTCGGCCTGCTGCTCGACTGCCTGCTGGTGCGCCCGCTCGGCGGCGCCTCGCTGGTCCTGCTCGGCGTCGGCTACGGCGCCGGCCTGTTCCGCGAGCGCTTCGAGATCCACAGCTCGCTGGGGGCGGCGCTGCTCTGCGCGGCCGGCACCCTGCTCGGCGAGCTCGGATTCGGCGCCGTGCAGCTGATGCTCGGCATCGAGTCCTCGGTCAGCCTGCTGGTCCTGCGCGACATCCTCGTCAAGAGCATCTTTGCCTTCTTCCTCGGCTGGCTCGTCTTCGCCGCGATCCGCCGCGCCCTGCGGCCGGCCCTGGTCGAGGAGCCGACGGTGCGCCGTCGCCGCCGCCGCAGCCTGCTCAGTCGGCTTCGCCGCCGCCGTCGCGCGGGCGGCGAGCGCCGCCGTGGCCGACCGAGGATGCTGGGAGCCTGAGGAACGTGTACTTGCGCCAGGAGGATCGCCCGCCCCGCAACCGGATGGCGCTGCGGATCGCCGTCGTCGGCGGCGTCGGCGTCGCCCTTTTCGCGCTGCTCTTCTTCCGCCTCTGGGACCTCCAGGTCCTCTCCGGGGCCGAATACCTGACCGAGGCGCAGAACAACCGCACCCGCGAGTTTCGCGTGATCGCCCCGCGCGGTTCGATCCTCGCCCGCGACGGCGAGGTGCTGGTCGACAACCGCACCAGCCTGGCGCTGCAGCTGAACCCGCAGAAGCTCTCCGAAGACCCGGCTGAGGAACGGGCGGAGCTGGCGCGGATCGGCAGCCTCGCCGAGATGCCGCTGCGCAAGGTGCGGCGCACGCTCGCCGAAGGCGAAGCGGTCGCGGCGGGGGCGCCGGTGACGCTGCGCAAGGACGTCGACTACGACCTCGTCTACTACTTACGCGAGAACCAGGACCGCTTTCCCGGCGTCGCCGTCGAACGCGTCTTCGTCCGCCACTACCCCCACGAAGCCTTCGCCGCCCACATCCTCGGCAGCGTCGGCGAGGTCAGCGAAGAACAGCTCGAGGAACCGCAGTACCGTGGCCTCGAAGCCGGCGACGAGATCGGCCAGGGCGGGGTCGAGGACACCTACGACAACTACCTGCGGGGTCAGCCGGGTCTGACCAAGATCCAGGTCAACGCGCTCGGCCAGCCGACTCCGGGCGGTCAGCTGGTCGACAAGCCGCCGACTCCCGGCGACAACCTGAAGCTCTCGATCGACCCCGACGTCCAGTCCGCCGGCGAAGGGGCGTTGGCCGCCCGCGGCCTGCCCGGGGCCTTCGTGACGATGAACGTCGACAACGGCCAGGTCCTCGGCCTCGGCTCATCGCCGACCTTCGACCCGACCGTGTTCACGAAGCCGATGACCCAGGCGCAGGTGAACTCGCTCTACCGCAACGAAGCGGCGCCGCTCGCCAACCGGGCCACCCAGGGCCTCTATCCAACCGGCTCGGTCTTCAAGCTCGTCACCGCCCTGGCGGCCCTGGAAGGCGGTGTGATCGACACCACGGAGACGATCTTCGACAACGGCTCGATCACGATCGGCGGCCAGCGCTTCCAGAACGCCGGCGGCGAATCGTACGGCCCGGTCGACATGATCACGGCGATGCGCTACTCGTCCGACGTCTACTTCTACGTGCTCGGCCTCAAGATGTGGGACAGCGGCCAGCTGCAGCGCTGGGCGAGCAAGCTGGGGATCGGCCACCCGAGTGGGATCGACCTGCCGGAGCAGACCGAAGGCCTGGTGCCGAGCCAGCAGTGGCGCAACCAGCTCTACGAGGAAGGCGAAACCGAACGACCCTGGTCGGCCGGCGACAACGTCCAGCTCGCGACCGGGCAGGGCGACCTGCAGACCAACCCGCTGCAGATGGCGATCGCCTACGCGGCACTGGCCAACGGCGGCAAGATCGTCACGCCCCACGTCGGGCTCGAAATCGAGGACGCCGCCGGCCGGGTGCTGAAGGAATTCGCGCCGCCGGCACAGCGCCAGATCGAGATCGATCCCGCCAGCCGCGAGGCGATCATGGAGGGTCTGCACGAGGCAGCCCAGGTTCCCGGCGGCACCTCCTACGGCGTTTTCGGCGGCTTCCCCGTGCCTGTCGCCGGCAAGACCGGGACCGCCCAGCGACCTCCGCACGCCGACCAGTCGTGGTACATCGTGCTCGCCCCGTATCCTGATCCGCGTATCGTCACGGCTGTGACTTTCGAGGAAGGAGGGTTTGGCGCCGAAAGCGCCGCCCCGGCCGCACTGGCGATCCTCGAGGCATATTTCGACAAGCACGCCACCGCCGTCGGCGGCGCCAACGGGGGTAGCCCCGGCTGATGTACGCAACCCGCACCAGACCCACCCACCCGGAGCCCTTTGCGCTCCGCCCCGGCATCGCCGAGCGACTCGGGCTTGCCCACATGGACTGGCCGCTGGCCCTCTCGGCGATCGCCCTGGTCGGCTTCAGCGTCTTCACGCTCGGCCAGGCGACCCTCCACGACATTCCTGGCAGCCCCCGCTACTTCGTCGATCGCCAGATCCTCTACGCCGCCCTCGGCGTGATCGGGATGCTGCTGCTGAGCCGGATCGACTACTCGCGCTTCCGCGAGCTGCGGGTCGGCATCTACACCTTCCTCTGCGTCAGCATCTCGCTCATCTTCGTCTTCGGCTTCGCCGCGAAGGGCTCGCGGCGCGCCTTCGACCTTCCCTTCTTCTCCTTCCAGCCATCGGAGCTCGGCAAGCTCCTGCTTGTGCTCGCGCTTGCCGGGTTCGTGATCGATGGCGCCAGACGGGGCTCCCCGAGGCAGCGCACGGTGCGCTACCTCTGCCTCGGCCTGGCACCGGCTGCTCTTGTTTTCCTGCAGCCCGACCTCGGCACCGCTCTGGTGTTCGCGGTCGCGACCCTGGCGGTGATGTACTTCGGAGGCGTCCGCTGGACGCACTTCGCGGTGATCGGCGGGGTCCTCGCAGCGCTTGTCTCGCTTGTCCTATTCCTTGCCCCGGCCGCCGGGGTCCCGCTGTTGCACGGCTACCAGGAGCAGAGGCTCACCTCTTTCCTGCAGCCCAGCGCGGACCCCGCCGGCGCGGGTTACCAACAGAAGCAATCAGTGGTCGCAATCGGTTCCGGTCAGGAGACCGGCCGCGGCGACCGCGCCACCCAGACGCGGCTCGACTTCGTCCCTGAGCGGCACACCGACTTCATCTTTGCGGTGATCGGTGAGCGCTACGGATTTCTCGGCGCCGCGTTCGTCCTGTCCCTCTACGCCCTGCTCTTCTGGCGGGCGCTGCGGATAGTGACGCTCTCGAAGAACTCCTACGGAACGCTGGTCGCGGGCGGCATCGCCGTCTCGCTGCTGTTCCAGGTCTTCGTCAACGTGGGGATGAATCTCGGGATCATGCCGATCACCGGAATTCCCTTACCGCTGATGAGCTATGGAGGTTCCTCCGTGATCGCGACTTTCCTCGCGATCGGGATCCTCGAGAGCATCCACATCCAAGCGCGTCTCGCTCAGAGGGGCAGGTTCGCCTGGTGACGCAAGTCGCCTTGTCCGCGTACCTACTCCGAACTGAGTTGAACTAACAAATGAAGAAAACGATTCTGGTGTCCGCCGAGCGCGGCGAGACCCGCGTTGCAGTACTCGAGTCCAAGCAGAAAGGCGGCAAGCGCGACGTCGCGGAGCTCTACATCGAGCGCCGCGGCCGCCGCTCGATCGTCGGCAACATCTACAAGGGGAAGGTCGACAACGTCCTTCCCGGCATGGAGGCCGCCTTCGTCGACATCGGCCTCGAGCGCAACGGCTTCCTGCACGTCGACGAGATCGTCCTGCCCGGCGGCGAGCAGGCTCCGAAGCGTGGCCGCGGCAGCGGCCGGCGCATCAACGAGCTGATCAAACCGGGGCAGGAGATCGTCGTCCAGGTGGTCAAGGACCCGCTGAAGAGCAAGGGCGCCCGGCTCTCGATGAACGTCTCGATCGCCGGCCGCTACCTGGTCTACGCCCCGCAGGGCAGCGGCGTCGGCGTCAGCCGCCGGCTCGCCGACAAAGAGCGCGACCGGCTGCGCAAGATGGTCGATCGCACCTACAAAGGGCCGGGCGGGCTGATCGTCCGCACCGCCGCCCACGGGGCGAAAAAACCCGACTTCGTGCGCGAGATCTCCTACCTGCAGCGCCTCAACGAGGTGCTGGAGCGGCGCACCGAGGAAACCAAGGCGCCGGCCCTGGTCTTCCAGGAGGCCGACCTGCCGGTGCGGGTCCTGCGCGACGTCTTCCTCAGCGAGTTCGAGAAGGCGATCATCGACTCGCCGAAGCAGTTCGAACGGGTCACCAGCTTCTTCCAGCGCACTGCGCCGGAGCTGGTCGGCGGCGTCGAGCTCTACGAGGACAGCAAGCCGCTGTTCGAAAAGTGGAAGATCGACGCGGAGATCGAGTCGACGCTCGGCCGCCGGATCGATCTGCCCTCGGGCGGCTACCTGATCATCGATTACACCGAGGCGCTGACGGTGATCGACGTCAACAGCGGCAGCTTCACCGGCCGCGGCAAAGGCGGCCTAGAGGAGACGATCACCAAAGTCAACACCGAGGCTGCTGACGAGGCGGTGCGGCAGCTGCGGCTGCGCGACATCGGCGGCATCATCGTCATCGACTTCATCGACATGGCCCGGGCCGCGAACCGGGACAAAGTCCTGAAGACGCTGCGCAAAGCCCTCGACGCCGACAAGTCGAAGAGCTACGTGGTCGAGGTCTCGCCGCTGGGCCTGGTCGAGATGACCCGGCAAAACGTCACCGACGGGGTGCGGGAGATCCTCACCGAGGCCTGCCCGACCTGCCGCGGCGAAGGGGTCGTGCTCTCGGCCGAGACGGTGGCCCTGGACGGGCTGCGCAAACTGCGCGACATCGTCGCCGAGAGTCCCGACGTCGAGGCCTTCCTGCTGCGGGTCAACCCGAAGGTGGCTGCGGAGCTGACCGATCCCGACAGCGGCCTGGCCGAGTTCGAGCGCGAGACCGGCAAGCAGTTCCACTTCGAGGGCGGCGACGCGCTGGCGATCGACACCTTCAAGGTGGTCGAGTCCGGCGGGCGTCAGGAGATCGAGGAGCGGGCGCTGCCGTTCAAGGTCGGCGAGGAGGTGCTGGTCAAGATCGACGAGCCTCACATGTACAACGCCGACGACGCGGTGGCCCGGATCGACTCCTACATCGTCAGCGTTACCGGTGGCGGTCGCTTCGTCGGCGACCGCAAGCTGGTGCGGATCGAGGAGGTCGAGCGCTCCGCCGCGGTGGCCTCGCTGCTGGGCGGCGAGTCCCCCAATGGCAACTCGAAAGACGGAGAGGACGCCGGCGGGCTAGAATCCGCCGCCTCGCGCAGCAAACGCAGCCGCGGCCGCCGAGGTGGTCGGGGCCGTTCGCGCGCCAAACAAGGCAGCAAGGACGATTGACATGTACGCAGTGATCGAAACCGGAGGCAAGCAGTACAAAGTCGAGAAGGGCACGTCCCTGCTCGTCGACCGCCTCAGCGCCAACGAGGGCGACAAAGTCGCCCTCCGCGCGGTGATGTTCCGTGGCGACAAAGAGGTCGTCGCGGAGCCGAAGGAGCTGGAGAAGGTCAAAGTCGAGGCGAAAGTCTCGGCGCACCTGCGTGGCAAAAAGATCAAAGTCTTCAAATACAAGGCGAAGAAGGGCTACCGCCGCCGCGCCGGCCACCGCTCCGAGCTGACCAAACTCGAGGTGACCGAGGTCAAAATGGGCGCCCGCAAAGCCGCGGCCAAAAAAGAGCCCGCCAAGAAAGACGTGAAAGAGGAGGGCTCTGATGGCGCATAAGAAAGGTCTCGGTTCCAGCCGCAACGGGCGCGAATCGAACCCGAAGATGCTCGGGGTCAAGGTCTTCGCCGGCGAGCAGGTGACCGGCGGCGAGATCATCGTCCGCCAGCGCGGCACCCGGTTCTGGCCCGGTGAGGGCACCGGGATCGGCCGCGATCACACGATCTTCGCGACGCGGCCGGGCACGGTCGACTTCAAACAGGCTCGCAAGGGCCGCACGATCTACGTCCTGCAAGAGGACTGATCTCCGCTCAGTTCGTCGTTTGTTCGGAATAGCCGGACAAACAGCGAACTGAGCGTGGCTACTCTCGCCTGATGGATGACAAGGCGAAAATCTGGGTTGAGGGTGGGCGCGGCGGTAATGGCTGTGTGAGCTTTCGGCGGGAGGCGCATGTGCCGCGCGGTGGGCCCGATGGTGGGGATGGCGGGCATGGCGGAGATGTCGTGCTGGTCTGCGATGCCTCGCGGCGGGACCTGGGGATCCTGCGCGGCAGCAAACACTTCAGGGCAGAGCGGGGGCACCATGGGATGGGGTCCAACAAGCACGGGGCGCGTGGCGAGGACCGGGAGATCCTGGTGCCGCCGGGGACGCAGGCGGTCACCGTCGACGGCGCGGCCGTCGATCTGGTCGAGGCCGGCCAGCGGGCCGTGGTCGCCCACGGCGGGCGTGGGGGGCACGGGAACAAGCGGTTCGCGACCTCGGTCCGGCAGGCGCCGCGGTTCGCCGAGCAGGGGACGAAGGGGGAGGCGGACTGGATCGAGCTGCGGCTGAAGCTGCTCGCCGACGTCGGGCTGGTGGGGCTGCCGAACGCGGGCAAGTCCTCCTTGCTGGGCCGGTTGACCAGGGCGGCGCCGAAGGTGGGGGACTACCCGTTCACGACCCTGGCGCCGGCGCTGGGAACGATCGAGGGGGAGGACCGCCAGGCGGTGGTCGCCGATATCCCCGGTCTGATCGAAGGAGCGGCCGAGGGGGCCGGGCTCGGGCACGAGTTCCTCGCCCACGTCGAGCGCTGCTCGATGCTGGTCCACCTGGTCGAGATCGCGCCGCTGGAAGGCGACCCGGCCGGTAACTACGAGATGGTGCGGGGAGAGCTCTCGGCTTACGGCGCCGGGCTGGAGCGACTGCCGGAGCTGGTGGTCCTCTCCAAGCGCGATCTGGCGCCGGTGGAGGAGATCGAGGCGGCGCTGACCGAGTGGCGGGAGCGACTGGGGGAGAGCGTCCTCGCCGTCCTGGCCGTCTCCTCGGCGACCGGGGAGGGCCTCGACGAGCTGCGCCAGCAGGTTCTCGCCGCCCTGCCGGAGAACGCACCCGAGCTGGGAGCGTCCGCCGCGCCAGCCGCCGAGTTCGAGGCCGAGCACCGGGTCTACCGGCCGGCCGGCGAGGGCGGCTACTGGGTCGAGCGCGAGGACGACGGCGGCTTCCGCATCCTCGGCCGCGGCGTCGAGCTGCTCTTCGAGCGCCACGACCTCAAAAACGAAGAAGCCCTCGCTTATCTGGAGCAGCGCCTCCGCGAGATCGGCGTGATCACCGCCCTCACCCGCGCCGGCTTCGAGCCCGGCGACGACGTCCGCGTCGGCGAGCACGAGTTCGAGCTGCACATCTAGCGGGCCCGGGGGAGAGTTCTGACGTGCCGGGGCTTAGGGCGGCATGCTGCTCATCGTCTCGTCCATCCTGGTCGTCGATGCGTTCACGCTTATCGACCTCGGTCAGATCGTGCAGGTGAGTCTGATCGGTGCGGGTGTCGGCACGATTGCCAGCAAAGCTGTAGTCGATCGCTCTGAGCGAAGAAGGGGTGAGCTTTCGGCGAGGCGCATCAGGGACATCGAATTTGCATGGGTCAAGGTCCTGGGAGGTGGGGCATTTGCTCTCATCCTCGTATTTCGCGTACTATCTTGGGGATGAATGGTTTTGTCTTAAAAACCCTGGTATGGACCTTTTCCTTCGGAGGGGTAGCGGTTATTGGCCTACTCCTGAAGAGCGAGGGGATCGCCGGGAACCTGGTCACGGTGGGCCTCGCCCTGGTGGCGACGTTTCTGATCAGCCTCACCGATCGCGAGCGGTTCTGGGGGGCTCCACCTGCGGGAGAGCGCCCAGCAGGTAGGCGCCCATCCTCGTAGGTCCAGAGCGCGCCTAGACTGGCGAGGCCATGACCCTCGTCGTCAAGCTTGGATCCTCGATCGTCGCCGCCGATGACGGCGAGCTGCGGGTCGACGTGCTCGACTCCGTCTGCGAGCAGGTCAGCGCCCTGGAGCGGGGTGGGGAGCGGGTGGTGATGGTCACCTCCGGCGCGATCGCGAGGGGGATGCGGTTGATGGGGCTGCCGGTGCGGCCGCGGGCGATGGACGAGCTGCAGGGCGCCTCGGCGGTCGGCCAGGGGGATCTCTTCCGTGCCTACGAGAGCCGCCTGGCGAAGGGCGGCACGCGGGCCGCCCAGGTGCTGCTGACCGCCGCCGACATCGGCGCTCGCACCAACTACATCAACGCCCGCCAGACGCTGCGGCGGCTGATCGAGTGGGGGGTAGTACCGGTGATCAACGAGAACGACACCACCGCCACCGACGAGATCAGCTTCGGCGACAACGACTTCCTCGCCGCCCAGGTGGCGATCCTGCTCGAGGCCCGGCTGCTGGTGCTGCTGACCAACACCGACGGCCTCTACACGGCCGACCCGGGGACCGACCCGACGGCAGAGCTGATCGGCGAGGTCGGCGACTTCGCCGAGCTGGAGGGGCTGCAGATCGGCGACCGCACCTCGGCCTTCGGCTCCGGTGGCATGCGCAGCAAGGTCGCGGCGGCGGAGATGGCGAGCGAGTCGGGGATCGCGGCGACGATCTGCAACGGGACCAGCCACGGCACGCTCGCCGCGGCGGTCGCAGGTGAGGGCGTGGGGACGCGCTTCGCCGCCCGCGAGGGCAAGGCATCGAGCTTCAAGCTCTGGCTCAAGTACGCGAAGCCGGCCCGCGGCCGGATCGTCGTCGACGAGGGGGCCGCTCGCGTCCTCCGCGACCGCGGCTCCAGTCTGTTGCCGGTCGGGATCGTCGCCGCCGAGGGTGAGTTCGAGGCCGGCGACGCCGTCGACGTCGCCGTCGACGGCGAGGTGATCGGCAAAGGCATCGCCGACTACTCCGCCCGCGAGCTCGCCCGCGTCAAGGGCCTGCAGACCGAGCAGGTCCGGGAGCTGCTTCCCCACGCCTCCGACGAGGTCGTCCACCGCGACCGCTTCGTGCTGCTCTAGGTCCCCAGCTACCCTTCTCCGATGGCCGTGACCGCGACCACCGCTGCCGAGACCTGTGCTGCCGCCAAGCGGGCGGCGCGGGTGCTGGCGAGTGCCACTACCGAGGCGAAGAACGCCGCGCTGGAGGCGACCGCGCGGCTGCTCGGCGAGCGCGGGGCGGAGATCCTCGACGCCAACGCCGCCGACCTCGCCGATGAGCGCGCCGCCGGCCTCAGCGAGGCGCTGCGCGACCGGCTCACCCTCAGTGAGGAGCGGATCGCCGGCATCGCCGCGGGAGTTCGCGCTGTCGCCGCGCTCGGGGACCCGGTGGGCGAGGAGCTGGAACGCAAAACGCTCGCCAGCGGGCTCGATCTGCGCAAGCTGCGGGTGCCGCTCGGTCTCGTCGCCGTCGTCTACGAGGCGCGGCCGAACGTGACGATCGATTGCGCGGCGCTGACGATCAAGAGCGGCAACGCGATCGTCCTGCGCGGCTCCAGCTACGCGGAGCGCTCCAACGGCGCTCTGGCGGCGATCGTCCGCGAGGCGCTTGCCGAGGCGGGGCTGCCGGAGGACGCGGTGCTGCTGCTCGCCGGTGGGGGCCGCGAGGACCTCGCCGAGCTGGCGACCCAGGACGGCCTCGTCGACCTGCTGATCCCGCGTGGCGGCGAGGGGCTGAAGAACGCCTTGAAGGACGTCGCCACGGTGCCGGTGATGTACGCGGCGGCGGGCAACTGCCACGTCTACGTCCACGCCGACGCCGACCCGGAGATGGCGCGGCAGATCGCCGTCAACGCCAAGGTCCAGCGGCCCGGCGTCTGCAACGCCGCCGAGACGCTGCTGGTCGACGCCGCGATCGCCGAGCGCTTCCTGCCCGCCGTGCTGGCCGACCTGCGCGAGAACGGAGTCGAGCTGCTCGGCGACGAGCGGGTCCGCGCGCTCGCTGGCGGCGCCGAGGTCGGGGTCGCCACCGACGAGGACTGGGACAACGAGTACTTGGAGCTGAAGATGGCCGTCGCCGTGGTCGATTCCGTCGCCGACGCGGTCGAGCACGTCAACGTTCGCGGCACCGGCCACTCGGAGGCGATCGTCACCTCCTCGGAGGAGGCGGCGGCGGAGTTCGTCGCCGGCGTCGACGCCGCGGCCGTCTATGTCAACGCCTCGACCCGCTTCACCGACGGCTTCGAGTACGGGATGGGTGCCGAGATCGGCAACTCGACCCAGAAGCTGCACGCTCGCGGGCCGATCGGGCTGCGGGAGCTGACGACGTTCAAGTACGTGGCTCGCGGCAACGGCCAGATACGTGAGTAGCGTCGCCGGCGATCGGCCTGGGCAGGGTGGCGTCGGGATCCTCGGCTCCGCCTTCAACCCGCCCCACCTCGGGCACCTGGCGCTGGCCCAGGAGGCGCTCTACCAGCTCGGCCTCGACGAGGTGATCCTCGTCCCGACCGGCACGGCGCCGCACAAGCGGATCGCCGACGACCCCGGCCGCGAGCTGCGCTTGGCGATGACCCGGCTCGCCGCCGCCGACGATTCGCGCTTCTCGGTCTCCAGCATCGAGGTCGAGCGCGAGGGACCGTCCTATACGTATGAGACCTTGGAGCTGCTTGCGAGAGAGCGGGAAGACACTGAGCTGGTGTTCGTGATGGGGGCGGATGCCGCCGTGGGCTTGGAGAGCTGGCGCAATCCGGAGCGGGTGGTCGAGCTGGCGAGGATCGCCGTCGCCCGCCGGGCCGGGATCTCCGAGGCCGAGGTCGCCGCGGTGATGCGCAGCCTCGGTGCCGAGGGCGGCTCGACGATGCTGGAGATGCCGCAGTTCGGCGTCTCCTCCTCGGCGGTGCGTGAGCGCGCCCGCGGTGGCAGGCCGCTGCGCTACCTGGTTCCCGAGGCGGTCGCGCGATTCATCGAAGAGAAGGGGATCTACCGGTGAGCGGCCCGGGCGCGGAGACGCTGGCACGGCTGCTGGCCGAGTTTGCCGACTCGAAAAAGGCTGAGGAGATCGTCGCCCTCGAGATGCGCGAGCTCGTCTCCTACACCGACTTCCTGGTGATCTGCACCGCCCGCAACGAGCGCCAGGCACGGGCGATCGTCGACGAGGTGCGACTGCGGGTCAAGTACGAGACAGGGCTGCTGCCCGGTGGCGTCGACGGCGCCGGTGCCGACGGCTGGGTCGTGCTCGACTACCTCGACTGCATCCTCCACGTCTTCACCACCGAGGCTCGCGAGCGCTACCAGCTCGAGGATCTCTGGCGCGAGGCACCGCGCTTGGAGCTCGACCTCGACGCGCCCGAGGCGCCGTCGGCCGCCAGCGCCTGAGCGATCGCCGAACTCCGCACCGGACTTGCCAAAAAGCCGTCCGAAGGCCAGCGTACGGTGCCGCGCATGGGTAGCTTCAAGCGGGCGCTGTTCGGGTACCGTCGGCCCGAAGTCGACGAGGCGGTCGCCTCGCGCGACGCACGCCTCCGCGGCCTCCAGAAGCGTGCTGCCGCGACCGACGCCGAATCGCAGCGCCGCGCGGCGCTGATCGGTGAGCTGGAACGAGAGTCGGCGACGCTGATCGACGCGGTGGCCGAGCTGGAGCGCGAGACCTCGGTTCTGTCGGGGATGGTGATCGAACGAGAGCGCGAGATCCGCGACCTCGCTGACCGTCTGCGCGAGGCCAACGACCGCCACGACCGCAGCATCGGCTCGCTGGACGCCGTCTCCGAGCGGCTCGAGGAGATCCAGGCGCAGGCCCGCGGCCAGGCGACCAGGATTCGGATGAAAGCCCTGCGCGAGGCCGTCGAGGTGAGCCGCCGGGTGCAGGCGCTGACCGCCGCCGAGGGCGAGGCCGGTGAGGTGAGCGAAGAGGACGGCGTCGCCGCCGGCGACACCGCGCCGGAGCCGAGCTTCGGCGTCTTCGAGGGCGACGTCAAGGTCGAGATCGGCCCGCTCGGGGACTTCTCACAGCTTGTCGGCTTCGAGGACACCGTGGGACAGCTTGGCGCCTCGGAGATCTCCGTCGAACGCTTCTCCGAGGGTCGCGCCACCCTCTCGATGCGCCTCGAGGAGCCGACTGAGCTGCTGCGCGAGCTGGAAGAGCTCTCCGAGCTCGACTTCCAGGTTCGCCACACCGCGCCCGACAACCTGATCCTCGACGTCGACGACGATCAGGGCCCCGAGCAGCGCGCCGCCTAGCCCGGCTGTCTCCCGCCCCGGCCTTCCCGGCACTCTCGATAAACTGCAAAGCCCTCCCGGGGCTGTAGCTCAGCTGGAAGAGCGTCGCGCTGGCAGCGCGAAGGTCAGGGGTTCGAGCCCCCTCAGCTCCATCGCCCGCATTGGCTACGCGATCAGCGTCAGGACCCGCCGCTCGACGAGCGCCTGCTGCCGTGGCGTAATGGCGGCGTCTTCGGCGAGGTCAGGAAGCTCGATCGTCTTGCCGTCGCGGAAGCGGTCGAGCACCCGCGGGTCGATGTAGGAGCTGCGGCAGACGGCGGGGGTATTGCCGAGCCGCTCGGCAACGCGCTTGACCGCGGCCCGGATCGCGCTCTCGCCACTTCCCTTCGAGCTCGGCGCCCTCTCACGCGCCAGCTCGACCGCGGCAAGCACGGTTCCGTGCCAGGTGCGGAAGTCCTTTGCCGAGAACTCCTCGCCGGCCTTCTCCTGCAGGTAGGCGTTGACCTCCTCGGAGCGGACGTCGCGCCAGGTGCCGTTCTCGCGGAAGGCGAGCAGGTCGTCGGGGCCGCTGCGCCGCCGTTGCATCGCCCCGATCGCCGCCTTCACCTCCGGATCGCGGATCGACTGGACGCGGCGCTGCCCGCTCTTCGCCGGGAAGTCGAAGACGACCTCCTCGCCCTCGATCGAGACGTGCTCGCGCAGCAGCGTGGCGACTCCGTAGCTCTCGTTGGTCTCGGCGTACTCCTCGCCCCCGATCCGGAAGAAGCCGAGATCTAGAAGGCGAACGGCGCAGGCCAGGGCGCGCTCGCGCGGCATTCCCTCCTGGGTGAGATCTGCCTTCACCGCCCGGCGTAGCTTCGGGAGGATCGCCGCGAATTCGCGCATCGACTCGAACTTGCGCTGCGCCGCTCGGAGCTGCCAGCGCTCGTGGTAGAGGTACTGCTTGCGTCCCGCTTCGTCGAGGCCGGTCGCCTGGATGTGGCCGTAGGGATCGCCGCAGATCCAGACCTCCCGCCAGGCCGGCGGGATCGCCAAGCCGCGAATCCGCTCCAGCGTGTCCTCGTCCTGGACGCCGCCGCCTTCGGGGTCGAGGTAGCTGAAGCCACCGCCGCGACGGCGACGGCTGATTCCCGGGCCTGAGCAGTCCGAGCGCCTGAGTCGCCGGCGGAGGCGAGACTTGGGTCCGCTCATCCGCAAGGCGGCGCCTTGCGCTGGCTAGGCGCTGGACGAGGTTGTCTGGCGCTGGCCCTCGTGCACGCCCTCGGCGAACTCCTCGACGAGCTTCGCGTTGAAGGCATCGAGATCGTCCGGCTTGCGGCTGCTGACCAGGCCCTGATCGACATGGACCTCCTCGTCGACCCACTCGGCGCCGGCGTTGCGCAGATCCGTCTGCAGGCTTGGCCAGGAGGTGAGCGTACGGCCGTCGACGACGTCGGCGTTGATCAGGGTCCACGGCGCATGGCAGATCGCCCCGACCGGCTTGCCGGCCTCGAAGAAGGCGCGAACGAACTGCACCGCATCGGTCCTGGTGCGCAGCTGGTCGGGATTTGCGACGCCACCTGGCAGCACCAGGCCGTCGTAGGCGCCGGGGTTGGCCTCGCCCACCGTCCCGTCGGGCGTGAAGGTGTCGGCCTTGTCGAGGTGGTTGAACGCCTGGATTTCATCCTCTGCCGGCGCGAGCAGATCGACCTCGGCGCCTGCCTCGCGCAATGCCGCGAGCGGGCTGGTCAGCTCGATCTGCTCGACCCCCTCGTTGGCGACGAGGATCGCGATCTTCTTGCCCTGCAGTTGGTCTGACATCGAGAGCTCCTTTCTGGGTGGTGGCGGAAGCCGCTGGGATCCAAGCCAGCGGCCCACCCTGCTCCGTTACCCGCGGCGACGCAAAGCAAGCCTCTTCCCTGCCCGTCCATACGATGTCGTGCATGGGCCACCGCGGATGTCCGGTGCTCGTCTACGACGGCGATTGCGCCTTCTGCACGAGGTGCGCCGATGCGTTGCGGAGGATCGGGCCCGATGCGGAGATCGTCGCTTGGCAGCTCGCCGACCTGGCTGAGCTGGGAATCACCGAGCAGCAGGCGGCGGCTGCCGTGCAGTGGGTCGAGGTCGACGGCACGATTCGCTCGAGGCACGAGGCGATCGCGGCGGCGCTGGTCTCCGCCGGGCGGGTCTGGAGCATCATCGGCCGGGCGATCTTGTTGCCTGGGGTCTCTTCGGTGGCGGCGAGGGTCTACCGGTTGGTCGCGGACAACCGGGGTAGGATCGGCGCATGGCGGAGGGACTGACCGACGCACAGATCGTCGAACGACTGCTAAGGCTCGAGCAGCAGGTGCGCGAGCTGCGCGAGCGCGCAGGGCTGCCGCCCGACGAGCGCGAGGACGGTATCGACCCCGAGGTTCTCGCTCTGGCCCGGAGCGGCGATCGGATCGGAGCGGCGAAGCTGCACGCCGAGCGGACCGGCGCCGACTTCGTCGAGGCGCAGCGCCTCGTCAATGCGCTCTGATCAGCCGACGCCCGCTTCGCTCAAGGCGACCCTGACCAGTTTCGCGTCGCCGGCGATCTGCGGAGTGGCGACGGCGCTGAAGCTGAGCTTGCCCTTGCGGTAGCCCCAGAGGCGGTCGCCGCCACCGCCCTTGCGCTTGACGAAGATGCCGGGGGCGAGCTCCTTCGCCCCCTTCGGCCTGTAGTTGCCGGCGGCGGTGCTGACCACGAACTCAGCCTGGCCGGACTGGCCGAAGACGACCGCGGCGCTGGAGCTGCGGGCGGCAGGCGCTTTGGGTCGCGTCGAGCACCAGCGGAAGCTGCGGGCGACGCGGCGGTCGGGCTGGCCGGCCGAGAGCAGGGTCGTCTCGGGGTCGCGACCCAGCCGCAGCCGGCCGATGCCGGCGGGGGAGAGGCGTTTCGGCAGGGCCAGGCAGCCCGGCCCGGGGACGCCGACGGCCCGCTCCCAGGTCTGCAGGTAGGCCTCGGCGCCGCCCATCAGGTCGTCGGCGATCGGCTCGCCTGCGAGCAGGCGCAGCTGCTCCATCCAGTCGGGGTGCAGCCCGTACTGGGCGACGCCGTCGAGGTTGACGTCGTAGGTCCGCTGCCCGGAGACCTGGCGGTCGAAGGTAACGGTGCCGTCGAGCGATTTGAACGGGTAGGAGACCGGGCTCGGCTTGTCGGCACCCCGGGCCGGGGGCTGGGCGTGGAAGCCGTTGGCGTCGGCGCCGAAGCCGATCCCGAACTTGAAGCGGGGGTCGGCGGCGGCCCGCAGCGCCTCCCATTCCTCGACGAAGTCCTCGGCGCCGAGGGTGATCGGCTCGACGAAGCCGCCGAGGCGGTAGATCCGTGGGTGCAGATGCGGGTCGGTCCAGGTATGGGAGGCGATCACCCCCGAGTAGCCGCGCGCTTCGGCGAGCTCCAGCACCCGCTTCGCCGTCTTCTGTCCCTCGTGGTCGAGCTCGATCATCAGCCCGCGGTCGATCATCTCTTCGATCAGGAATTCGCCGAGCGGGGTGAGGCCGCGGACGTTGCAATGGGGCGGGGGTGGGTAGACGGGCGTTGCGCCCGCCGGCAGGAAGCCGACCAGCCCAGCGCCGAGGATGCCCGCCGAGGCCGGCACCGCGGTCGCCTGCTCGTTGTCGTGCTCGGGCCCGGTACAGGGCTCGATCTGCCAGAACTGGCCGGTCTGCTTGAGGTTGGCGGCGTTGATCGCGACCCCGAAGCTGCCGCCGTCGAAGCGGACGCCGCCGAAGGCGTTGTCGAACTTGTGGATCGGGAAGAACGAGGCGACGCCCATCGCCTCGATCTCGTCGAGGCCGCTGAGGATCTGCGCCCGGTCGCAGCGCGGCGCCGCCTCGGAGCCCCCGCAGCCGAAGATCTCCGAGGTCTCGATCCCCAGCACCACGGCGAGCTTGCCTTCGTTGATCACCCGCCGCGCCTCGAACGGGGTGCGGACGATCCGGAACCACCCCTTGCCCGGTCCACCCGCCTGGGCGTCGATGTATTCCTCGAGCTCGTGGATGCGCCGCGCCTGCAGGCGGACGCTGTCCATGTCCCGGCAGCTGTTGTGTTTGATCGGGTAGATGTCGCAGAGGGCGACGTTCTCGACCAGGTCGTTGACCATGATCCGCACCCCGCCCAGGTAGGCCCGCTCGATCCAGCGGTAATAGGTCTGCTCGTGGGTCAGCGACTCGGGCGCCGGCCAGTCCTTGAAGGTCGGCCAGCCGACCGGGTCGTGGGTGCGCACGGGGTTGCCGTAGAGAACGTTCTCCAGGACCGCGCCGGCGCCGTTGGGCTGGTGGTCGGGGCAGTCGACCAGCGCCGCCGCGACGCCGTAGCGGCTCCACGGTTCGCCGCAGTGGGCGTCGCCGCCGAGGAACTCGTAGGCGGTGACGTGGTTGTGGCCGTCGATCGTGCCTCGCACTTCGGCGTAGGGCGTCGCCCCGGTCGAGGGGGCGCCGGTCGCGTTCAGGCCGATCTCCGGGAAGCTGGCGCAGCCCTGCGCCGAGCGCGGTTCGATGCCGGCCCCCTGGCCGGCCTGGACGAGGCGGCCGAGCGCGCCGACGGCCAGGGCGCGGCCGCTGCCGGCGTTGACGAAGTTGAAGCCGCCGCCGGACTCGCGCAGCTCCCACTCGGCGGCGGGGCTGCCCTGGGGCGCCTCGATCACCGTGTCCAGTGGCCCCGCCGCGAGCAGCTTGCCGTTGCTGGCGAGCAGCAGGTAGCTGCCCAGGGCCGAAGCCTTCATGTAGAACGGCTCGCCGGCGCCTGGCCGGACCGCGTAGCCAAGCGTCGAGCGGCCGACGGCGCTCTCGCCGATGCGGAGCTCCATGCACTGGCCGGCGAACGAGTAGCGGGACGGGGGGTCAGCGGCGGCGCCTGGCGCGAGGCAGAGCAGCACTGCCACCCCAGCCAGCCCCGCCGCACGCCCCGGTCGCCACCGCATAGGCCATTCATACCAAAAATCGATGAGTCTCAAACTTAACTCGGCCGATGCCGATGGATGAGGGATGAGCGCGGCGAGCGAGCATGTGTTCTCGCATGGGATGCGGGACACGAGGGAGACCTTCGAGCTCTGGAACGCCCGTCCCTGGGCGGTGTTGCGGGCCTGGCTGCTGCTCAGCCTGGCGATCGCCCTGGCGTTGCTGGCCTCGGTTTGGTTCGTCGCCGGGATGCTGATCCCGGATCGGACCCCCGTGCACCTGCCGGGACTGACCTCGCCCGCGGACCCCGGCGACCTGCTGCCGATCCTCTGGCGCAACCTGACCGTGCTGGCGCTGCACGCGACCGCCTGCGTGGCCGGCTTCATCGCCGGCGCCTCGATGCCGATCGCCGCCGCCCAGCGGACCGGGATCTCGCGCTGGATCCACGTCAAGGCCGGCGAGCTGGCGATCCTCTTCGTCTGCGCCGTCACCCTCTTCTCGCTCGGCACCCAGGCCCTCTACCTCGGCTTCCAGGGCTCGACCCTGGCCTTCCAGCTCGACGTCTCCCGCCTCGAGCTGATCCTCAGCGTGCTGCCGCACGCGCTGCCCGAGCTGACCGCCCTGTTCCTGCCGCTCGCGGCCTGGCTCGTCGCCAGTCGCCGCGGCGAGTGGAACCAGCTGCTGGCCGCGACCTTCATCACCGTGGCGATGGCCCTGCCGGTGCTGATCGTGACGGCGACCGTCGAGGTCTACGTCTGGCCGCGGATCCTCGAAGCGATCTCGCCGGTCTTCTAGCCTGCCGGGCATGGGACCGACGGCTGGTTACTCGGGGAAGCCCCTGGCGCAGAAGCTCGGCGTCAAGGAGGGGGCGACGGTCGTGTTGGTGGACGCTCCGGACCGGGCTGTGGACCTGCTCGACCCCCTCCCGGAGGCGGTGACGGTGCGGCGCGGTAATCGCGGTGCCCGCGAGATGACGATCTGGTTCGTGACGGCGCGGCCGCAGTTCGAGCGGCGCTTCGGGAAGGTTGCCGAAGCGGTCGGCGACGGGACCCTGTGGATGGCCTGGCCGAAGCGCTCCTCCGGGGTCGAGACCGACATCACCGAGGACACGATCCGCGAGGTCGCCCTGCCCGCGGGGTTGGTCGACTCCAAGGTCTGCGCGATCGACGAGACCTGGTCCGGCCTGCGCCTGACCCGCCGCCGCTCGTAAGATCGCCGCTCGATGAGCGGATACGACCCGAAGGGGATCGAGGAGAAGTGGCAGCGGGTCTGGGCCGAGGAGAAGACCTGGGAGGTCGCCAACCCCGGCCAGCCCGGCTTCGATCCCGAGCTCCCGAAGTCCTACGTGCTGGAGATGCTGCCCTACCCCTCCGGCGAGCCCCACGTCGGCCACCTCAAGTGCTACGCGGTCGGCGACGCGATCGCCCACTTCCGCCGCCGTCGCGGCTTCCAGGTGATCCACCCGATGGGCTACGACGCCTTCGGCCTGCCGGCCGAGAACAACGCGATCAAAACCGGGGAGCCGCCGCGCGAGGCGACCGAGCGCTCGATCGCCTCCTTCCGCCGTCAGTTCCGCGAGTGGGGGATCTCGATCGACTGGTCGCGCGAGCTGGGCACCCACACGCCCGAGTACTACCGCTGGACCCAGTGGATCTTCCTGCAGCTGTTCGAGAAGGGGCTCGCCTACCGCGAAGAGGCAGCCGTCAACTGGTGCCCCAAGGACGCCACCGTGCTCGCCAACGAGCAGGTCGTCGATGGCCGTTGCGAGCGCTGCGGGACCACGGTCGAGCGCCGCAGCCTCGAGCAGTGGTTCTTCCGCATCACCGACTACGCCGACCGCCTGCTCGCCGACTTCGACCTGCTCGAGTCCTGGCCCGAGCACGTGATCACCATGCAGCGCAACTGGATCGGCCGCTCCGAGGGCGCCGAAGTCGTCTTCCGTTGCGAGGAAGCCGACCTCGATTTCCCGGTCTTCACGACCCGTCCCGACACCCTGTTCGGCGCCACCTTCTTCGTCCTCGCCCCTGAGCACCCGGAGCTGGAGCGGCTCGTCGCCGGCACGGCCGCTGAGGATGCGGTGCGCGAGTACGTCGACCGGGTCGCTCGCGAGCCGGCTGAGGAGCGCGGTGCCGAGGATCGCGAGAAGACCGGGGTGGCGCTCGGGCGCAGCGTCGTCAACCCGGTCAACGGCGAGGAGATCCCGATGTACGTCGCCGACTACGTGCTGATGGAGTACGGCACCGGGGCGATCATGGCGGTGCCCGGCCACGACTCCCGCGACTACGAGTTCGCCCAGGCCTTCGGCCTGCCGGTGCGGCGGGTGATCGAGGGCGAGGACCCCGAGGCCGCCCGCAGCCCCGACGGCCTGCCCTACCCGGGCGACGGGCCGATGACCGGCTCCGGCCGCTTCGACGGCAAGGGCAACCGCGAGGCCTACGCGGAGATCGTCGAGTGGCTCGCCGCCGAGGGCCGCGGCAAGACCGCGGTCAACTACCGCCTGCGCGACTGGCTGGTCTCGCGGCAGCGCTACTGGGGCGCCCCGATCCCGATCCTCTACTGCGAGGGGTGCGGGATGGTGCCGGTGCCCGACGACCAGCTGCCGGTCGAGCTGCCCGTGATCGACGACTACGCGCCGCAGGGGCGCAGCCCGCTGGCCGCCGCCGAGGACTGGGTGGCGACGACGTGCCCGCGCTGCGGCGGCCCAGCCCGGCGCGAGACCGACACGATGGACACCTTCGTCGACTCCTCCTGGTACTTCATCCGCTACCTCGACTCCCAGAACGAGCGTGCTGCCTGGGACCGCTCGGCCAGCGACCACTGGCTGCCGGTCGACCAGTACATCGGTGGGGTCGAGCACGCGATCCTGCACCTGATGTACGCGCGCTTCTTCACCAAGGCGCTCGCCGACCTCGGCCACCTCGACGTGCAGGAGCCGTTTGCCAACCTCTTCGCCCAGGGGATGATCACTCGCGACGGGGCGAAGATGTCGAAGTCGAAGGGCAACACGGTCAGCCCCGGCGAGTACGTCGAGCGCTACGGCGCCGACACCGCCCGCACCTACGTCTGCTTCATGGGGCCGCCGGAGCGGGGCGGCGACTGGTCCGACGAGGGCGTCGAGGGTGTCAACCGCTTCCTCGCCCGGCTCTGGCGCCTCTGCGACGAGGTCGACGCGCGCACTTCCGCGGATGCGCCGAACGGCGGCGATTCCGAGGGCGCCGCCCGCGAGCTGCTCGCGAAGGCGCACTGGGCGATCGACAAGGCGACCGCAGACTTCGAGCGCGGCTTCCAGTTCAACACCGTGATCGCGGCGGTGATGGAGCTCGTCAACGACGCCTACCGGCTCAAGGACGGCCTCTACGGCGATCCGCATGGCGAGGCGGCGCTGCGGACGGCGACGGAGACGGCGGCCTCGCTGATCTTCCCCTTCGCCCCGCACCTCGGCAGCGAGGTGTTCGAGCGGCTGACCGGCGCGCGGGTCTGGGAGCGGCCCTGGCCGGAGGCCGACCCGGCGCTGCTGGCCACCGACACGGTGACCCTGATCGTCCAGGTCAACGGCAAGCTGCGCGACCGGATCGAGGCGCCGGCCGAGGCGGAGAAGGAGCAGCTGCTGGAGCTGGCGCGGGCGAGCGAGAAGGTCGGCAAGCACCTCGACGGCAAAGAGGTCGTCAAGGAGATCGTCGTGCCGGGCAAGCTGGTCAACCTGGTCGTTCGCTGAACGTTCCGCGTTCGGCGGCCGCTATCTGGTACAAAGCGCGCCGATGCTCGTGAGGCGCCTCGAAGACGCTCCGGTTGAGGAGTGGCACCGCTTGCAGGCCCACGTCCTGATGGACGCGGGCGAACTCGGCTCGCGCAATCTCTCCGTCACCTGGGTCACCCTCCCCGCCGGAGCCGAGCAGACGCTGCGCACCCACGAAGAGGCCGAGCAGGCCTACGTAGTCGTTCGCGGCAGCGGCTCGATGTCGGTGGCCGGCGACACCCAGCAGGTCGGCGAGGGCGATCTGATCCTCGTCCCGCCCGCGACCGATCACTCGCTTCGCAACGACGGCGAGGAGGATCTCGCCTGCGTCTCGATCCAGTCGCCGCCGGTGGCTGTGTCGGAGCTGTACAGCGACCAGCTTGCCGAGGTCGCCGGTTACGACGACGAAGACTGATTCGTAGCTGAAGCTTTCGCTTTTGCGCGCCACACGCGCGCTTTTGCCTGGCAGGGTCGGGCTCGTGCCCGAGCTGAGCAGATCGCAGGTTGTCGTATACGGCGCGATTGCCGTGGCGCTGCTACTGGTCGGCGCCCGGGCGATTCGGGCGGAGGGCGGTGAGGCCGAGTCGTTCGCGGTTGCCGCCCAGAGCGGATCGCCGGGCGGCGGCAGTTTCACGGTCAGCGGCCAGGGGTCGGACCTGGTCGTCGACGTCACCGGAGCGGTGTCCCGCCCCGGCGTCTACCGGCTGCCGGCGGGCGCCCGGGTCGAGGACGCCCTGCGGCGGGCCGGCGGGGTGACCGTGAAGGCCGAGCTGGAAGCGATCAACCGCGCCGCCCGGCTCGCCGACGGGCAGCAGGTCGTGGTGCCCGAGCGGGTGCCGGGAGGCGGTGTTGCGGCTGTGGGTCCCGGCGCCGAGGAAGGGCCGATCAGCCTCGGCACCGCCACGGTCGAGCAGCTCGACACGATCGACGGGATCGGCCCGGTGACGGCGGCGAAGATCGTCGAGTACCGCGACCAACACGGCGGCCTCGCCTCGGTCGATCAGCTCGACCAGGTGAGTGGGATCGGCCCGGCGACGATGGAGTCGCTGCGGGCGCGGCTGCAGCCGTAGGCGCACCTTGCGCTCGCCGCGACCCTCGCTGCCGGTCCTGATCGGCATCGTCGCCGTGGTCGCGCTGGCATTGGCCCGCGGCGAGCAGATCCGCGAGCGGGCCGAGGCCGGGCTCGGGCGCGGCATGCCGGCCCGCGAGGCAGCGCTGGCGCGCGGCTTCGTGCTCGGCCAGGACGAGCAGGTCGACGAGGCGACGAAGGAGGACTTCCGCCGCGCCGGCCTCTCGCACCTGCTCGCCGTCTCCGGCCAGAACGTGATGCTGCTGGCCCTGCTGGCGACGCCGCTGCTCGCCGTCCTCGGCATCCCGCTGCGCGAGCGGCTGGTCTGGCTGCTCGGCCTGATCGCCGTCTACGTGCCGCTGGCCGGGGCCGGTCCCTCGATTCAGCGCGCCGCGGTGATGGGCGCTGCCGGGATCGTCGCGACGCTGGCAGGGCGGCGGCGGTCGCGCCTTTATGCCCTGCTGCTGGCGTTGCTGGTGACTCTGAGCATCGACCCCGGGGTGGCGAGCGACGTGGGCTGGCAGCTCAGCTTCGCCGCCGTGGCCGGCATCTTCGCCCTGGCTCGACCCCTGCGCGAGGCGATCGGCGCCAGGATCGGCCGCGGCCACTGGCGGCGCGCGCTCGCCGAGGGCGCCGCGGTGACGATCGCCGCGACCCTGGCGACGGCGCCGCTGATCGCCTTTCACTTCGAAGAGCTCTCGACCACGACCCTGTTCGCCAACCTGCTGGCGATGCCGGCGGTGGCGCCGGCGATGTGGCTGGGCATGCTCGTCGCCGCGGCCTCGCAGGTCCCCGGCGTCCCGGTCGCGCCGGTCAACTCCCTCGCCGCCCTTCTGCTCGCCTATATCGCCCAGGTCGCCGAGTGGTGCGCAGGACCGAGCTGGGCCGAGCTCCACGTCCACCTCGGCCTCGGCGGCCTGATCGCCTCCTACGTGGGCCTGGCGGCTGCGTTCGCACTTGGGGTCGCTATGCGGTCAAAAGTGCGAACGCAGCCACTGTGGCCGTCCTGGTTGCCGGCAGTGCTTGCCGTCGTCGCGATCCTCTGCCTCGGCCCGGGGGCACTCTCGTCCTTCCTGTCGCCAGAGGACTCGAGCCCTGCCCTGCGCTCCGGCCTGCGGATCGAGGTGCTCGACGTCGGCCAGGGCGACGCGATTCTCCTACGGCCCGCCCACGCCCCCGCGGTTCTCGTCGATGGCGGTCCGCCGGGAGGCGACCTGGCCGAGACGCTGGAGGGCGCGGGCGTCGGGCGGCTCGGCGCCGTCGTCGTCACCCACGACGAGTCCGACCACAGCGGCGGGGTCGAGGAGCTGCTCGGCCGCCTGTCCGTCGACCGGCTCGTCTACGCGCGGCTGGGTCGCGAGCTGCGCGCCGGCGCGGCCAGTGCCGGAGTCGCCGCTGCTCGCCTTGCCGCCGGCGGCGTCCTCCGCTCCGGCCGCCTCCGCCTCGAAGCGCTCTGGCCGCCGCCCGAGCTGCTCGCGACGCCGCTTGCAGGTGCCGACCCGAACACCCAGGCGCTTGTCCTGCTCGCCCGCTGGGGCCGCTTCTCGATGCTCCTCGCCGCCGACGCCGAGGCGGAGGCGGTGCCGATCGAACCAGGGCCCCTCGACGTCCTCAAGGTCGCCCATCACGGCAGCGACGACGCCGGCCTGGCCGCGCTCCTCGAACGGGCCCATCCCCGTCTGGCGGTGATCTCGGCCGGGGACGACAACCCCTTCGGCCACCCGACCCCGGCCACGCTCGCGACCCTGATCGCCCACGGCGTCCGCACCTTGCGCACCGATCTCGACGGCACCGTGACGATCGAGGTCGCCCGTGGTCAGGTCCACGTCGACAGCTGAACCGGCCCCGGCGGCGGCCGCAATACACTCGGCCGGTGGCCAGCGAGATGAAGCCGCTCTACCTGATCGCCGGCACCGACCAGGCGAAGATCGATGCCACCCGGGCGCGGCTTCGCAGCCGCGCCGAAGGCGAGGGCGGCACCGCCGCCCTCGAGGTCTTCGAGGCCGCCGAGGGGCGCGGAGCGCCCGATCACGAGGCGCTGCTGCTGGCGATCCCGGCGATGTCGCTGATGCAGTCGCGTCGCTACCTGCTCGCCGACGGGGTGGAGAAATGGCGCGACAAGCAGCTGGAGGCGGTTGCCGCTGCGCTCGCCGAGCTGCCCCCCGACCTCACCCTGGTCCTGGTCGCCCGTGCGAAGGCGCCGGCGAAGCTGGCAAAAGCCGTCAAGGCCGCCCAGGGCGAGGTCCATGAGTTCGAGGCGCCGAAGGCGCGGGAGATGCCGCGGACGCTGGTCGCCGAGGCGCAGCGGCTCGGCTTCCGGCTCGACCCCGCCGCCGCCCGGATGCTGGTCGACCGGATGGGTGCCAACCCGGTCCGGCTCGGGCACGAGCTGGAGCGGCTGGCGCTGTGGGCCGGGGAGGGGGGCGAGGTCGGCGCCGCCGACCTCGACGCGATGATCGCCGACACCTCCGAAGAGGCGGTCTGGTCGCTCTCCGACGCCCTGATCGAAGGAGACGCCGCCAAGGCCCTGGCAATCGGCGAGCGCTTGATCGACCAGGGCGAGAACGTCACCGGCCTCGTCTACGGCCTCGCCTCGCGCCTGCGCGGCGCCTGCGCGGCGGCGGCGATGCTGGCGGAGGGGACGCCGCCCAAGCAGGTCGAGTCCTCCCTGAAGATGCACCCCTACGCAGCCAAGCAACTGGTCGGCCGCCTCCGCGACACCGACGTCGCCAGCCTGCGTGCTGCCACCGAGACGTTGGCCGACCTCGAGGTCTGGTGCCGTGGCGGCGCCGACTACGGCGACGAGCTCGCCCTGACGCTGGCGTTGAGAAAAGCGGCCGGGGCTGCGGTCTAGCTGGCGGCGGAAGCGCCAGTTGCGATGCGGGAGGCTTTCGCCTTCTTGCGAGCGCCGGTGTTGCGGTGGAGGGCGCCCTTCTGCACGGCCTTGTCGATTTTCGAGACGAGGTCGCGTTCCTCGGTGGCGATCGCGTCCGCGTCGCCGGCCTCGACAGCGCTCTCGAGGCGGCGGAAATGGGTCTTGACCGTGCTGGTGAGCAGCCGGTTCTCAGCGCGCTCGCGCTCGCTGCGTAGGATCCGCTTCTTCTGTGAGGCTATGTTGGCCATTGAGTTCTGTGCCTGGGCTGGCACCTTGCCGGCCCCGGGCGGCCGCCGACTATAGCGACTGAGACCTAGCTTGGAGACCCCCAGGGCACCCGACACACCCGATCCCGACCGTAACGAGGTCGATTCGGATGCCGCCCTGCGCGCCGCGGAGGCCTTCGATCCCGGCGAGGACTTCGAGGGCGAGCCGGCGCCGGGGCGCCAGGCCGGGCGGATCGCCCGCTCGACCGCGTTCTTCTCGATCGCTACCGCGGCCTCACGGGTGGCCGGCCTGGTGCGGGAGATAGTCGCCGCCGGCTACTACGGGATCAGCGGCCCGATGTCGGCCTTCACGATCGCCTTCCAGGTCCCCAACCTGGTCCGCAGCCTGTTCGCCGACGCCGCCCTGCAGCCGGCCTTCGTGCCGATCTTCACCGAGCAGCTGGAGAAGAAGAACTACCGCGAGGCCTTCCGCCTCGCCTCGACCCTGCTGCTGATCGTGACGATGGTCCTCGGTGCGATCACCGCTCTGTTCGTCCTCCTCGCCCCGGTGATCATGCCGCTCTTCGCTCCCGGCTTCGAAGGGGAGATCCTCGACCTGACGATCACCCTCTCCCAGGTCCTCTTCCCGATCCTGATCATGCTCGGGGTCAGCGGCATCGTCGTCGGCGTCCTTAACAGCTACGACCGCTTCGGCGCCTTCGCGATCGCGCCGCTGTTCTGGAACATCACGATCATCGCCGTGCTGGTCTTCGTCGAGCCGCTCTTCCACGGCGACGACCGCATCTACGCCTACGCGATCGGGATCCTCGCCGGCACCCTGGTGCAGCTACTGATCCCCACCTGGGACCTCCGCAACACCCCGTTCAAGTTCAGCTGGAGCTTCGACTGGCGCAACCGCGACGTGCGCCGGGTGCTGCTGCTGATGCTGCCGGTGACGATCAGCCTCGGCCTGATCAACTTCAACCTGCTGATCAACAGCTTCTTCGGCAGCCTCGTCAGCGATCAGGCGCCGGCGGCGATCGACAAGGCGTTCCGGATCTACCAGCTGCCGCAGGGGATCTTCTCGGTGGCGATCGCCACGGTGCTCTTCCCGACCCTGGCCCGCTACGCCAGTCGCGGCGCGATCGACGACCTGCGGGCGACGATGGCCAACGGGATGCGGCAGATCCTCTTCGTCCTGGTGCCGGCGGCGGCGGCGGTCCTGGTTCTCGCCGAGCCGATGATCCGGCTCGTCTACCAGCGCGGTGCCTTCGATGCTCAGGAGACCACGGTGGTGACGACGGCGCTCTTCTGGTTCGCCTTCTCGCTGCCCACCAACGGGCTCTTCCTACTGCTGACGCGGACCTTTTTCGGCCTCCAGCGGCCCTGGATCCCGACCCTGATCGCGGCCGGCAACCTGGCGATCACGGCGCTGGCGGCGCTGGCCCTCTACCACCTCGGCGTCGGCGGCATCGTCGCCTCGACCGCGATCGCCACCGGGGCCAGCGTCGTCGCCCAGTGCGTGATCCTGCGGCGCCTGCTCGGCGGCCTCGAGCTCGGCCGCCTGCTCGACGCCACCGTCCGCATCTGCCTCGCCGCGATCGCCCTCGCCGCCGTCAGCTACGGCGTCTGGGAGGTGCTCGACGACATCCTCGGCCGCGGCCTGCTCGGCCAGATCGTCTCGCTCGGCCTCGGCCTCGGCCTCGGTGGCCTCGTCTACGTACTCGTCGCCCGCCTGCTCCGCATCCCCGAGCTGGAGCAGATCATGCGCCTGGTCCGCCGCCGCTAGATGCTCGACCTGGGCCGGTACCTGCTTGGAGTGGGGGTCATCCTCCTGCTCGCGGGCTCCACTTCCCTGGGGGCAAGCAGGGCTCGTCGGCTGCTGCTGCCCAGTCTCAGTGGTGCTCCGGCGCACCTGGCGACCTCGGTTCTCGTCCTGGCACTCCTGATCTGGGTGGCAGAGTTACTCGGCTCCGTCGGCGCATTCGAGCCGGCGCCGTACATCCTCCTGGTGACCGTAATCGGGCTGGGGTCATGGGCTCTCCTCGGGCGGGTGGCGCCGAGCGTGGGCCCCCTGGCGGGTGAGCCAGGGGGACATGCTCGGCGACAGGACCCGCCCGCCGGAGCACCCCTCGTCCCAACCCTGGTCGCCTTCGCCATCGCCGCGGCGGCGGTTCTGAAGTTCGCCGTAGAAGTGAAGCCGCACCTCTCCGTCGGCATGACCGGCTTCGATTCCACTTGGTACCACGGGCCGTTTGCCGCGGGCTTTTTCCAGAGCGGCAACACCTGGGACCTGCATTTCATTGCCCCGCAATTCCTCGCCTGGTTCTACCCGGCGAATTCTGAGGTTTTCCACGCGGTCGGGGTGCTGGCTTTCGATCGGGACGTGTTATCGCCGCTGCTGAACCTTGGCTGGTTCGTTGGTTGCTTAGTTGCCTGTTGGTGCATCGGGCGCCCGTACGGCGTCGCGCCTTGGTCGCTGGTACTCGGCGCGATTGCCTTGAGCGTCCCCGCGCTCAGCGACCAGGCCGGCGAGGCGCGGAACGACATCGTCGGGATCTTCTTCCTACTCGCGGCTGTTGCGGTTGCCCTCAATGTCTGGGCCGCCCGAGGAGAGGGGGAGGGGTCCTTGCCCACCGGGGCCCTGATCGTCACCGGTCTCGCCGCGGGCCTGGCCGCCGGGACCAAGCTCAACTTCCTGCTGCCCTGTGCCGTTCTCGTCTTCGGCCTGGTCGCGATCGCGCCGCGCGGCCTGCGCCTGCGAGCGCTGCTGGCCGCCGGCCTCGCCGCCCTGGCCGGCGGCGGCTACTGGTACCTCCGCAACCTCGCCCAGGCCGGCAACCCGCTGCCCTGGATCCATCACCTCGGCCCGATCTCGTTGCCTTCTCCAGGCCAGTCGCTCGGCGGCCGCGAAGCCCACAGCGTCCTCGGCTACCTCGGCGACACCGCCGTCTGGTCCGATTGGTTCCTGCCCGCCCTCCACGACGGCCTCTGGATCGTCTGGCCGCTACTCGGCCTCGCGGCCCTCGCCGGCCTCGCCCTCTGCCTCCGCCGCAGCTCCGATCGGGTCCTGCCTCTCGCCGGCCTGGTCGGCCTCGCGACCATGCTCGCCTGGCTCCTCGCCCCGACCTCAGCCTCGGGACCCGACGGCATGCCCCGCGGCTTCGAATCCGGCCTCCGCTACCTAGCCCCAGCCCTAGTCCTCGGTCTTGCCCTCGTCCCTGTCGCCCTGAGGAGGCGGCTCCGCAGCCCTTCTCGTCGTCATCGCCATCGCGATCGGCTACCCGGTCCAACGCCACTACCTAGAGGGTCGTTACGCCGATCCCTCGTTCACTGACGCCCCCGGCCTCAACGCCACTTTCGCCTGGGCCCGCGACGTCCAGGACTCTCGCATCGCCACCACCAGCACCCGCCAGTACCCCCTGTTCGGCACCGACCTCTCCAACCACGTCCAGTTCGTCGGCGAGGAGACCCCCCACGGCGGCTTCGAGGCCCCGGCAAGCTGCCGTGCCTGGCGCGGTGCCCTGAACCAAGGCAACTACGACTACGTAATCGCCACCCGGGACCGAATCGAGCAGGGCAAGCCCGTCTACCCACCGCAGGCAAGGTGGACCGAAGGCCCTGAGGGGGAAGTCATCCTGAGGAAACCGCCGACGGTCGTGTTCGAGTTGAAGGGTCGCCTCGATCCCGCGTCCTGTCGCTGACCGCCCGCCGGAGCTCCTCGGCATACTGGCGACCCGATGGACCGCATCCGCAACTTCAGCATCATCGCCCACATCGACCACGGCAAGTCGACCCTGGCCGACCGCATCCTCGAGGTCACCGGCGCCGTCGACCCGAAGAAAATGCAGGCGCAGATGCTCGACTCGATGGACCTCGAGCGCGAGCGCGGGATCACGATCAAGGCCCAGGCGGTGCGGGTCGAGTACGAGGCCGCCGACGGCGAGGCCTACCACCTGCATCTGATCGACACGCCGGGGCACGTCGACTTCTCCTACGAGGTCTCGCGCAGCCTCGCCGCCTGTGAGGGAGCGCTGCTGGTCGTCGACGCCGCCCAGGGCGTCGAGGCGCAGACGGTCGCCAACACCTACCTGGCGATCGAGGCCGGGCTGGAGCTGATCCCGGTGATCAACAAGGTCGACCTGCCGGGGGCCGAACCGGACCGGGTCGCCCAGGAAATCGCCGACCTGACCGGCGGCGACCCCGAGGAAGCGCTGTGGATCTCGGCGAAGACGGGGGAGGGGGTCCCCGAGGTGCTGGAGGCGATAGTCGCACGCATCCCGGCTCCGAAGGGCAAGCCCGACGCCCCGACCCGGGCGCTGATCTTCGACTCCGAGTTCGACCAGTACCGCGGCGTGATCGCCTACGTGCGGATAGTCGACGGCTCCTTCCGCAAGCACGGCTCGATCCTGGCGATGCAGAACGGGACCGAGGCCGAGATCGACGACATCGGTTTCTTCCGACCGGCGATGACCGCGGTGCAGGGGATGGAGGCGGGCGACGTCGGCTACCTGATCACCGGCATCAAGGACGTCGCCAAGCTGCGGGTGGGGGACACGCTGACCGCGAAGACCCAGCCCGCGGCGGAGCCGCTGGAGGGCTACCGCGAGGTGCGGCCGATGGTCTTCTGCGGCCTCTTCCCGATCGACACCGATCGCTACGAAGACCTCCGCGACGCGCTCGAGAAGCTCGCCCTCAACGACGCCGCTCTGTCCTGGGAGCCGGAGACCTCCGAGGCGCTCGGGTTCGGCTTCCGCTGCGGTTTCCTCGGCCTCCTCCACATGGAGATCGTCCGCGAGCGGCTGGAGCGCGAGTACGACCTCGACCTGCTCTCGACGACCCCCAACGTCCGTTACGTGGTGCACATGACCAACGGCGAGTCGGCCGAGGTTCGCAGCCCGTCCGACCTTCCCGACCCGGGCTCGATCGAGTCGGTCGAAGAGCCATACATCCGCGCCACGATCATCTGCCCCTCCGAACAGGTGGGCGCCGTGATGGAGCTCTGCCAGGGGCGGCGCGGGACCCACGTCGACATGAGCTATCTCAGCCCGACGCGGGTGCAGATTCGCTACGACATGCCGCTCGCCGAGATCGTCCTCGACTTCTTCGACCTGCTGAAGTCCTCGACGCGCGGCTACGCCTCGCTCGATTACGAGCCGCTCGGCAACCGCCCCTCCGACCTCGTCAAGGTCGACATCCTGCTCGCCGGCGACAGGGTCGACGCGCTCTCGATCATCGTCCACCGCGACTTCTCCTACGACCAGGGCAAGCGCCTGGTCGAGCGGCTGCGCAAGACGATCCCGCGCCAGCAGTTCGATGTCCCGGTGCAGGCCGCGATCGGCTCCAACATCCTCGCTCGCGAGACTGTCAAGGCGGTCCGCAAGGACGTCACCGCGAAGCTTTACGGCGGCGACGTCACCCGCAAGCAGAAGCTGCTGAAGAAGCAGAAAGCGGGCAAGAAGCGGATGAAGTCGGTGGGGCGGGTCGAAGTCCCGCAGGAGGCCTTCCTGGCGGTCCTACAGATCGACGAGTAGGCGACGAAGCTCCTGGCTGGCCAGCCGGTTAGAGTCCCGCGACCATGACGCTAAAGACTGATGCGGTTGGCAAGCAGTGGCCTGGCACCACCTACCAGGTGGGGCGGGAGAAGATCAAGGAGTACGCGAACGCGCTGGGCCTGGACAACCAGGTCCACTTCGACGTCGAGGCGGCCCGCGCGGCCGGCTTTCGCGACGTCGTCGCGCCGCCGATGTTCGTGGTCGTCTACAGCGGCCCGGCGATGGCGCCGGTCCTCTTCGACCCCGAGGTGGAAATGAACTTCGCGGCGATGGTCCACGGCGGCCAGGAGTTCGAGTGGGGCGAGCCGGTCTGCTCCGGCGACGAGATCACCACGACCCCGAAGTGCCTGGAGATCTACGAGAAGGACGGCAAGGGCTTCTACGTCTTCGAGACGACCTCCGTCAACCAGGACGGCCAGCAGGTTGTGCGGGCCGTCTGGACCAACATCGTCAGGGGGGTCTGAGATGGCTGACTTGAACGCGGGCGACCAGGTCCCCGAGCTGCGGGTGACCCCGGACAAGTACCTGCCGCACCGCTACGCGGGCGCGTCGGGCGACTTCAACCCGATCCACATCGACCCCGAGTTCGCGCAGGCGGTCGGACTGCCCAGCAACATCCTCCACGGCCTCTACTCGATGGGCCTGGTGGCGAAAGCGAACACGGCACTCGCCGGCGGCGACCCGCGGGCGCTCAAGCGCCTCTCGGTCCAGTTCCGCGGCATGGGCATGCCCGAGCAGGAGATCGTCGTCACTGGCACGGTCAAGTCAGCCGAAGGCGACCGGGTCGTGGTCGACACGGTGGCCACCCAGGGCGACAACGCGATCATCAAGAACGCCGAGGCGGAAATCGAGCTGTAGCGCAGCGAGGAGGGGACGGGCACCCAACTCGTTCACCCACTCGCAGGATGCCCGCCCCCTCCTCCGAAGCGTTGCGTCGCTTCTAAGATGTCTTTGTGCTGAGTGAGCGACAGGAGTTGATTCTGCGGTTGGTGGTCGACGCGTACCTTGCGTCGGCAAAGCCCGTGGCTTCGAAGGAGTTGGCGGTGCTTCCGGAGGTCGAGTGGGGGCCTTCGACGGTGCGGGCGGAGCTGGCAGCGCTGGAGGCGGCCGGTTTCCTCAGCCATCCCCACACCTCGGCGGGGCGGATCCCGACTGATTCCGGCTACCGGCTCTATGTCGACCAGCTGATGCAGGCCGGGGTCCCACCGGAGGCGCGAGTGGGCTTGGAGCTTTCGCAGCTACGCCGCGAGGTCGACGAGGCGATGCGGGAGACGACGATGGCGCTTGCCGAAGTCACCGATCTGGTCGCGATGGCGACGGCGCCGACGCCGTCCTCGGCGACGATCCATCGGGTCGAGGTGCTGCTGCTGGCGCCGACCAGGGTTGTGGTGATCGCGATCGCTTCGACCGGCGATGTCGTCCGCCGCGTCTTCGACTTCGAGGCGCCGGTTGATCCCGGCCTCGTCATGTGGGCCTCCAGCTACCTGAACGAGTCGCTCGCCGGGCTCGGCGTCGGCTCGCGGCTGATCGCCGGCCGTCTTTCGGCCCCCGGCCTCGACCCGCTCGAGGCGGCCTTCGTCGGCACTCTCGCCAGTGCTTTCACCGAGCTCGAGCACTCCGCCGGCGACGGCCTGTACATGGACGGCACCGCGCGCCTGCTCTCCGAGGCCCACAGGGCCGACCTGCCGCCCGCCGGTGAGCTGATGACGGCGCTGGAGCGCCGTGCCGGCGTCCTGCAGATGCTGCGCTCGGCGCTCGACGAGCGCTCTGTCTTCCTCTGGATCGGCGGCGAGAACCCGCAGCCGGAGCTGCGCAGCGTCAGCATCGTCGGCGCCAACTACGGGCTCGGCCATCGCAACCTCGGCTCGGTCGGTGTCGTCGGGCCCCTGCGGATGGACTACGCGACCGCGATCGCCTCGGTCCGCGGCGCCGCCCGCGAGCTCTCGCGCTACTTCGAGACCGTCTACGACGACTGAGCCCGGATGCCGCGCGACTACTACGAGGTGCTGGGGGTCCAGCGCGAGGCGACCGAGGCGGAGGTGAAGAAGGCCTTCCGCCGCCTCGCCCGCGAGTTGCACCCCGACGTCAACGATCACGACCCCGACGCCGAACACAAGTTCAAGGAAGCGGCCGAGGCCTACGAGGTGCTCTCAGACGCGGAGCGCCGCCGCACCTATGACGCCTACGGCCACGACGGCCTGCGCTCCGGCGGCTTCGACCCCCGCGCCTCCTCGTTCGGCTCGATCGACGACATCTTCCAGGCCTTCTTCGGCGGCGATCCGTTCGGCTCCGGCGGCGGCGCGGGCCGTGCGGCGGGCGGCGACATCGGCGTCGCGGTCGAGGTCGAGCTGGCCGAGGTCGCCACCGGCGTCCGCCGCGAGGTCTCCTTCGATGCCGTCAGCGCTTGCGAGCACTGTCACGGCAACGGGGCGGAGCCGGGGACGCCGATCTCGACCTGCGAGCGCTGCGGCGGCGCCGGCCAGCTACGCCAGGTCGCCCGCACCCCGTTCGGTCAGATGGTCCGGGGTGTCGTCTGCGACGCCTGCGGCGGCGCCGGCAAGGTGCCGGAGACGCCGTGTGGGGAGTGCCGCGGCAGTGGCCGCACCGCCGGCCGGCGCAGCCACGAGATCGAGGTTCCGGCCGGGATCTCCGACGGCCAGCAGCTACGGATCACCGGCGCTGGTCACGCCGGCGAGGCCGGAGCGCCGCCCGGCGACCTCTACGTCGAGGTCCACGTCGGTGCCGACGAGCGCTTCGAACGCGACGGCACCGACCTCGTCAGCGCGATCAGGATCCCCGCGACCGAGGCGATGCTGGGCACGACCGTGAGCGTGCCGACCCTCGACGGCGAGCAGAAGATCGAGGTTCCGGCCGGCACCCAGCCCGGCCACGAGCACACGATTCGCGGCGCCGGGTTGCCGCGGCTCGGCGGCGGTCGCCGCGGCTCCCAGCGAGTCGTCTTCGAGGTGGTGGTGCCAACCAACCTCGACGAGGAGCAGCGCGAGCTGGTCGAGCGGCTCGACGACTCGTTGGAGGCGGCGAACCTCGAGCCGGTCCACGGCGAGGGGTTCTTCAGCCGCATGCGGCGCGTCTTCGGATGATTCGCCTGGCGGTTCGCTGCGCGCCCGAGCAGGCCGAGCTCGTGCTCGCCGAGTTGACCGTGCTGGCCCCCAACGGGGTCGAGGAGGACGAGGGCCCCGGCTACGTCGAGTACGCGATCTACGGGGGCGAGGGAGAGCTGCCGGAGCTGGGCGACCTCGATGCTGCGGTCGGTGGGGGGACGGTCGAGGTCAGCGCTACCGAGGTCCCTGACGACTGGGCCGAGCGCTGGCGCGACTTCCACAAGCCGCTTTTGGTCGGTGGCCGGCTCTGGCTGCGCCCCTCCTGGGAGCAGCGGCGCGAGGGCGCGGTCGACCTGCTCGTCGACCCCGGCCGAGCCTTCGGCACCGGCGCCCACCCGACCACCCGCCTTTGCCTCGAGTACCTCCTCGAGCTGGAGGCGGCGGGGGAGGCGACGGGCCCGCTCACGGACCTGGGCACCGGCTCGGGAGTGCTGGCGATCGCGGCGGCGAAGCTGGGCTGGGCCCCGGTCTCCGGCTACGACCACGAGGAGCCGGCGATCGAGGCCGCCGCCACCAACGCCACCGCGAACGGCGTCGAGCTGCAACTGGAGCACATGAACCTTCGCCAGCAGCTCCCCGGGCTGGCACCCACCGTCGTGGCCAACATGACCGCTTCCGTCCTCCGCGAGGTGGCGACCCTGATGGCCGCTGGGGGCGGCCCGACCACGCTGATCTGCTCCGGCCTTCTCCCCCCGGAGCTCGACGACGTTGCCGCCGCCTTCGCTCCCGCCGGCCTCGCCGAGGCAGAGCGCCGCCAGGAGGGCGACTGGGCGGCGCTCCTGCTCCGTCGCCGCTGAGAGATATGTTTTTCGCCGATGCTGGCGACGATCGTCGATCCCGGTTACAAGTTCGCGCTCTTCCTCCACGTCCTCGCCGTCGTGCTCGCCTTCGGCCCGACCTTCGGCTATGCGCTCTTCTTCTCGGTCGCCCCGCAGTACCCGCGGGCGACGCCGGCGATCCTGACCGGGGTGCAGAAGTGCGACCGCTACCTGGTCAACCCGGGAATGATCGTCCTGCTGGTGGCGGGGGTCTACATGCTGATCGACGGCGACTGGAAGTCGAGCGAGGCCTTCATCAGCGTCGGCTTTCTCGCGATCATCGTCCTCTTCGGGCTCCAGCACGCCTTCTTCCAGCCCCAGGTGCGCAACGCGAAGGCGATGGCCGAGCGCGACCTCAAAGAGGGCGACACGCTCAGCCCGGAGTTCGAAGCCCTCGGGCAGCGGATCGGGCAAGTCGGCACCCTGGCGGGCATCATCGTCGTGGTGACGATCTTCTTCATGACCTACAAGCCGTTCCTATGAGACCCCGCTCCTGCGGGGCGGTCCCGCCGGGGTGAGCCAGCTCGACGCGTCGCTGCCGGTGGGGATGTTCGACTCCGGCGTCGGCGGGCTCACGGTGCTGCACGAGTGCCTCGTCTCGCTGCCCGAGGAGGACTTCCTCTACCTCGGCGATACGGCGATGTTCCCCTACGGAAGTCGCGACCCCGAGCTGCTGCGCCAGCGGATCGCCAGCATCGCCGAGCTGCTGCTCGACCGCGGCGCCAAGCTGCTGGTGATCGCCTGCAACACGGCGACCGCGATCGGCACCGAGATCGCCCGCGAGGTGGCGGCGCAGCGCGGGGTGGAGGTGGTGCCGGTGGTCGAGCCGCAGGCCGAGATCGCCGCGGCGATCACCGACAGCGGCAAGGTCGGCGTGCTGGCGACGCCGAACACGGTCGCGAGCGGCGCCTACCGGCGAGCGCTGGAAGGGCAGGGACGCGAGCTCGAGGTGACCGAGGTCGAGGCGCCGGACCTGGCCCCCTTCATCCAGGACGGCTCGCCCTTCGACGAGAGCACGATGGCGATGGCGCGCGCCTACTGCGCGCCGCTGAAGCGAGCCGACGTCGACACCCTGATCCTCGGCTGCACCCACTATCCGTTGGTGGCGCCGATGCTGCAGCGCATCCTCGGCCGTGACGTCCGCCTGGTCAGCGGCGGACACGCGGTTGCCGCGGCGGTGCAGCGGACGCTGGAGCGCGACGGGCTTGCCCGCCAGCCCGATGGCGAGGGCGACTACCGCTTCCTCTGCACCGGCGACGTCGCCTCGTTCCGCGAGCTTGGCACTCGTTTCCTGCAGATGCCCCTGGGCGAGATCGAGCGGATCGAGATCGGCGACGCCGCGGCGATCTGACCCTTTCACGCGGCTTCCGTCGCCAAGTTGGCACGTTGTGCGCGCCATGCGTGCGCTTTTGTCGGCGACGATGCCCGCATGACCACCGCCGTCGCTGTCAATACCGTATATACTCACCCCGTGGCAAAGGTGATGATCTCCATTCCCGACTCGCTCCTCGAGCGCCTCGACGCCCATGTCGAGGCTGCCCATGAGACTCGCAGCGGCTTCCTGCGCCGCGTTGCGGAGCGGGAGCTGGAACAGGCCGAGCGCCACGATCGCGATGAGATCGAGCGACTGCTGAATCAGATCGAGCCCCTCGACTTCGGCGGCATCAGCGCCGCCCAGCTCATTCGCGAAGATCGGGAATCCCACTGAGCGTGCTGCTCGTCGACGCCAGTGTCTGGGTCTGCCTGGCCGAGCGCGAGAGCCGGTATCGGGAGGCAACCACGAGCTTGATTCGAGAGGCGGCGGGCTCGCTCAGTGCCCTCGACCTCACTCTCTATGAGGTCGGCAACGCCATCGGCGTCAAGCAGGGCGATGCCAGGGAGGCCGGCAACGTAGTCCGGTTGCTCCTCAGGTGCTGCCGCGATCGGGTCTTTACGGTCGACGCCGACCTGATCGACTCGGCCCTCCACATCGCCGCCGAGCATGGCCTCACGTCCTACGACGCGGCCTACGTCGCCGCTGCCCGGCGCCACGGCATGACTCTCGTCAGCACCGATATCGCCGACCTCGTCTCCAAGGGCCTCGCGGTGACCCCGGACGCCGCCGACTACCCTTAGACCGATGAGCGTCCTGGAGCAGGTGCAGAGCGATGTGCGGACGGCGATGAAGGCCGGCGAGCGCGACCGCGTGGGAGCGCTGCGGCTGGTCGTCGACGTGCTCCAGCAGGATGCCAAGCTCGGCAAGGGCGACGAGGTCGCGGTGCTGCAGCGCGAGCGCAAGAAGCGACTGGAGGCCGCCGAGGCCTACGAGGGCGCCGGCCGTACCGAGCAGGCGGCGGCGGAGCGCTTCGAGGCGGAGCTGATCGAGGGCTACCTGCCGCAGCAGCTCTCCGACGAGGAGCTGGCGGAGCTGGTCGCGGCCGCGGTCGAGGAGACCGGCGTCAGCGAGCAGCGCCAGATGGGCGAGGTGATGTCGGCGCTGATGCCGAAGCTCGGCGGCCGCGCCGACGGCAAGCGGGTCAGCGCCGCGGTGCGGGCGAAGCTGGGTGCCTGAGCGTTGGCCCGTCGGCAACTGACCCTCGACAACACCGTGGCGGCCGAGCTCGCCGGCTCCGAGGACTCGGTCCTGCGGGCGCTGCGCGGCCGGCTCGACTGCGACCTGCACCTGCGCGGCAACGTCCTCACCCTCGACGGCGACTCCGGCGACGTGCAGGCGGCGGCGACCCTGGTCGACGAGCTGGTCGAGCTGATCGAGCAGGGCCACGAGGTGGCCCCGGGGACGATCGAAGCGGTCACCGGCGCCCTCGACGAGGGCGAGAGCCCGACCGAGATTCTCGACGACGTCGTCTGGCGGCACCGCAACACCAAGGTGGCCCCGAAGACGCTCAACCAGAAGCGCTACGTCGACTCGATCCGCCGCCACACGATCACCTTCGGGATCGGCCCCGCCGGCACCGGCAAGACCTTCCTGGCGGTGGCGATGGCGGCGGCGGCGCTGACCGAACGCAAGGTGCAGCGGATCATCCTCACCCGGCCCGCGGTCGAGGCGGGCGAGCGGCTCGGCTTCCTGCCCGGCGACATCCAGGCCAAGGTCGACCCCTACCTGCGGCCGCTCTTCGACGCGCTCTACGACATGATCGACCCCGATCGCGTCAACGGCTACTTCGAGCGCGACGTGATCGAGGTGGCGCCGCTCGCCTTCATGCGCGGCCGCACCCTCAACGACTCGTTCGTGATCCTCGACGAGGCGCAGAACACCAGCCCCGAGCAGATGAAGATGTTCTTGACCCGGCTCGGCTTCAACTCGCGGATGGTCGTCACCGGCGACGTCACCCAGATCGACCTTCCCAAGGACCAGCGCTCCGGCCTGATCGCGGTCCGCGACATCCTCGACGAGGTGCAGGACATCTCCTTCGTCGAGTTCGGCGGCGAGGACGTCGTCCGCCACAAGCTGGTGCAGCGGATCGTCGCCGCCTACGACGAGCACAGCCCTTGACCGCCGACCTCGCCGACGTGCCCGCCGACCTGCGCGACGCGGTCGCGGCGGCGCTGGCCGCCGCCGGGGTCGACGACGGGCACCTCGCGGTCGAGATCGTCGACGCCGAGCGGATCCGCGAGCTGAACCGCGAGCACCGCGGTCGCAACACGCCGACCGACGTCCTCGCCTTCCCGATCGACGAACTCGGCCCGACCGCGGGCCCCCGCGAGCTCGGCGACGTGGCGATCTGCCCCGAGCACTGCAGCGACGTCACCGAGGCCGCCGTCCACGGCGTCCTCCACCTCTGCGGGCACGACCACGAGGCCGACGGGGGCGAGATGCTGGCGCTGCAGGGCGAGATCCTCGCCGGGCTGCGATGAGCCGCGCCGGCTTCGTCGGGCTCGCCGGCCGCCCCAACGTCGGCAAGTCGACCCTGGTCAACGCGATCGTCGGCGCCCACGTGGCGATCGTCTCGGTGCGCCCACAGACGACCCGGCGGGCGATTCGCGGCGTCGCCACCGACCTCGAGGCCGAGCGCCAGCTGGTCCTCGTCGACCTGCCCGGGGTGCAGCGTCCCCGCGACATCCTCACGGAGCGGATGCAGCATCGGGTCGAGCGCGAGCTGGCCGACTCCGACCTCGCCCTGGTCGTGATCAACGGCGAGGAGGGAGTCGGTCCCGGCGATCGCTTCATCGTCCGCGCCCTGCTCGAAGCCGGGGCCAGCCTGCCGGTGATCTGCGCCGTCAACAAGGCCGACCGGCTCGGCCCGAACGAGATGGTGCCGGTCCTCGCCGCGGCGGCGGAGATGCCGGGCGTCGACGAGGTCTTCCCGATCAGCGCTCGCAGCGGCGAGGGCCTGCCGGTCCTGATCGAGCGCCTCGGCGAGCTGATGCCCGAGGGGCCCTACATGTATCCGCCCGAGGACAGCAGCGACCAGTCGAGCGAGCTGCTGCTGGCGGAGCTGATCCGCGAGCAGGTCCTCAACAGGACCCGCCAGGAGATCCCCCACTCGGTCGAGGTCTCGGTCGCCGAGATCGTCGAGCGCGACGACGACCTGGTCACGGTGCGGGCCGAAATCTGGGCCGAGACCGAGTCCCAGAAGGGGATCCTGATCGGCCGCGGCGGCCGCAAGATCGAAGAGATCGGCGCCGCCGCGCGGCGCTCGCTGGAGCGCGAGCTGGAGGCCAAGGTTCATCTCGACCTCAGTGTCCGCGTGCGCCGCCACTGGCGCCGCGATGAGGACCTGCTCGACCGGCTCGGCATCGAGTAGTCGCCGGCCCCGACTACGATTGTCCGCATGTTCGGCGAAATCGAATTCGACCAGCGAGGGCTGGCGCCCTGCGTCGTCCAGGATTTCTCGACCGGTGAGGTGCTTACCCTCGCCTACGTCAGCGCGGAATCGCTGGAAATGACGCTCGAGACCGGCGACCTGCACTTCCACAGCCGCTCCCGCGACGAACTCTGGCGAAAAGGGGAAACCTCGGGCAGCTTCCTGCGCCTGCGCCAGCTCCGCTACGACTGCGACGGCGACGCCCTGGTCGCCCTAGTCGACCCGGCCGGTCCCGCCTGCCACACCGGGCAGCGCAGCTGCTTCTACCGCGAGGTGCTCGGCTCCGCCTCCGGCCGCAAGGACGCCCCCCCGGCCGAGGGCGAGCCGGGGCCGGTCACCCACGAAGCGCTGCCGGAGCTGGAGCGGACCCTCAACGACCGGGTCGAGCAGCGCCCCGACGGCAGCTACACGGTGAAACTGCTTGACGACCCGGCCCTGATCGGCGCCAAGATCGAGGAGGAGGCCGAGGAGGTCGTCCGCGCCGGGCGCGAAGAGTCCGACGAGCGGGTCGCCGAAGAGGCGGCCGACGTCCTCTACCACCTCAGCGTCCTGCTGGCCTCGCGCGGCGTCTCGCAGGCGGCGGTGATGGAGGTCCTCAATGCCCGTCGCCGCTGAATCGGAGCTGCGGCTGGAGCCGACCCTGGAGCGAGCCCGCGAGCTCGCTCGCGAGGGCAACGTGGTTCCGGTCCGCGCCACCCTCGTCGACGACTGCGAGACGCCCGTCTCCGCCTTCCTGAAGCTGCGCGGCGGCGAGCCGGAGGGGGCACCGTGCTTCCTGCTCGAGTCCGCCGAGCAGGGCCAGGTTGGCCGCTACTCGTTCGTCGGGCTGCGGCCGCGCTCGGTCCTGCGCTGGAGCGAGGGCGTCCTCTCGGAGTGGAGCGGCGAGGGCGCGGCGGCCGGCGAGCCGCCGGTCTCCAGCGAGCCGGCCCCCGATCCCTACGCCGCCGTCGCCGCGCGCCTCGCCGCCTGCGAGCCGGCGCCGGTCGAGGGGCTGCCGCCGTTCGCCGGCGGCGCCGTCGGCTTCTTCGGCTACGACCTGGTCCGCACGGTGGAGCCGCTCGGGGAGCCCAACCCCGACCCGCTCGGGCTGCCCGACATGGCGCTGATGATCACCGACGCGATGGTCGTCTTCGACCACCTGCGGCACGAGCTGACCCTGCTCGCCTGCGCCTTCGCCGACGCCGAGGGCGGCATCGACGCGGCCTACGAGCAGGCGGCGGCGACAATCGCCGAGATGCGCGAGCGCCTGCGCGGCGCCGTGCCCGTGCCGGCGTCGCCGAGCGTCGCCGAGCCGCCGCGCTTCGAGTCGAACCTGAAGCGCGAGGAGTTTGAAGCCGCGGTGGAGCGGATCGTCGAGTACGTGCACGCCGGCGACGCCTTCCAGGTCGTGCCCTCGCAGCGCTTCTCGGCGCCCGCCCCGGTCGAGGCCTTCTCGGTCTACCGCGGCCTCCGTGCCGTCAACCCGTCGCCCTACATGTACTTCCTCGAGTTCGGCGACTTCCAGATCGCCGGCGCCTCGCCGGAGCCGCTGGTCAAGGTCAGCGGCAGGCGGGTGGAGACGCGGCCGATCGCCGGCACCTCGCCGCGCGGCAAGAGCGAGGACGAGGACCGCCGCTTCGCCGAACGGCTGCTCAACGACCCCAAGGAGCGGGCCGAGCACGTGATGCTGGTCGACCTCGGCCGCAACGACCTCGGCCGCGTCTGCGAGTACGGCTCGGTCAAGGTCGACGAGCTGATGGCGGTCGAGACCTACTCGCACGTGCTCCACATCGTCAGCCAGGTCTCCGGCACCCTGCGCGAGGGGGTCGGGGCGATGGACGTGCTGCGCTCGGCGCTGCCGGCCGGCACCCTCTCCGGGGCCCCGAAGGTGCGGGCGATGCAGATCATCGACGAGCTGGAGACGGTCAAGCGCTGCTCCTACGGGGGCGCCATCGGCTACCTCTCCTGGGACGGCGACCTCGACACGGCGATCCACATCCGCACCGTCGTCGTCAAGGACGGCCAGCTCCACGTCCAGGCCGGTGGCGGCACCGTCGCCGACGCCAAGCCGGCCTACGAGTACAACGAGTCGGTCAACAAGGCGAAGGCGGTCTTCCGCGCTGTCGAGCTCGCCTGCCAGCAGCCGGACTGGAGCTAGGCATGCGCGTCCTCGTGATCGACAACTACGACTCCTTCACCTACAACCTGGTCCAGTACCTCGGCGAGCTGGGGGCGGAGGTAGAGGTGGTCCGCAACGACCGCGCCGAGGTCGCCGAGCTGCTCGAGCGCCGGCCCGACCGCCTCGTCGTCTCGCCCGGCCCCTGTACCCCGGCCGAGGCGGGCATCTCCGGCGCCGCGATCCGCGCCTTCGCCGAGGCGGGGACGCCGGTGCTCGGCGTCTGCCTCGGCCACCAGGCGATGGTCGAGGCCTTCGGCGGGCGGGTCGTGCAGGGCGAGCCGATCCACGGCAAGGAGGCCGAGGTGAGCCACGACGGCAAGGCGATCTACGCCGGCCTGCCGAGCCCGATCGTCGCCGGCCGCTACCACTCGCTGGTCGCCGACCCCGACCTGCCGGCGGAGCTGGAGCTGACCGCCAGCCTCGGCGACGTGGTGATGGGGGCCCGCCACCGCGAGCTGCCCGCCGAGGGCGTCCAGTTCCACCCCGAGTCCGTCCTCACCCCGCAGGGCAAACACCTGCTGAAGAACTTCCTCGGGGAGGGCTGATGGGGGAGGGCCCCAACGAGGTCGTCGCCCGCGCGATCGACGCGGTCTGCGCCGGCGACCACCTCACCGCCGACCACGCCTCGGCGGTGCTGGCGGAGATCATGGAGGGCCGCACCGAGCCGGTCCAGACCGGCGCCTTCCTGATCGCCCTGCGGGCGAAGGGGGAGACGGTGCCGGAGCTGGTCGGTCTGGCGCGGACGATGCGCTCGCTGGCCTCGCCGGTCACGACCGGCCGCACCGACCTCGTCGACACCGCCGGCACCGGCGGCGGCCCCTCGACCTTCAACGTCTCCACCACCGCGGCTCTGGTCGCTGCCGCGGCGGGCTGCGCGGTCGCCAAGCACGGCAACCGCTCCAACACCAGCAAATGCGGCTCCGCCGACCTGCTGGAGGCGCTCGGGGTGCGGATCGATCTCACCCCGGAGCAGGTGGGAAGCTGCATCGACGAGCTTGGCTTCGGGTTCATGTTCGCTCCCCGCCATCACGCGGCGATGGCGCACGTGATCCCGGCCCGCAAAGCGCTCGGAGTGCGGACGATCTTCAACTTCCTGGGACCGCTGACCAACCCAGCCGGGGCGACCCGGCAGTTGCTCGGCGTCGCCGACCGCCACTACCAGGAGACGATCGCCGAGGCGCTGGTCGGGCTCGGCAGCGAGCGGGCGCTGGTCGTCGCCGCCGAGGACGGCCTCGACGAGCTCTCGACTGCCGCCCGTACGCGGGTGATCGAGGTCGCCGATGGCGGCACCTCGGAGTGGTTCGTCGAGCCGGGCTCCTTCGGGCTCTCCACCGCCACCCTGGAGGAGTTGGCGGGGGGGACGCCGGAGCAGAACGCGGCCGTCTCGCGCGCGGTGCTCACGGGTGAGTCGGATGCACGACGCGAGATGGTCGTGCTCAACGCGGCCGCCGCGATCTACCTCGGCGGCCTCGCCGCCGATCTCGGCGAGGGGGTCGGGAAGGCCGCCGCCGCGATCGACTCCGGCGCCGCCGCGGAGCTGCTCGAGCGGCTGATCGCAACCACCGCTGCACTCGCCGGGCAGGCGAGCGACTAGGCTCTGTCCGTCTCGTGGGAATGATCGAGCAGCTGATCGACGGGGCCCGGCAGGGGGTGGACGCGCGGCGTCGCCAGCTGCCGCAGGCCGATCTCGAAGCCCGCCTCTCCGGGCGCGGCGAGGACCGCCCCTTCAGCGAGGCGCTGGTCCGGCCCGGCCTCTCGCTGATCGCCGAGTTCAAGCGCCGCTCGCCGAGCAGCGACGACATCGGCCTCGACGCGGTCGTCTCAGAGCAGGTCGGCGCCTACGAGCGCGGTGGCGCCGCCGCGCTCTCGGTGCTGACCGACGAACCCCACTTCGGCGGCTCGCTGGAGGACCTGCGGGCGGCCCGCGCCGCCTGTGGCCTGCCGATCGTCCGCAAGGACTTCATCGTCGATCCCTACCAGCTCTACGAGGCCGCGGTGAACGGGGCCGACGCGGTGCTGCTGATCGTCCGCGCCCTCGACGACGAGCAGCTGCGCTCGCTGTACGGCGAGGCTCGCTCACTCGACCTCGACTGCCTGGTCGAGGTCCACGACGGCGAGGAGCTGGAGCGGGCGCTGGAGGCCGGCGCCGAGGTGATCGGGATCAACAACCGCAACCTCGACCAGGGCGTCGTCGACCTCGCCACCACCTTCGAGCTGATGCCCGACGTCCCCGCTGGCAAGACCGTGGTCGCCGAGAGCGGCATCTCCGGCCGCGCCGAGCTGGAAGAGCTGGAGCGGGTCGGCGTCGACGCGGTCCTGATCGGCACGACGTTGATGCGGGCCGAGGACCCGGAGGCGAAGACGCGCGAGCTGACCGGGGCCGACGAGGGCACCCGCGAGCACCTCTACTGATCCGCGCCGTCTTTAGGAAATTTTTCAAGACCGTTTAGGCGAGAGTCAGCCGCTGGCTGCATGATGTTCGCCATGAGCAGACTGCGGCGGCTCCTCCGCACCCCATTTGCTTCCGCCCTCCTGGGGGGAGCCGTCGTGGCCCTGTTCGGCCTGCTGGCGATCTCCGCCGGCTGGGTCGAGTCCGAAGGCGGCTCGACGACGACGGTCGCGGCACCGCTCACCGCGCCGGTCTCCGACAGCGGCGACGGCGGCGATCCGGGCGACGGCGGCAACATCGTCAACCAGATCTACAGGCGCGACGGCGACGGGGTCGCGTTCATCTCGGCTGACGTCGAAGCGAGCGAACCGCAGGCCTTCAACCCCTTCGGCGCCCCGGAATCGGAAGGCGGCGGCACCGCGACCGGCTCGGGCTTCGTGATCGACGACGAAGGCCATGTGCTGACCAATAACCACGTCGTCGAAGACGCCGACAGCATCGAGGTCAAGCTCGGCGACTCCGAGGAGAGCTACACGGCGACCGTGGTCGGCACCGACCCGGCCACCGACGTCGCCCTGCTCGACGTCGACGCTCCGGCCGACGCCCTGCACCCGCTCGCCCTCGGCCGCTCCGCCGACCTCGAAGTCGGCGACCCGGTGGTCGCGATCGGCAACCCCTTCGGCCTCGACCGCACCGTCACCAGCGGCATCGTCTCCGCCCTGCAGCGCCAGATCGAAGCCCCGAACGGGTTCGCGATCTCCAACGTGATCCAGACCGACGCGGCGATCAACCCCGGCAACTCGGGCGGCCCGCTGATCAACGCCAACGGCGAAGTGATCGGGATCAACTCGCAGATCCAGACCGGCGGCGGCAGCGGCAACGTCGGCATCGGCTTCGCGATTCCGATCGACACCGTGCGCGCCGAGATCGAACAGCTGAAGACCGACGGCAAGGTCACCCATGCCTTCATCGGCATCAGCGGTGCCTCGATCACCCCCGACCTCGCCAAGGCGGTCAACCTGCCGGTCGAGGAGGGCGTGCTGGTTCAGACCGTCGTCAAGGACGGCCCCGCCGACAAGGCCGGGATCGAGGGCGGCAACACCTCCGCCACGCTCGAAGGCGCCGAAGTCCGCCTCGGCGGCGACGTGATCACAGAGCTGAACGGCCGCAAGGTCGCTGGGATGGAAGACCTGATCGAAGTCATCAACGCGGCGCAGAGCGGCGACAGGGTGGAAGTGACGTATCTCCGCGACGGCGATACCAAGACCGTCAGCGTCACCCTCGGCGATCGTCCCGCCTCCGCCGAATAGCGGCAGGACCCGCTCCCGTAATCTGGGGGCATGCGGGTCAAGTTCTGCGGGATCACCAATTTGGACGACGCGGCCGAGGCCGTGCTGCTCGGCGCCTGGGCGATCGGGCTGATCCATTTCGACGGCAGCCCGCGCAATGTCGAGGAGGCCGACGCGGCGAGGATCGGGGCGGCGTTCCGGCGCAAGTGCGAGGTCGTCGGGGTGTTCGTCAACCCCGAGCTCGACGAAGTCGATCGCGCGGTGGAGAACGCCGGGCTGACGATGGTGCAGCTGAACGGGGCGGAGGGTCCCCAGCTCTGCGCGGAGATCGCCCGGCGGACGGGGCTGAAGGTGATCAAGGCGGTGCACGTTGCCAGCGCCGCCGACGTGCACGGGGCGGAGGCCTACAGGACCGACTTCCACCTCTTCGACCGGCGCGGCAAAGGGCTCTGGGGCGGCACCGGCGAGAGCTTCGACTGGGGGCTGTTGCGCGAGCACCGCTCCGAGGTGCCGGCGATCGTCGCCGGCGGCCTGCGTCCCGACAACGTCGCGACGGCGATCTCGCTCACCCATCCCTTCGCGGTCGACGTCGCCAGCGGCGTCGAGGCCGAGCCGGGGCGCAAGGACCACGCGGCGATGGCCGCCTTCTTCGAGGCCGCGCAGGCGGCGACCGGCGCCGCGGCATGAGCGCGGTCGAGGAGCGCTTCGGCCCCTACGGGGGGCGCTACGTGCCGGAGACGCTGATCGCCGCGCTCGACGAGCTGACCGCGGCCTGGGAAGGCGCCCGCGAGGACACCGCCTTCATGGCGCGGATGGACCTGCTGCGGCGCGACTTCATCGGCCGCCCGACGCCGCTCTACCTGGCCGAGCGGCTCTCCGAGCGCGCCGGCCGCCGCGTCTACCTGAAGCGCGAGGACCTCAACCACACCGGCGCCCACAAGATCAACAACGCGCTCGGCCAGGCGCTGCTCTGCGAGCGGATGGGCAAGCCGCGGGTGATTGCCGAGACCGGTGCTGGACAGCACGGCGTCGCAACCGCAACCGCCTGCGCTCTGCTCGGGCTCGAGTGCGTCGTCTACATGGGCACCGAGGACATCCGCCGCCAGGCTCCCAACGTCGAGCGGATGAAGTTGCTCGGAGCCGAGGTGGCGCCGGTCGACGCTGGCGCCCGCACCCTCAAGGAGGCGGTCAGCGCCGCGATCCGCGACTGGGTCGCCAACGTCGAGACGACCCACTACGTGATCGGCTCCGCGGTCGGGCCGGCGCCGTTCCCGGCCCTGGTCCGCGACCTGCAGCGGGTGATCGGCGAGGAGGCCCGCGACCAGGCGCTGAAGGCGGAGGGCGGCCTGCCCGCGCGGGTGATCGCCTGCGTCGGCGGCGGCTCCAACTCGATCGGCATCTTCGCTCCCTTCCTCGCCGACGAGAAGGTTGAGCTGATCGGGGTCGAGGCCGCCGGGGAGGGCCTGGAGACGGGGCGCCACGGCGCCTCGCTCGGCGCCGGATCGACCGGTGTCCTGCACGGCTCGCTCTCCTCGATCCTCGCCGACGAGGAGGGCCAGATCCTCGAGGCCCACTCGGTCTCGGCGGGCCTCGACTACCCCGGCTCGGCTCCTGAGCACGCCCACCTTCGCGACACCGGCCGGGCTCGCTACGAGGCGGTCACCGACGCTCAGGCGCTCGCCGCCTTCGCCGAGCTGGCCCGCCTGGAGGGGATCATCCCGGCCCTGGAGTCCTCCCACGCGATCGCCTGGCTGCTCGAGAACGGCAGCGGCGAGGGCTACGACGTGCTCTGTCTCAGTGGCCGTGGAGACAAGGACATGGCCGAGGCGGCCGCGAGGGGAGCCGGGGGGTGACTCGCCGGAGCAACAGCGGGGAGGCTCCGTCGAGCCACCCCCCGGCTCCCGGTGCGGAGCAGATTTCAGCTGCCTTCAAGCGTGCTCGCCAAGAAGGCCGTGCAGCCCTGATGCCGTACATGATGGCCGGCTTCCCCGACCGCGAGTCCTCGCTGGCGGTGGCCGCCGCCTATGCCGACTCGGGGGCGGATCTGATCGAGCTCGGCGTGCCGTTCTCCGATCCCCTCGCCGACGGGCCGACGATTCACGCTGCCGCGACCGAGGCGCTGGCGGCGGGGGCGACGCTGGCGACCGCGCTCGAGGTCTGCAAATCGGTCGCCGACCGCGTCCCGGTCGTCTTCCTTTCCAGCACATTGGGATCCTAAGCTTAGAATTCCACGTGGACAAG
>JADMIO010823429.1_pt1 | contig 49952 bp, 58 predicted proteins | sample 8958161 | NCBI WGS metagenome assembly JADMIO01 (sample SAMN16585339, study PRJNA669376) | soil metagenome | isolation source: Crop rotation soil | place: USA: Cullars Rotation, Alabama | collected 2011
CTTTCCCGGCGGGCCGCTCGGCTGCGGGCGCGGGCGCCGGCTCGTCGCGGGGCTGTAGCCGCCCGGCGGCGGCGACCGTCCACAACATCGCCAGCCAGTTGCCGGTGGCGATCCCGACGTGGACCCAGACGATGCCCGCCGGCAGCTCCAGCCACCACTGGACGCCGCCCACGAGGCCTTGCAGGGCAAGCAGGGCGATAACCAGAGTCAGGGGCCGCAGGGCCCGCCCGTCGGCGCCAGGACGGCGCAGGAGGAACCAGACCGCGATCGCGGCGAGGCCGTAGATGGCGGCGATCGCGGCGTGGCGCTGGACCACCCATTCCAGGGTCGCCGTGCCCTCGAAGTCGAAGCGGTGGACGAGCTGGCCTTCGTGGGCGCCGGCGTGGGGCCCCGAGGCGGTGGCGATGGTCCCGGCCAGGATCGTCAGCTGCCCGAGCGGGATCAGCGCCCGTACCGCCCAGACGCTGAGGCGGTCTCGCGAGCGGCGGCGCTCCCAGGGTTCGTAGCGCGAGCACCAGGCGAGCGCGAAGGCGGCGTCGAGCAGCATCATCGAGAGGATGAAGTGGGACATCACCAGCCCCGGCGCCAGGTGGTACTTGACGACCAGCGCGCCGAGGATCGCCTGCCCGATCACTCCCAGCGGCAGCAGGGCCCCGAACAGCGCCAGGTGCCAGCGGTAGGGGCGGCGGAAGAAGGCGAGGACGCTGGCGGCGATCACCGCGAATCCGACGAAGCCGGTCAGCAGCCGGTTGCCGTACTCGATCACCGCGTGGGCTTCGAGCGGGGGAGTGCTGCCGCCGTAGCATTTGGGCCAGTCCGGGCAGCCGAGGCCGGAGCCGGTCAGGCGAACCCCGGCGCCGGTGAGCACGATCAGCGCCAGGGCTGCAAGAGCGACGAGGGTGACCTGCGCGTAGCGGTGAGGGGAGATCTCGAGGCGGCTTTTCAGGCGGTCCCGCATCTGGCCGCAATCATCGCAGCGGCGGCCGCCCGGCCGCGGCCATTCAGCCTTTGGATTTGCCGCTGCCGCCGGCGGCGTTTTCGATCAGGTACTTCGCCAGGTCTTCGATTTCCGTGGCGGAGAGAAGCTGCTCGTAGGTCTGCGGCATCACGTTCGGCGGGTAGCCCTTGGCGATTTCGGCGTTCGGATCGGTGATCATTTCTTCGACGTGGGCCTGGGTCTCGCCCGGCAGCACTTCGTCCAGGTTCGGGCCGGTGACGCCGCCGGCGTTGGCCGCGGTGAAGGTGTGGCAGCCCGCGCAGTTGTTGTTGGCGAAGACCTGGGCGCCGGGGCCGCCGGGCACCTTCGGGGGGGCGGCGCCGGGGACGCCCGCCCATTCGCCGACGTAGGCGGCGACGTCGTCGAGATCCTGGCCGGTGACGATGTCGGCGGGCATCGAGATGGCGGTGTTGCCGTTGCTCGGCCGCGGGTACTCGACCTGCGCCTTGACGACTCCCTCGATCGTGTCGCTGTCGTTGCCTTCTTCGCGGGCGGCGGCAAAGGCGTGATCGAGATTCGGTCCGATCTGAGCGGTCGCGCCGGCCTCTGCCATCGCGTGGCAGGTACCGCACTTCACCCTGAAAAGTTCACGGCCCCGCTGGGGATCGGCGTTGGTCGTGCCGCAGCCGGAGGCGACCGCCACGAGGGCGGCAAGGGCCAGCAGGGCGAGCAGCGGGGAGATGTGTTTCGATGCGCGGACCATGGGGTGTGACGCGGGCCGAAGTCTATATGTCGGGGCGCCCGGGAAGAGTGCTGTCAGGCACGATCGCAAGGTAGTCTTTGAGGCGATCCGCACTAGCTCTGAAAACACGGTGACGGGAGGTCGCAGATGCAGGTGAAGGACGGGATGTCGGAGATCACCTTGACCGTGGGCCCGTCCCACACGCTGCGCGAGGCGGCCCAGAAGATGGTCGAGAAGGGCACCGGTGCGGCGCTGGTGTTCGACGACGAGCTGCCGACGCCCTCGGTGGTCACCGAGCGCGACCTGCTGATCTCGATCGCCCGCGGTCAGGACCCCGATCGCGAGCACGTCGCCGACCACATGAGCGAGGGCGTCCTCACCGCCGCCCCCGACTGGAGCCTCGAGCGCGCCGCCGCCGAGATGTCCCGCCGCGGTGTCCGCCACCTGGTCGTGTTCGAAGACGCCGACGCGATCGGCGTCCTCTCGATGCGCGACATCGTCCGCTGCTGGACCAGCGACGGCGCTACTTCCGAAATGAAGCTGCCCGGCTAGGGCTGAGGGGGACCGCTGATGGTTTCTACCGGCAGGGCGGCGCCGCGGGTCTCCTGGCGGCGCGGCAGGCGGTAGTAGCCGCGGACGGAGCCGCGGACGATGCTGCGGAAGGCGGCGAGGGCGAAGATCGCGCCGATCAGCCCCCAGATCTTCGGGGCGAAGATGAAGCCGGCGGCGTAGGTCCCGCAGATCAGCCCCAAGGCGCCCATCGCGAAGAAGATCGGGGCCCAGGAAGGCCGCGGCAGGTAAACAGTCTCGCCCGGCTCGGGGACCTGTCGGTGATCGGCCATCAGCTGCCGGCGATGTAGAGGAAGGCGGCGACGAAGCTGAGGGCGAAAATGCCGGCGGCTATGCCCCCGGTGACAAGCCCAGCTCGCATCTGCCGACGTGCGGTCTCGCGATCCATGAGGACGGATTTCTATCAGGCAGCGGGGCCGTGAGGGAGGGTCGGGTACCCCTCTGCCAAAGACCGTCGCGCAGCTGAGCGAACTTGAGGGCGCTGCCGTGACTTCTTGAGCCTTTGTCAGAGGGGTACCCGACCCTCCACCGATCCACAACAGGACTCAAAACGGCCGCACCCCCTGAAAGCGGCCCGTCAGCGAAAAGCAAGAGAAAAGAAGCCCTCCCGGCCCCGATCTTCTTTAGGGAAAAGCTCCTGGACCCTGAACGTTTTTGCGCTCCGGTTGGAGGGACAGGACACCCTCCCACAAAGGCTCAAGAAGTCACGTCGGCGCCCATAAGTTCGCCCAGCTGCGCGACGGGCTTTGGGGGAGGGTGTCCTGTCCCTCCCTAGACGATCCGAAATTCGACCTAGACGTTGGCCGCGATAGCCATCGAGAGAAACAGCAACGCCAGGTACGCAAGTGAGAACAGATAAGTCCGCAGAGCCCATCGCCGATCACCGGACCGCAGAAGCCGAACCGCGAAGTAGATGAACGCCCCGCCGAGCAGAATCGAAGGAACCACGTAGGCCACTCCGAGGCCGCCGGCGCAGAACGGCAGTTGGGTGACGGCGTAGAGGAGGACGGTGTAGAGGAGGATCTGGCGGCGGGTCTCGGCCTCGCCGCGGACGACCGGCAGCATCGGGATTCCGGCCTTGGCGTACTCGTCCTTCATCAGCAGCGAGAGTGCCCAGAAATGGGGCGGGGTCCAGAAGAAGACGATCGCGAACATGTAGAAGGCCATGCCGCTGAGCTCGCCCGTGACGGCCGCCCAGGCGACCAGGGGCGGCACCGCCCCGGCGGCGCCGCCGATGACGATGTTCTGCGGGGTGCGCCGCTTGAGCCAGAGGGTGTAGACGCCGACGTAGCCGACGAAGCCGCTGAGCGAGAGGGTCGCCGCCAGCGGGTTGACGGTCAGCGAGAGCAGCAGGAAGGAGGCAGTCGCCAGGGTGAGGCCGAAGATCGTCGCTGCGCGGGCCGAGACGCGGCCGGAGGCGACCGGGCGATCTGCGGTGCGGGCCATCGTGCGGTCGATGTCGCGGTCGACGGCGTGGTTGATCGCCCCGGCGCCGCCGGCGGAGAGGGCGCCGCCGAGGCAGGTGAGGAGGATCAGGCCGAGCGAGGGGTCCCCCGCCACGTACATCGTCGTCACCGTCGTGAAGAGCAGCAGCGACTGCACCTTCGGCTTGGTCAGCGTCAGGTAGTCGCGGACGACGGTGGGCAGGGCCGAGCGGGTGGCCGCCGTCGGATTGGGCGCGGTCTGCGCGCCGGCACCGGATTGCATGGCGCTCAGGCTACCGGCTGCGATTCGCGCGGCGCCGCCTGCTCGGAGCGGCGGGTGCGGTGACCGATTGCCTCGCGGATGTCGCGCAGCGGCCGGGGGCTGCGGACGTCGGGGAGGACGTCGAAGTTGTGCGGCTCCGGCGGCGAGAGCGTGAACCACTCGAGGGTGTCGCCGCCCCACGGGTCGTGGCCCGCCTCGGGGCCGTTCTCGCGGCTGAAGATCGCGTTGAGGATCGTCAGCAGGATGCCGACGAAGAGGACGAAGACGCCGATCGAGGCGATCACGTTGTAGGCGGTGACGCCGGTGCCGGCGAAGTACTTGTAGGCGTCGATCACCTGGCCCTGCTCGGTGCCGGCGAAGAACAGCGGCACGAAGCCGAGCAGCAGGCCGGCCATGATCGTCCAGAAGGAGATCCGCGCCAGGCTCTCGCCCATCGTCCGTCCGGTCATCTTCGGGAACCAGTAGTGGAGCGCGGCGAAGCCGCCGAAGACCGCGCCGCCGATCAACGTGAAGTGGGTGGCGGCGGTCGAGTCGACCGTGTTCTTCAGGTGCCAGGCAGAGGCGACCAGCGAGTGGCAGAGCTCGGAGGCGAGGCCGACCGTGATCGCGAAGATCGCGCCGACGGCGAAGAGCAGCGGTGCCCGCATCTGGAGCGTGCCGCCCGCCAGGGTCGCGATCAGGTTGAAGAGGACGAGGCCGAAGGGGACGATCAGCGCCAGTGACATCAGCATCGCGAAGTACATCCAGCCGATGCCGATCGGCGCGGTCAGCATGTTCTGCATCCAGGCCAGCGTGCCGACGACCGCGATCGCGGCCAGAGCAGCCATCACCACGGTGCGGTTGAAGAGCGGTTTGCGGGAGAAGGCGGCAAAGATTTCGGCGATCGCGCCGAAAGCGAAGATCAGGATCAGCATGTAGCTGCCGGTGTAGAAGATCCAGCTCAGGTGCTGCCAGAGCAGCGGCGCGCCGCCGGATCCGTCGGCGAAGAAGATGCCGTCGTACTGGCGGTCGATCATCAGCATCGTCAGCGCCGCCAGCAGGACCGGCCCGATCACGACCATCAGCCAGGAGCCGACCGCGGCGGCCCAGGCGAAGACCGGCAGCCGCCGCCAGGCCATGCCCGGCGCCCGCATCGTTTTCAGCGTCGCGATCAGGTTGATCGAGAGGAAGACGAACCCGAGGGTCGCGAGCCCGGCCGAGGTGATCCAGGCATCGACCCCGTTGTTGGAGAGGAAGGCGACCTCGGTCAGCGGCGCTAGCGGGTTGACGCCGGCCTCCGAGGGGGTGAAGAGAAAGGTGGCGTAGAGCGCCACGCCGCCGGTCACCCACAGCGCCAGCCCGGTCTGGCCGAGGCGCGGCAGGGCGGTGCCGCGGGCGCCGATCTGCAGCGGCGTCACGTAGTAGAAGAGCCCGATCACCAGTGGCAGCGCGAAGAGGAAGATCGCGCCGGCGCCGTAGAGCGAGAGCATGCGGTTGAAGCCGACGGGGGAGAGGAAGGTGTTCTCCGGCACCAGCAGCTGGATCCGCATCAGGATCAGCTCGACCAGGGCGAGGAAGAGGAAGCCGAGGGCGCCGCAGATCAGGATCTGCCCGATGTCCTTGTGGTCGGCGCTGGTCGCCAGCTGCGCCCAGCGCGGGCGCTTGGGGCTGTAGCCGTCGGCGACGAGCTCTGGGGCCGGGCTGGGGCTCATGGGGTTTCTCCGTTTTCGATCTGGCCGACGACCTGTTCCTGGGCGGCCTCGATCTCTTTCAACTGCGTCTTGACGAACTCTTCGTATTCCTCGGGCGAGACGACCTCGACTTCGGTCCGCATCGCCGCGTACGCCTGGCCGGAGAGGGTGGCCGAGTCGCCCGTGTAGGACCCTTCGTCGCCGGTGCTGAAGAACACCTTGTTGGTCTTGCCGGGGACCGCGTCGGCCTTGCGCGCCAGTTCTTCGACGTTCCAGGTGTGGACGACGTCGGTCGAGTGCAGCTCCAGCTCGACCGCGGTGTCGACCGGGACCACAAGCTTGTAATAGGAGAAGGCGCCGTTGGGGTAGTCGTAGCGCCACAGCCACTGCTGGCCGGTCGCTTCGATCTGCAGCGGCTCCGACTTCAGCGAGGCGAGGCCCGCATCGCCGGTCGTCGGCTTTTCCCGGGCGTTGTCGGTGAAGACGATGCCGAGGACGAAGAGCAGCGCCGCGAAGACGGTGAGGACGCCCCCGACCCGGAACTGGAGCCCGCGGCCGCCGAGCAGCTGGCGCGGCTCGGTCCCTCGCTCGCCGCGATAGCGGCGGACGACGTAGAGGAGGGCGCCGACGATGGCGACGATCAGGATCGCCGCAGCGAAGAAGCCGATCCAAAACAACGTGTCGATCTGGTCCGTGCCAGGGGAGTGGGACGCCAAAGCGCGGCCATTCTATTCAGGCTGGGCGGCGCGACGCCCTCCCGGCCGCCTTCTGGCCCCGGACCTATACTCGCCGTCCTTGTGACTGCCTTGACGAGGAGGCGCTCCCGGCCATCGAATGCGCTCCGCTCAGCGGTCCGCGCGGGCGCTTTCGGCGTCGTCGCCACCGCCGTCGCGGTACCCCTGTTCCGCCGCCGCCTGCGAATCCCGACCGCGGTCACGGTGACCGCGGTGGCCGCGGGGCCGTTGGCGCTGGCCGTGTTGAGCCCGCGCTCGAAGCGGCGCGACGTCGTCCTCTTCGCGATGCAGATGTGGGCCTTCACCGTCGCCCACGAGCTGCCCTACGACGATCCCGAGCGGCTGCGGGCCCGACTCCGCAGCCGCTATCCGATCCGCAGCGACCGGATCCTCGGCGCCGGTCGGCTGCCCAATGCCCGCTTGCAGCGCGGCCTGTCGCGGCTGCCGCAGGTCGGTGCCCTGGACAAATTCCTCGCCTGGACCCACTGGCTCTGGTTCATCGTGCCCTATGCCTCCCTGGCCCTGATCCTGGTCCGCCACAACGAGCGCTTCCCGCGCTCGGCGCGCCAGATGGCGGCCGTCTTCGACCTCGGCTGCGCCGTCTACTTCGCGGTTCCCACCGCGCCGCCCTGGTGGTCCTCCGAGCAGGGCCTGACCGGCGAAGAGGTGCGGCGGATCATGGTCGAGGTCGGCGAACCGACCTGGGGCCGGGCCTGGGAGCGGATGTACGACGCCCTCGGCGGCAACCCCTGGGCGGCGATGCCCTCGCTGCACTTCGCCACCTCCCTGCAGGCGGCGCTCTCGCTCTCGGAGGCGGGAAAGGTCGAGGGCGCGCTCGGCTGGGGATATGCGAGCACGCTCGGCTTCGCCCTCGTCTACCTCGGCGAGCACTACGTCACCGACCTGATCGCCGGCGCCGCCCTGGTGGCGGCCGTCCGCAAGGGCGAGCCGCTCGCCGAACCCCTTATACGCAGGGTAAACGGAGGGCTTCAACGTCTGGAGAGAATCGCGAGCGGGTAATTTCCTAAGCGTGTCTCCGGATAACTCGGCGAACGGTGGCAATCGCATCGCCGAAATGCCGATCTTCACCACCCGGCGGCTGATCCAGACGATCGTCGTTGTCTTCATCCTGCTCGGCGCGATCTACTTCCTCTTCCCGAAGCTGATCGGCCTCGGCGACGCGCTCGGCAAGCTCGACGAGGCCGACCCGCTCTGGATCGCGATCGCGATCGGGTTCAACGTCCTCGCCTACGCGACCTACATCGCCCTCTTCAAGGCGGTGGTCGGCGGCGACGCGCTGCGGCTTACCTGGGGGGAGACCTACGAGATCAACATGGCCGGGGTCGCCGGGACGCTGCTGTTCTCGGCCGGCGGCGCCGGTGGCATCGCCGTCACCTACTGGGCGCTGCGCAAGGCCGGGATGCCGCGCCGCGACGTGGCCCGACGGATGGTCGCCTTCGTCTCGCTCCACTACGCCTTCTATCCCATCGCCCTGATCGTCTTCGGCATCCTGCTGCGGACCGGGGTCCTCAACGGCGAGGACTCGGTCGAGCTGACGATCATCCCCGCCGGGATCGCCGGGCTGCTGATCATCCTCGGCGTGCTGGTCGCGTTTATCCCGCCCGACTCGGATCGCCGCCTCGCCCGCTTCGCCCACAGCGAGCGCTCGCGCAATTGGCTGCGTAGCGCCGGGAAAATTCCCGCCACCCTCGGCGAAGGGTTCCGCTTCGCCCTCGGCCTCTTCGCCCACCCGCGCCGGGGCGGTCTCGCGGTGATCGGCGCTGCCGGCTTCTGGGCCGCCAGCATCGGCGTCCTCTGGGCCTCCTTCCACGCCTTCGGCGTCCACGTCCCGCTGGCGGTGGTCGTCCAGGGCTTCTTCCTCGGCATGGTCGCCAACCTCTTCCCGCTGGCACCGGCCGGGGTGGGGGCGGTCGACGCCGGCATGATCGGCGCCTTCGTCCTCTTCGGCATCCCCGAGGAGACGGTCTTCCCGGCGGTCCTGATCTTCCGCCTGGTCGCCTTCTGGATGCCGATCCCGCCGGGGATCTTCGCCTTCTTTCAGCTCCGCCACACCGTCCACCGCTGGGAAGAAGAGGGGCTGCCGATCGACCGGGCGGGTCCCTCGCACTCGCCTGTGGACGAACTCGCGGAGGTTGCCTTCGACCGGCCGCAGAGCTACTATAAAAAGTAAAGTAATAGACTCCAGGCGGCAGATATGGCAGAGCAGAAGAAGGTTGAGAACGTAATCATCGTCGGCGGTGGGCCGGCCGGCTACACGGCCGCGCTCTACACCGCCCGCGCCAACCTCGAGCCGCTGGTCTTCGAGGGCTTCCAGTGGGGCGGGCAGCTGCAGAACACCACCGACGTCGAGAACTACCCCGGCTATCCGGAGGGGATCATGGGGCCGGAGATGATGGCCCAGTTCCGCGCCCAGGCCGAGCGCTTCGGGACCCGCTTCGTGACCGACGACGTCGACCGGGTCGAGCTCTCCGATGGCGGGGTCCAGAAGGTCTTCCTCGGCGACGAGGAGCACCGCGCCAAGACCGTGATCCTGGCGATGGGGGCGGAGCCGAAACGGCTCGGCGTCCCCGGCGAGATGGAGCTCGGCGGCCGCGGCGTCTCCACCTGCGGCGTCTGCGACGGCGCCTTCTTCAAAGACCAGAACGTGATCGTGGTCGGCGGCGGCGACTCGGCGATGGAGGACTCGATCTTCATCTCCAAGTTCGCCAGGAACCTGACGATCGTCAACCGGCGCGACGAGTTCCGCGCCTCGAAGATCATGTTCGACCGCGCCCGCGAGAAGGAGAACATCGACCTGAAGACCCCGTTCATCCCGGAGGAGTTCATCGCCGGCGAGAGCGGCAAGCTCGAGAAGGTCCGCCTTCGCAACGCCGAGACCGGCGAGCACGAGGAGATCGCGACCGACGGCGCCTTCGTCGCGATCGGTCACGTGCCGAAATCGGAGATTGTCAAGGGCCAGGTCGAGACCGACGAGGACGGCTACATCGTCACCGAGGCCGGCTCGACCCGCACCAACATCGCCGGTGTCTTCGCGGTCGGCGACGTCGTCGACCACACCTACCGGCAGGCGGTGACCGCCGCCGGGACCGGCTGCATGGGCGCGCTCGACGCCGAGCGCTACCTGCGTGACGCCGACGTCCCGGTCGAGGCGCACTGGATGCCGGGCGGCGAGCCGGCGGAGATCGCCACCGGCTCCTGAGTCGCCCAATTCTTGAACTGGAAACTTTTTCTGCCTATTTGAGCGGGTATATCTAGGCCGTGCCCACTACTTGTTCCCATCTGGATACGGTCACTTACCTGGATCTCCCCGGCGACGTGAAGGGCTGCGAGGAGTGCCTGGCGATGGGGATGAACTGGGTGCATCTGCGGATGTGCCAGACCTGCGGCCACGTCGGCTGCTGCGACAACTCGATCGGCAAGCACGCCACCGCCCACCACCAGGACACCGGCCACCCGATCATCCGCTCGGCCGAGCCGGGCGAAGACTGGAGCTGGTGCTACGTCGACGAGGTGATGATGCGCCTCGACAGCAGCAGTTGAGCGCGGCTACGCCTCGGGCGTGACGATCGCGAAGCCCGGGTCGGGCTCGTCGAGCAGGCCCAGCAGCTCGCCCAGCTTTTCGCCGTCGCCCTCGACCCGCAGCCGGCCGCTCTCGGCGAGGAACGCCAGGTCGGCGCTGCCGCCGAGCAGCTCGTTCAGCGCCCGGCGCTCGACTACCAGTGCTGCTTCGGCCTCGGCGCCATCAGGCCACGGGCGGTGGTTGAGGACGCCGTTTTCGACCCGCAGCAGGCGGCGCTCGTCGGGGTCGGTGACCCGCCACTCGATCGCCAGCCGCCTGCCCCAGGCGCGGGGGCCGTTGAGCCGCACCTTCATCCCGTCGAGGATCTGGGCCACCGAGAGCTGGGCGAGGATCGCCGGGGCGCGGATGTCGGACGGAGTGCCGGTGATGCCGCTCCGCAGCTCCTCGGCGCCGACCAGGTAGAAGTTGCGCCAGGTCGCGTTCTCGGCGCCGTAGCCGAGCTGCTCCAGCGCGTCGGCCTGCAGCCGCCGCGCCTCTTCGTTGCCGGGCTCGGCGAAGACCAGGTGGTTGACGAGCTCGGCGACCCAGCGGTAGTCGCCCTCCTCGAAGGCCTTGCCGGCGAGCTCCAGGACCCGCTCGCCGCCACCCATCGACTCGACGTAGCGCCTGGCCCGCTCGACCGGCGGGTGCTCCCAGAGGTGGGCCGGGTTGCCGTCGAACCAGCCCATGTAGAGCTGGTAGACGGCGCGCACGTTGTGGCTGACCGAGCCGTAGTAGCCGCGGCAGTGCCACTCGGAGGCGAGCTCCGGCGGCAGCTCCAGCTCCTCGGCGATCTCCGGCCCGGTGCGGCCGGCGTTGATCAGCCGCAGGGTCTGGTCGTGGAGGTAGCCGTAGAGATCGCGCTGCTTGCCGAGGTACTGGACGATCCGCTCCTGCCCCCAGCGCGGCCAGTGGTGGCCTGCGAAGAGGACGTCGCTGTCGGCGCCGAACAGCTCGATCGCCTCGTCGAGGTAGGCGGCCCAGACGTGCGGGTCGCGGACCAGGGCACCGCGCAGGGTGAGGACGTTGTGCATCGTGTGGGTCGCGTTCTCGGCGATGCAGAGGACCCGGTGCTCGGGGAAGTGGAAGTTCATCTCCGCCGGCGCCTCGGTGCCGGGGGTGAGCTGGAAGACCATCCGCACCCCGTCGACGGTCTCCTCCTGGCCGGTCTCGGTCACCTCGAAGTTGGGCGGGATCAGCGTCAGCGTCCCCAGCGAAGTCGTCTGCCCGAGGCCGGAGCCGATGCCGCCGTCGGGGCCGCGCCCGAGCCGCGCCCCGTACATGTAGCCGGCGCGGCGGCCCATCGCGGTGCCGGCGTAGACGTTCTCCGAGACCGCGTGGTGGAGGAACCCCTGCGGGGCGAGGACCGGGATCCCGCGCTCGGCCACCTCCTCGGGGCTGACGATGCCGGCGGCACCGCCGAAGTGGTCGATGTGGCTGTGGGTGTAGAGCAGGCCGGTGACCGGGCGCTCGCCGCGGTGCTCGCGGTAGAAGGCGAGCGCCGCGGCCGCGGTCTCGGCGGAGATCAGCGGGTCGATGACGACGATCCCCTCGTCCCCCTCGACGACGTGCATGTTCGAGAGGTCGAAGCCGCGCAGCTGGTAGAAGCCCGGCGCGATCTCGAAGAGGCCGGCGGTCCGGTTCAGCCGGCTCTGCCGCCAGAGGCCGGGGTGGGCGGTCTCCGGGCAGTCCTCGTCGAGGAAGTCGTAGGAGTCGAGGTCCCAGACGACCCTGCCGCCGGCTCCCTCGACCCGGGCCGGCTCGAAGCGGGCGACGAGGCCGCGCTCGGCCTCGGCCAGGTCCTCGCCGCCGTCCGGCGGCAGCGTCGCCGCGGCCTCGCGGTTGCGGCGGGCGGTGATCTCCGAGGCGGGTTTGCGGTTGCTCATGCGTCCGCCGCTTCGGCTTGCAGGCGCGGGGCGGGGGCGTAGGCCTCGCCGCGGTCGGGCCGCAGGCGTTCCAGGGTCTCGACGGCGCGGGGCGGGCCGATCAGCTCGGCGATCGCCGGCGGTCCCAGCGGCCAGTTGAAGCCGAGCTTCATCGCCGTCTCCATGTCCGCCTCGGAGGCGATCTCCTCTTCGCGGGCGAACGCCGCCTCGTTGGCGATCTGGGCGAAGAGGCGGGTGAGGATCTCCTCGGCGGCCGGGTCGATCTTCGCCAGCTGCTCCGGGTCGAGGGTCGGCGCCTCGATCTCGAGGTCAGGATCGCTCTCGCGCTCGTGCCCCTCGCCGTACTCGTAGTAGCCGTGCCCGCTCTTGCGCCCGAAGCGACCCGCGGCGACGAGCTCTTCCTGGATCGGGCTCGGGCGCCAGCGCTCCGGTTTGCCGCCCTGGGCGAAGAAGGAGCGGGCGATTTCGAGGTTGACGTCGAGGCCGATCAGGTCGAGCAGCTCGAAGGGCCCCATCCGAAAGCCGCCGCCGAGGCGGACGGCGCGGTCGATCGTCGCCGCCTCGGCGAGGCCGTCGCCGAGCATTCGCAGCGACTCCAGCGTGAAGGGGCGGGCAAGCCGGTTGGCGACGAAGCCGGGGCTGTCCTTGGCGCGGATCGGGGTCCGGCCCATCCGCCCGGCGACCTCGGTCGCGGTGGCCAGCGCCTGCGCCGAGGAGCGCCCGGCGGCGACCACCTCGACCAGCTTCATCAGCGCGGGCGGATTGAAGAAATGCATCCCGACAACCCGCTCGGGCTGGGGGACGCCTTCGGCGATCGCGGTCACCCGCAGCGAGGAGGTGTTGCTGGCGAAGACGACGTCGGGCCCCACCGCCGCTGCCAGCTCGGTGAGGATCTCGCGCTTCAGCTCCAGCTTCTCCGGCGCCGCCTCGACGATCAGCCCGCAGCCCGCGAGCCCGGCCTGCTCGGCGCTGGTCTCGACCCGGGCCGCGGCCGCCGTGGCCTCGTCGACGCCCCAGCGGCCGCGCTCGGCGCCCTTGTCGAGCGCGGCGCGCAGCGCTTCGGCGCCGGCCTCGGCCAGGGTCGGCGCGATGTCGTAGAGGACCGTCTCGTAACCGCCCAGCGCCGCCAGCTGGGCGATGCCGCGGCCCATCGTCCCCGCGCCGAGGACGCCGACGCGGGAGACGGTCATCGGCCCTTGAAGTCCGGCTCGCGCTTCTCGATGAAGGCGGTCATCCCCTCGACCCGGTCCTCGGTCGCCATCGCCTCCTCGAACATCCGCCGCTCGGCGAGGAGTCCGTCGCCGAGCGCAGTCTCCTCGGCCGTCAGCACCGCCTGCTTGCCGAGCCGGGCGGCGATCGGCGGCCGCTCGGCGATCGTCCGCGCCAGCTCGACCGCCTCCAGCGTCGACTGGCCGGTCTTGACGACTTTGTTGACCAGGCCCCAGGCGTAGGCCATGCCGACGTCGAAATGGCGGCCGGTGAGCACGTACTCCATCGCCCGCTGCTTGCCGATTGCCCGGGTCAGGCGCTGGGTGCCGCCGCCGCCGGGGATGATCCCGAGGGTGATCTCGGGCTGGCCGAAGCGGACGGTTTCGTCGGCGACGATCATGTCGCAGGCCATCGCCAGCTCGCAGCCTCCGCCCAGCGCGTAGCCGGCGACGGCGGCGACGATCGGGGTCTCGACCGCGGCGATCCGACGCCAGAATTCGGCCCCGCGCGCGTCGGACGGCTCGCCCGGGGCCCGGGCGGCCATCGCCCTGATGTCGGCTCCGGAGGCAAAGATCTTCTCGGAGCCGGCGAGCACGATGCAGCGGACCTCGGGGTCGGCGTCGAAGCGCTCGAGGCCGGCGACGATCCCTTCCCGCATCTCGGCCGAGAGCGAGTTGCGGGTCTCGGGGTCGTCCAGCCGCAGGAGACCGACGTGGAAGTCGTCGACCGAAGCCTCGACGATCGCCACTGCGCTCAGGACTCCTCGAAGGGCAGCATCGCGCTGATGCCGGTGGCCTGGCGGCCGATGATCAGCTTCTGGATCTGCGAGGTCCCCTCGTAGAGGGTGGTGACGCGGGCGTCACGCAGGTAGCGCTCGACCGGGTAGTCGTCGACGTAGCCGGAGCCGCCGTGGACCTGGATCGCCAGGTTGGCGCACTCGACCGCCGACTCGGTTGCGTAGAGCTTCGCCACCGAGGTCTCGGTCAGGTTCGGTTTGCCTTCGTCCTTCAGTAGACCGGCGCGGAGGACCAGCATCCGGCTGGCGTCGCGCTTCAGGATCATGTCGGTGATCATCTCCTGGACCAGCTGGAAGCGGGCCAGGGGGACGCCGAACTGCTTGCGCTCCTTGGCGTAGTCGACCGAGGACTGGACGCAGCCTTCGCAGATCCCGACGCAGCCGGCGGCGACGCTGTAGCGGCCGTTCTCGAGCGCGCTCATCGCCACCTTGAAGCCGTCCCCGACCTCGCCGAGCAGGGCGTCGTCGCCGACCTCGACCGCGTCGAGCGAGATTTCGGCGGTGTCGGAGGAGCGCAGCCCGAGCTTGCCGTGGATCTCCTGGGTGGAGAAGCCCTCCGAGTCGGTCGGGACCAGGAAGGCGGCGAGGCCGCGGTGCTTCTTCTCGGGGTCGGTCTGGGCGAAGATCAGCGCCACCTCGGAGTGGTTGGCGAGGCTGATCCACATCTTCTGGCCGCTGATCGACCAGCCGCCGTCGGTCTTCGTCGCCCGGGTGCGGAGGTTGGCCGCGTCGGAGCCGGTATCGGGCTCGGTCAGCCCGAAGCAGCCGAGGCCCTCGCCCGAGCAGAGCCGCGGCAGCCAGCGCTGCTTCTGCTCCTCGTCACCCCACTTCTCGATCGGCCCCGCGACCAGCGAGGTGACGACCGAGACGACGGTGCGGGCGGAGGAGTCGGCGCGGCCGATCTCCTCGGCGATCAGCCCGTAGCTGACGTAGTCGAGGCCGCGGCCGCCGTACTCTTCGGCAACCGGGGCACCGAGGAACCCGATCTCGCCGAGCTTGCGGGCCAGCTCGCGGTCGAAGCGTTCGGCCCGGTCGTTCTCCTTGACCTGCGGCAGGATCTCGCGCTCGGCGAACTCGCGCGCGGTTTCGCGGATCAGCTTCTGCTCGTCGCTGTAGGTGAAGTCCATCTCAGAGTTCCCGCAGCTCGCGGCCGAGGGTGTCGGCGAAGGCGGCCTGCGCCTCCTGGGTGCGCGGACCCGGCGCCGCCGGGAAGACCCGGCCGTCGACCGAGGAGACGGCTTGGATCTCGCGCGTGGTCGAGGCCAGGAAGGCCTCGCTCGCCGCCCGCAGGTCGTCGACGTGCCAGCTGCCCTCCGCGACCTGCAGGGCCTTGATCATCCGGTCGCGGGTGATCGACTCGAGCACGCCGTCGGTCAGCGCCGGAGTTCGCAGCTCGCCGTCGGCGGCGACCCAGAAGACCGACGAGGTGGGCGGCTCCAGCACGGTGCCGTCGGGGCGGACGAGTACCGCCTCGTCGGCGCCCTTGCCTTTCGCGATCCGGGTCGCCTGCATGTTCGCGGCGTAGCTGAGCGACTTGACCCCGTTGAGGATCACGCTCGGGCAGTACTCGACGGAGACGAGGCCGACGGTCTCGGGGTGGGGCGGGATCGGCTCGGTGGCGGCGATGCGGTGGCCGCCGCGGGTGACGATCAGCCGCATCTGGCCTTCGACCGGGCCGGTCTGCGCGAGCAGGGCCTCGATCTCGCCCTCGAGCGCCGAGCGGTCGAAGCTGAGCTCGATCGCCGCGGCGGAGCGCTGCAGCCGGTCGAGGTGGTCGACGAGGGCGAAGGGCTTGCCGGCGTAGAGCCGGATCACCTCGAAGGCGCCGTCGCCCCGGTACAGCCCGTCGTCCTTGAGCCCGATCGTCGCCTCGCCCGTGGGGCCGACGGTGCCGTCGACGCTCGCCAGCTCTTCGAAGCTTGCTGCGCTCACGCGGCGAGGCTATCTGGTCGGCGCGGCCGGGTCAGCCGTTCTTGCTGTGGATGCGGCAGCCGCGGCCCTTGAAGTCCTTGGCGATGCAGCGCTGCGGGGCCCAGCGCACCTGGTAGTGGCTGTCCCAGGCGAAGGTCTGCTGCTTGCGGACGTAGAAGGGGGAGATGATCCCGGCGTAGATCGTGCCTTTGGCGATCCAGGCGATTTCGCAGCGGAAGCGCGTTTTGCTGGCCCGTTTGCAGCTGCCGGCGACGCGGCTGGCGGAGCTGAAGCGCTCGCCGAAGGCGTGGAAGAGGGTGAAGATCGCGAACTCTTCGCCGGTCGACTTCTTCATCAGCGGCAGCGGCGCCGCCGGGTCGACGAACGGCGCCGGCCCGCCGCTTTCGGTGGCGGCGATCCATTCGTTGACCCAGGTGGAGACGTAGTCGACCCGGGTCAGCACGTTCGGCGTCTGCGGGCTGCAGAGCGGGCCGACGACGCTGATCACGGCCAGCTGGACCGGGGTCCCGTCGGCGCGCGTAGCGACCGCCGGGCCGCCGCTGTCGCCGAAGCAGGTGCCGGACGTCTTCTTCGGCGTCGCCAGCAGGCAGAGCTGGACGGCGCCGGAGTAGTCCTTGTAGAAGCCCTTGGTCTTGCGGCGGCAGGTGCTGTCCTTCTGCACCGTCATCGTCGTCGTCCGCATGTTGGCCGGCGCCTGCCTGGCCTGCGCTTGGGTCACGCCCCAGCCGGCGACGGAGACGCCGGCGCCGCCTTCGTAGAGCGCCGCCTCGGCCGGGCCGGCGATCGCCAGCGGCGGGGCGCTGGTCGGTCGCGAGAGGATCAGCACCGCGGCGTCGCCATGGACGACGCCGGGGTCGAAGGAGGGGAAGACGTGGGTGGCGACGACCTCGAAGATGTTCTCCGGCTGCGCCAGCTTCGGGTTGGCGACGCCGATCGCGACCGCGTATTCGGCCGGCGAGGAGAAGGTCCCGGTCTCGACGTTCTCGACGCAGTGGGCGGCGGTGAGGACGACCCGCGGCGCGACCACGGTCCCGGTGCAGGCGAAGCCGCTGCGATCGCTGCCGGCCTCGATGTAGGCGAGGTAGGGGAACTGCTCGATCATCGCGGGCTTGCCGCCGATGATCGAGGCCTGCGCTTGGTCCGAAGCTGACGCCGCTGCGGGCACGCACAGCGCCAGGGCCGCGATTGCGCAGCCGAGAATCGTCAGCAGTCGTCGTTGCCCCCGCATCTGAACTTTCAACACCCTAGTTGAGCGTTCAGACCGCTTCGAAGACAGTGGACGAACCTTGGCCGACCCCGACGCAGAGGGTGACCACGCCGTATCTGCCGCCGCGCCGCTTCAGCTCGCGGACCAGGGTGCCGGTGAGGCGGGCGCCGGAGCAGCCGAGCGGGTGGCCGAGGGCGATCGCGCCGCCGTTGACGTTGAGCCGCTCCTCCTCGATCCCGAGCTCGCGGGCGCTGGCCAGGACCTGGGAGGCGAAGGCCTCGTTCAGCTCGACCAGGTCGATCTGGTCGAGGATGAGGCCGGCGTTCTCCAGCGCCTTGGGGACGGCCTTGACGGGGCCGATCCCCATGAAGGCGGGGTCGACGCCGGCGACGCCGGAGGCGACGACCCGCGCCAGCGGCTCGGCGCCGAGCGCCTCGACTCCCTTCTCGGAGGCGATCAACATGCAGGCGGCGCCGTCGTTCAGGGTCGAGGCGTTGCCGGCGGTGACCGTGCCGCCCTCGCGGAAGACGGGTCGCAGCTTCGCGAGCTTCTCCAGCGAGGCGTCGGGGCGCGGCCCCTCGTCGGCCTCGACCAGGACGGTCTCGCGCCCGCGCGGCGCCTCGATCGGGACGATCTCCTCGGCGAGGAGCCCCGCCTCGGTCGCGGCGACGGCTCGCTGGTGGCTGCGCAGGGCGAAGGCGTCCTGGTCCTCGCGGCTGATGCTGAACCGCTCGGCGACGTTCTCCCCGGTCTCGCCCATCGACTCGGTCGAGACGCCGAGCTCCGCCATCCGCGGGTTGATCATCCGCCAGCCGAGCGTCGTGTCGTGCATCGTCTGCGGCCCGCGGGGGAGCCCCCGTTCGGGCTTCTCGACCACCCACGGCGCCCGGCTCATCGACTCGACCCCGCCGGCGAGGTAGAAGTCGCCCTCGCTGGCCTTGACCGCGCGGGCGGCGCTGTTGACCGCCTCCAGCCCCGAGGCGCAGAGCCGGTTGACGGTCGCTCCCGGGACGCTCTGCGGCAGCCCGGCGAGCAGCGCCGCCATCCGGGCGACGTCGCGGTTGTCCTCGCCCGACTGGTTGGCGGCGCCGAAGTAGACGTCGACGATGTGCTCCGGGTCGACGCCGCTGCGCTCGACCACGGCGGCGATGACGTGGGCGGCGAGGTCGTCGGGGCGGACGCCGGAGAGGGCGCCCCGGTAGGCGCCCATCGGGGTCCGCAGCGGTTCAACGACGTAGGCCTCGGGCATCGGTTCGAACCGTATCCTTCTCGTGTGCTCTTCATCCTGGGAACTCTGGGGATCCTGGCCTTCATGGTGGGCGTGCTGCTTATCGTCGGGCACTACTACCCGGGCAGCTCCGCCGGTCTGGTCGACTGGGTCCCGACCCGCTCGCCCGAGGTCGAGGCGCAGAACGAGATCGACGACATCCGCCAGATGATGGAGGCCCAGAACGAGATGCGGCGCCGCCGCGGGGTCCCCGAGCTGACCGAGCAGGAGCTGCAGGAGAGCGTCGCCGAGGACGAGAAGCTGCGGCTGCGCGGCCGCGGTCCTTTCGAGGCCGGCTAGGTGGCGAGAGCCTTGATCGTCGGCTGCGGCTGTCGCGGCCGCGAGCTCGGCGCCGAGCTGCTGGAGGACGGCTGGGCGGTGCGCGGAACGAGCCGCTGCGAGGAGGGCCTGGCGGCGATCGAGGCGGCGGGCATCGAGCCGGCGCTGGCCGACCCCGATCGGCCGGGGACGATCCTCGACCTCGTCGGCGACGTCGCCGTCTTGGTGCTGCTGCTGGGTAACGCCGAGGGAAGCGACGAGGAGCTGGAGGCGATCCACGGCCCCCGCCTGGAGCGCCTGATGGAACACCTGGTCGAAACCCCGGTCAGGGGAGTCCTCTACGAGGGCACCGAGCCGGGAGAGCAAATCGTCCACAACGCCGCCCGAACCTGGCGCATCCCCGCCCGCATCCTGCCGAGACCGCACGAGCCCGCCTTCAAGGCGGGTGGACGCGGTCTCGCCGAAGAGGTGACCGCCATCCTGGCCGGGAAGCCTAAATAGCTAAACTCCGATGGGAATTCAGGTAATAGACGAAAAAGCGCGAGAGGAGCGTCTTTCATGGCTCTGCAGCTCGGTGACGTAGCACCAGATTTCGAGGCCGACACCACCCAAGGCCGGATCAAGTTCCACGACTGGCTCGACGGCAAGTGGGGGGTTCTGTTCTCCCACCCGAAGGACTTCACGCCGGTGTGCACCACGGAGCTCGGCTACATGGCGAGCATCGAGCCGGAGTTCGAGAAGCGCGGCGTCAAGATCGCCGGCCTCTCGATCGACCCGCTCGACAAACACGAGCTCTGGGCCGACGACATCGAGGAGACGCAAGGCGTGCGGCCCGGCTACCCGATCATCAGCGACGCCGACTTCTCGATCGCCAAGGCCTACGGGATGCTCGCCGCCGACGTCTCCGGCGACCCTGGCGACCGCACCCCGGCCGACAACCAGACGGTCCGCAACGTCTTCGTCATCGGCCCCGACAAGAAAATCAAACTCATCCTCGTCTACCCGATGACCACCGGGCGCAACTTCGACGAGGTGCTGCGGGTGATCGACTCGCTGCAGTTGACCGCCAACCACAAAGTCGCGACCCCGGCCCAGTGGCAGCAGGGCGACGACGTGATCATCTCCGGCTCGGTCAAAGAGGACGAGGCGAAAGAGCTCTGGCCCGAGGGCTGGGAGTCGCCGAAGCCATACATCCGGATCGTCCCTCAACCCGAGAAGTCGAAGGGCTAGTCGAGCCGGTCCAGTAAGTCGCTGAGGATCCGCGCGGTCGCTCCCCAGATCAGCTGCCCTTCGACCTCGTAGGTCGGGGTGTGGATGGGGACGCCGCGCCGGATCAGGCGGCGCATCTCGTAGCCCTCGCGCAGTAGCTCGAGTGAGAAGGTGAGGACGGTCTCGACCTCGCCCGGGTTCGGCTGCAGGTCGAGCTCGCGCGGGTGCGGGACGTAGCCGACGAAGGGGTGGACGACGAAGTTGGTGACGAAGGTCCGCGTCGCCGGCAGCGCCTCGCCGATCCGCACCTGCCCCGGGTCGAGGCCGATCTCCTCCTGCGCCTCGCGCAGCGCCGTCGCCTCCAGGTCGGCGTCCTCCTCGTCGCGGCGGCCGCCTGGGAACGAGATCTCGCCGGCGTGGCGCCGCAGGTCCGCCCGGCGCTCGGTGAAGACGAGGCCGGGATCGTCTGGCCACCCGTAGAGCGGCAGCAGCACCGCGGCCTCGACGGTGCCGCCGATCAGATGATCACCTGGACGGTTCCCCCGTCCACCGACCAGGCGGCGCCGGCGACGTAGGAGGCGCGCTCGCTGCAGAGGAAGACGATCGCCGAGGCGATCTCCTCCGGCTGGGCGAGGCGGCCGATCGGGCGCTTGGCGCCGGCTTCGGCGAGCGCCTCCTCCCGGCTCTCGGCGCCGGAGACATCCATCGACTGGTCGAGCAGGCCGCCGGGCTCCATCCACATCTCCGCCTCGACCGGTCCCGGCGCCACCGCGTTGACGAGGACGCCGGTCTTCGCGTAGCGGTCGGCGAAGAGGCGCGAGAGCGAGAGCTCGGCCGCCTTGGCGACCGAGTACTCGGCCATCGCCGCCGAGGGCCGCTTGCCGGCGGTCGAGCAGACGTTGACGACCCGGCCCCAGCCGCGGGCGGCCATAGGCGGGATTGCCGCCTTCATCGCCCGCAGCGGCGCCATCACGTTGAGCTCGTACTGGGCGCGCCAGTCCTCGTCGGGAACCTCCTCGAGGTCGCGCCACCTGGCGGCGCCGGCGTTGTTGACGAGGACGTCGAGCTGACCGAAGTGCCTCTCGGCGGCGGCCAGCATGTGCCCGCCCGCGTTGTCGTCGGTGACGTCGAGTGCGAGCGCCGCGGCCGCGCCCCCGGCCGACTCCGCCGCGCGCGTCGCCTCCTCAGTGGCAGTCGTCAGGCGCTCCTCGCCGCGCGCCACCAGCAGTACCCGGGCGCCCTCGGCGCAGAGCTGCAGTGCGGTCTCGCGGCCGATGCCGCTGCTGGCGCCGGTGACGACGCAGGCGCGCCCCTGTAGGCCGAGGTCCATCAGGCCGGCTCCAACCGCTCGACGACCTTGACGTTCGCCTCGCCCGCCAGCACCTTGTGGACCGGGCACTTGGTCGCGATCACCAGCAGGCGGCGGCGCTGCTCGTCGTCGAGGCCGGGGGGGAGCTTCAGACCGACCTCGAAGTCGGTCGGCACCGGCCCTTCGTAGCCCATCTCGACGTCGACCTCGACCGGGCCCAGGTCCCAGCCTTTGCGCTCGGCGTACATCTCCACCGTGATCGCGATGCAGCTCGCGAGGCCGGCGCCGAGCAGCCGCGTCGGGCTCGGTCCGGTGTCGGTGCCACCGGCGCTGCCGGGCTCGTCGGCGCGCAGCCGATGACCGCCCTCGATCTCGACGTCGTGCGCGTAGCCCTCGACCCGGCGGGCGACGATCCGCACGCTCAGCCCTTGCCGCGGCCCTCGAACAGGGCGGGGTCGTCGACGTCGGCGAAGCGGGCCATCGCGTAGACCGCGTCGGAGGCGCGATTGACGAAGTGGATCACGGTCTCGCTGGCGATCTCCCCGGCTTCGCTCAGTTCCGAGATCCGGCGCTCGGCGCGGCGGACGACGGTGCGGGCGACATCGAGCTGGGCGGAGAGCTGGTTGCCGCCGGGAATGACGAACTTCGGTGGCAGCTCCACCCGCTCCATGTAGCGGTCGATCAGCTCCTCGAGCTCGGCGACCATCGCCTCGGTGGTGCGGCTGACGCCGTCTTCGAGCCGCTCGGCCGCTTCCGGCGCGGTCGCCAGCTCGGCGCCGGCGACGAAGAGGTCGTCCTGGAGGCGGAGGATGTCGGCGGCAAGCTCGGCCTGGTCGGGTCCGCAGAAGGAGCGGGCGACGCCGAGCTGCGAGCAGGCCTCGTCGAGGGTGCCGTAGGCGTCGGTGCGGCCGTGGTGCTTGGGGACGCGGCCGCCGTACCAGAGCGAGGTGGTCCCGTCATCACCCTTCTTGGTGTAGATCTTCACCACGTCAGCGCACCGGGTTGAAGGCGAAGCCGGTCATCACCTTGGGGAAGAAGAAGGTCGACTTCGGCGGCATCACCGCGGCGGTGTTGCAGATGTCCTTGACCTGCTCGACCGGGACCCCGCGCTGGATGAAGGCGACGTCGTAGCCGCCGTCGTCGACCATCGCCAGGGCGGCATCGACGCTCTTCGCGTATTCGAGGCCCTCGCGCTCGTCGATGTCGTGGTCGCTCATCCCGGCGAGGCCCTTGAGGACCAGCGTCTCGAGGATCGCCGAGTCGAGCCGGCGGTAGGCCTCGGGCTTGCCGTCGAGGCGGCGGTCGACCTCGCCGAGGTCCTTGAGGCGCAGCCGGAAGGCGCGCTTGTGGAAGGAGTCGTAGAGGCCGAAGACGCCGACGCCCTCTTCGCCCGCCGGGTCGATCTCCTCGCGGGAGACCTCGGTCACCTCGAACAGCTCGCGCAACCCGTTGCCGAGGCGCTGCTGGCGCTCGGGGTCCTCGGCGAAGCCGCTGAGGACGCGGTGGGTGGGGAAGACGGTGAGGCCGGGGTCGTCGAGCCCGGTCAGCGACATCAGCGTGTAGTTGTGCGGGCCCTCGCCGCCGATCTCGTCGCGGAAGGCGCGGGCGGTCTCGTAGCGGTGGTGGCCGTCGGCGATCAGCAGCTGGGCGCCGGCGAGGCGCTCGCTGACGGCGGCGTGCACGGCCGGGTCCTCGACCTTCCAGAGCCGGTTGACGGTGCCGTCTTCGTCGGCCGCCTCGCCCCAGGGCTCGTCGGGCAGGACCGGCTCGACCAGCGGCCAGGCGTCCTCGGTCGAGAGCGAGAAGATCGGCGAGAGGTTGTAGCCGCTGGCGCGGGTCAGCTCGAGGCGGTCGAGCAGAGGTCCGGGGTGGGTGCGCTCGTGGGGGCGGACGGTGCCGCTCTCGTAGTCCTCGACCCGCACCCGGGCGAGGATCCCGTTGCGGCTGTAGCGGTTGCCGTCGGGGGCGACGTAGTCCTGGGTCATCGCCCAGAGCGAGGGCGCCTCGTCCTGGACCAGCGCCCCCTCGGAGCGCCAGCTCTCGATCCGCGCCGCCGCCTCCGCGTAGGGGTCGCCGCTCGGGTTGCTGTCGGGGTCGGCGGGGTCGAACGGTTTCGGCAGGTCGATCGCCACCGCGTTGTAGGGCGAGCGCTCCAGCAGGGCCTTGCGCTGGGCCGCGTCGATCACGTCATAAGGGGGCGCCGCGACCGCATCGAGCGAGCCGACCTTCCCGAGGTCGTAGTGCAGCGCCTTGAAAGGAAGCACCTCCGCCATCGCCTCCAGAACCTACACTTGCCCAAGTCGGGGTGTGGCGCAGCCTGGTAGCGCGCCGCCTTTGGGTGGCGGAGGTCCCCGGTTCGAATCCGGGCACCCCGATGTCTACTCTCTTCCCGTGACCGATCTCGGAGAGAAGCTGCGACCCGTTGCCGACTCGCTGCTTGCACCCGGTGAGGAGCTGCTGGGTTGCTGCGTCGCAACCCAGTCCGGCATCTTCAAGGGCCGGATGGTCGCGATCGTCGTCACCCGGGGGAGGCTGGTCGTGCAGGGGCTGAACCGGCGTTTCGAGCCGGAGGGAGAGGCGCTCTCGTTGACCCCGGGGCAGATCGCCGAGGCCAAGGTCGACGGCGGGGGCGGGGGTTGGCCGCAGGTCGGCGCCGCGATCATGGACGGCGTCAGCGTTGCCCTGAGGCTTCGCACTACCGAGGGCGAGAAGCTGAAGCTGCTGATGATGAAGGGCGACGGGCTGCTGGGCGGAGCGGGCGGCGGCGAGGCGCAGCGCCAGGGCGTGCAGGCGCTCGGCGAGTGGTTCGCGCGCCACGCCGACGCTTAGTACCCGGCCGTCGTCCGGCGGGTGAGTTGCGCGGGGGGCAGGGGTAGGAGAAGCTGCACCGGGAGCGCGGTCGGAGACAAGGAGGAGTGAGATGGAGAGCTGGGACCTGACTACGGTCGACGTGGAGCCGCATCAGCCGCGGATCCTCGCCTCGGCGGACGACGCGCGGACGATCGTCCTGCAGCTGCCGGCGGGGGAGGAGATGCAGGAGCACGAGGTGCACGAGCGGGCGCGCGTGATCGTGGTCGCGGGGGAGGTCGACGTCACCACCGAGGACGGGGCGGACTCCGCCAACGCGAAAGCCGGCCACCTGCTCGAGTTCGCACCCGGCGAGCGGCGGACGATCGTCGCCCGCTCCGATGCGCGCCTGCTGATGGTTCTCTCCCCCTGGCCCGGCGACGGCCATCCCGGGGCGATGACGCTCGAGGAGAAGGCCGAAGCGCGCGAGAAAGCCGCGCAGCACTCGCAATAGCGGCTACCAGACGACGAGCGAGTGGGGCTTGTCGTGCTTCGCGATCGCCCGATCCCTCGTCACCAGCTTGACGCCATGCTCGATCGCAGTGGCATAGATGAGCCTGTCCGTCGGGTCGCGGGGAAACGAGTGCGGTAGAGCTGCCGCACTGGCGGCGATCGCAGGAGTGACCCCGATGGTTCGCACCTGGGCCCCCAGACCCTCTAGCCAGGAGCGGGTCGGGACGTCGACGACGATGCGCCGGCGCTCTGCCAGCCAGGCGAGCTCATACCAGGAGACGGCGGCGACGAGCAGTTCGTCGGCTGCTTTCAGCACCTGACGCGCGGGTCGGCTGAGCCGATTCGGCTCTGCGGACCACCAGTGGATGGCGTGGGTATCGAGCAGGGCAGCGCTCATCAGGCGAGCTCGGAGTCGGCCCACATCTCTTCGGTGTCGATGAGCTTCTCCTCGTCGACTGCCGTCCTTGCGAGCCCCTGAAACATGCCCTCGATGGAGCGCGGGCCGGTAGGAGGCACCAGCCGCGCCACGGGTTTGCCATGGCGGGTGATCTCGATCTCCTCGCCGGAAGCGGCCTCATCGAGGAGACGCAGGAAGGATGCCTTGGCGGCGGTTGCGGTCAGTGATTTCGCCATATGACCATAATAATGGTCATTCGGTCGGAAGGGGTGCCGGGCCAGCGTGTTCATCCCCGGTCCAAGTCATGACAGGAATCAAGTTCTCCCCCTCGACGGTCGAAAACCTCGGAGAGTGCGCAATGGATGAGCTATTCGGAAGCCAAATCGAGGACCCGGCCGATACGCGCGAGCGGCGGCGGGTCGAGCGGGCCGTGTTCGAAACCGACCGGCAGCTGATCGAGGGCGACCTGACCTTGCCGCCGGCCGGCTACCAGAGCCGTTTCTCGGACTCGCTCAACCGCGGCGAGTTCGAATTCGTGCCGCTGACCAACGTCCAGCTCACCTCGCTGGCCGACGGCAAGGTCACTCAGGTGCCTTTCCTGGTCCTCTCCAAGCGCCAGATCCGGATCGCCTACCCGACCGAGCAGTAGGCGTGCGACTTTGTTCGGCAGGGCCGAACAAAGTCGCTAGTCCCGCCGCACCCGGCCCCGGTTGGCGTAGGAGCCGAGGTCGATGACGAAGGCGAGGATGACGATGAACCACTCGAAGCCGCTGACCTGGTTGCTGCTCGCCGACCACATCACGGCGTAGGCGAGCGTCGTCCACGGCAGCAGAAAGAAGCCGAGCAGCGGCACGAACCAGCTGTCGAAGGCGCGGCTGAGCAGGTCGGAGAAGAGGAAGATCGCGAACAGCGCCAACCGCGGCGAGATGAAGGCGAGGAGGACGACTAAGCAGGCCATGCGCAGACGCTACCCCTTGGGGCGGCCGGGAATCCACCGAGTTCACCGGCTCGTTATCTCGGTGGCGTAACGTTTTCGGCAGGAGGTACTGGCTCAAATGAACAGACTCGGAAAGCTGATGACGATGATGCACCCGGAGAAGACGAAGCTGGTCGCTGCGGAGGAAGCGCTGCCCGGCCGCAGCGAGCGGGCCTTCGAGGTGCCCGCCACCCACGCCGTTCTCGGGACTCCGCTGGAGCCGCCGTTCCCGGATGGGATCGAGGTCGCCTACTTCGCGCTCGGCTGCTTCTGGGGCGCGGAGCGGCTGTTCTGGGAGCTCGATGGGGTCTACTCGACGGCGGTCGGCTACCAGAACGGGACCACCCCGAACCCCACCTACGAGGAGGTCTGCACGGCGAAGACCGGCCACGCCGAGGCGGTGATGGTCGCCTTCGACCCGAAGAAGGTCTCCTACGCCGACCTGCTCAAGGTCTTCTTCGAGGAGCACGACCCGACCCAGGGGATGCGGCAGGGCAACGACGTCGGCACCCAGTATCGCTCGGGGGTTTACTTCACCAACGACGCCCAGAAAGCGACCGCAGAGACGGCTCGCGAGGCCTACGACAAGTCGCTGCGCGCCGCCGGCAAGGACCCGGTGACGACGGAGATCGAGCCCGCCGCCCCGTTCTACTACGCCGAGGACTACCACCAGCAGTACCTGCACAAAGTCCCCAACGGCTACTGCGGCCTGAAAGGGACCGGGGTCGCCTGCAGCATCCCCGCCGCCGCGTAGCGGGCGCGGCGGTGCCCGCCGGGCGCTGCGAATAGCATCCCGGCCTTCGTGGCACCCTCCTTCGGCTCCTACATCGCCGGCTGCCTCGCCCTGATCGGGATCGTCGCGGCTCTCGGCCTCGGCGGCTACTGGCTGCGGCGCTGGATCGTGCCGGAATTCAGCGGCGCCCTGGCGCGCCTCGCCGACGCGACCCTGGCGGTGGCGCTGCTCGTCGTCTGCCTGGAGATCCTCGGCTCGCTCAGCCTCCTCTACTTCGGCTGGATCGTCGTCTTCTGCATCGCGGTCGGGCTCGGCGCCGCCGCGCTAGGGCGCTCGAAAGCCGGTGGGCAGGGGCGCGAGGTGGCGGCACCGCGGGTTCAGGACATCGCTCTGCTGATCGCCCTCGGGGTCGCCTCCTGGACCGTTGCCGAGTGGACGTTCCCGGCCCAGTCGAGCCTCGACTTCGGCATGTTCGGCGGCGACACCACCTGGTACCACATGCCCTTCTCGGCGTTCATCGCCCAGGAACACTCGACGGTCCACCTCCACTACACCGACCCGTTGCGGCTCGCCGCCTGGTTCTACCCCGCCTCGACCGAGCTGGTGAACGCCGCCACGATTGTTCTTTTCAAGAGCGACTGGCTGGCGCCGCTGCAGAACCTCGTCTGGCTGCCGATCGGGCTGCTGGCGGCCTGGTGCATGGGGCGCCCCTACAAGGTCGGGCCGGCGACGCTGGTCGCGGCGGCGATCGTCCTCGACGCGGGGGTGATGATCGAAACCCAGCCCGGCGAGGCGCGCAACGACATCATGGGGCTGGCCTTCCTGCTCGCCTTCGCCGCCTTCCTGATCAACGGCCACCAGCGAAGAGCCCCGGCGGCCGGGGCCGTCCAGGACGCGCCGGAGCGCGACGCGCCGCTGCTCGACAAGGGGCCGCTGGTGATGGCCGGAATCGCGGCCGGGCTTGCCGCCTCGGTGAAGACGACCTTCCTCGTTCCGGTGGTCGCGATCGCGATCGGCGTCGTCCTCTTCAGCGGCCGCGGTCGCCGCTGGACCACCGCCTGGGTGATGGGGCTGCCGCTGGCGATCGTCGGCGGCTACTGGTACCTGCGGGCGGCGATCAAGACCGGCGGCAACCCGATCCCGATCACCAAATTCGGGCCGCTGAACCTGCCCAAGCCCGACCAGATGCCGCTCGACCCGCGGCCCCGGTTCGCGGTCATCGACTACATCACCAACCCGACCATCTACCGGCGCTGGTTCTTCCCCGAGCTCGACAACGCCTTCGGGCCGCTGTGGCCGCTGATCCTGATCATGGCCGTAAGCGCCGCCGTCTACATCGCCTGGAAATCGCGCAACAAGATCCTCCGGGTGATCGCCGTCGCCTCGCTGCTGACCGCGGTCGTCTACGTCTTCACGCCACTGACCGCGGCCGGTCAGGAAGGCTCGCCGACGGGCTTCTTCACCAACACCCGGTACCTGGTGCCGGGGCTGGTCCTGGCAATGGCGATGCTGCCGCTGGCGCGGCCGATCCGGGCGCCCGACCGGCGCGCCTGGCAGACGCTGCTCTTCTTGACCGGGGTCTTCGCGATCACGGTGTTGACGACGCCGCGGTGGTTCACCTCCTATCTCGTCGGCACGGTTTTCCTGACCCTGTGCCTGGTCTGGGCGCCGGCGCTGCTTTCGCTGGCGCGGACGCGGGCGAGCTTCAGCCGGCAGGCGGTCGCGGTGGGCGCGGCGGTGCTGGTGCTGCTGGCGGTGGTGCTCGGGCGCGCGCAGCAGGCCCAGTACGCCGAGCAGCACTACGTCAATCCGAGTCCGTTCCTGGGTGAAGGCGGGCCGAAGGAAGCCTACGTCTTCACCCAGAAGCTGCAGGACCAGAAGATCGGGATCATCGGCTCCAGCCAGATCATCTTCGGCCAGTACGGGTTCTACGGCAACGACGTCAGCAACCACGTCGAATTCATCGGCGTCCACGGGCCGCACGGCGCCAACCGGCTGCCGACCAGCTGCAGGCAGCTGCGCGGGCTGATCAACGCGGGCGACTACAACTACCTGGTGATGAGCCAGTACACGCAGGACACGGGCCCCTACAACACCGGCACCCCGAACCCGTACCAGTTCCCCATCTACGGCTGGGTAAAGGGCGATCCGGCGGTGAAGGTCGTGGTCAAAGACAACCTCGCCTCACCGCAGCCGGACTACGTCTTCAAGGTCGAAGGCAAGCTCGACCCCAACGCCTGCAAGCCGGAAGAGCGCCCCGTGGTGCCGGGCGAAGAACCGATCGAGTAGCGGTCTGCGATCGAGGTTGCGATTTGCCACCTCACAGGTGGCAAATCGCAGGTTCGATCAGGTGCGCTCCGTGGTGAGCGCGTGCTCGCGGATCAGCTCGGCGGAGCGCTGCGGCTGCTCCCACCAGAACATGTGGCCGACGCCCGGGAGGACCTCGAAGCGGGCGGCGGGCATCAGCGAGGCGATCAGCTCGCCGTTGGGGAAGGGGAGGACGCCGTCCTCGGTGCCATGGATTATCAGCGTCGGGGTCGCAATCTCGCCGAGGCGGCCGCTGGTGTCGTGGCCGAAGATCGCCTGCGCCTGCAGTTCGATCGTCGCTTTCGCCGCCGGCACCGTGGTCGCCATCTCGTGGAAGGCGGCGAAGGTCGACGCGTCGGCCCTGAAGGCGGGGGAGAGGTTGACTTCGTAGCCGGCCCGGATCGCCTTGTCGCGGTCGCCGGACGCCATCCCCGCGACCAGCTTCTGCAAATTCTCCTCCGGCATCAGCATCGAGCCGGGCCCGCTGCAGTAGGTGCAGCCGAGCGTCATCGAGCGCAGCCGCTCGGGGTGGGCGAGCGCCAGCTCCTGGGCGATCATCCCGCCCATCGAGATCCCGACAACGTGCGCGCTCTCGAGCCCGAGCTCCTCCATCAGCCCCGCGGTGTCGGCGGCCATCTCGGCGATCGTGAACGGCCCGTCGACCGGCGCCGAGAGCCCGATCCCACGATTGTCGAAGGCAACCACGTCGAAGCCCTCCTCCAGAGCCCCTTTGAACGGCGCGCCCCAGGAGACGTGAGTCCCGCTCATCCCCTGGATCAGCAGCAGCGGCTCACCCGAGCCGGCCCGCTCGTAATGGAACTCCCTCCCCGCAATGCCGACTTTCGCCATCCGCCGATCCTAAGCGAGCCGCCCGATCAGCGCCTAACCTTGCCTGACCCGCCCCCGTAGCTCAGCCTGGATAGAGCACCCGACTTCTAATCGGACGGTCGCAGGTTCAAATCCTGCCGGGGGCGCTAGAGGGAGTGGAAGCGATCGGGACGACCGTCAACTGCTAGAGGAATGGGCTCAAGCGGGCGGCGATGGCGTCCAGTTCATCCAGAATCTTCTTCAGGTTGATTGGTTTCCGGTGGAGGAAGGCAACTTCCCAGGTTTCGGGGTCGAATCGACCAAATTCATCGCCCGCCAGCGAGGCCTCCTTCATCGATCCGACATCCCGCTGGATGAAATAGGTCCCTTTCTCGGCCCACCTGATGACCTCCTTGTCGAAGTGCTCCAGGGAGTTCCTGATGTCCCGGCTTTTAAGTTTGGAGCCGCTGCCGACCCCGGCTTGATTTCGGAGGCGCCTCCGCGCTTCCTCTGCATTCCTCTCCCAGAGGAGCTTTGATGCGTTCGCCGCAAGGGCGAGGATGTTTTGAACGGCAAACCAGATGCCAGAGGAGCGACCCGAGGCGATTTGTTCCTCCAACTGTTGACGAGCGAATGGTGCCTGCGCGGCAAACAGTTCCAACTCCGCTTTGAAGATCGCGGAGACGAAGGCTTCGGTGGTCTGTCGCTCCGGGGGGTTCAAGGGTTACGGCAGGAGAACCCCGCTATCGAGGGTTCCTGGGCACTGGTATGTCGCGTGCTTTATGCCACCTATCTCACGGCAGCCGTGGGATTGGAGGTGACGCTCGAAGCTGCGGCGCTTCACGCCGCGGCAGTAAACCGAAGGTGCTCGCGGTCTGCCTTGGCGACTTCGCCGGTCAACTCCTCGTCGGGAGTCAAGACCGTCTGCAGCGCGTCGAGGACGTTCTCGCGAGCTTCCTCTCGGGTCCGGCCTTGGCTTATGGCGCCGGGCACCTCGAGGACGCGCGCGACGATCCAGCCCGCCTCGTCCGGGCTGTCGAACGCGATCGTGAAGTCGACTGATGCCTCCATCGAAAGAGACGGTAGCGCGAAGGCTGGGCGTCGGCCAGTCGGCCAAAAGCTTGGTCCCGAAATTGGTCCCCAACTCCAGCAATAGCGCGGCCAAGCGCAGTAGCGTTCTCCAGTGAAGCGGCAACTACCTGGAGGACGTCGATGCCGGACACCACCTGCCACATGTCGATCTCGCTTGATGGCTTCGCGGCCGGGCCGGAGCAGAGCCGGGAGAATCCGCTGGGGAAGCGGGGCATGGAGGTCCATCAGTGGCACCTCGGTGACGAGCGCGTGAACGAGGCCGACGCGACGGCGGAGGGTTGGCTGATGCGACCGCGTGGGGCCTACGTCATGGGCCGCAACATGTTCGGGCCGATCCGCGGCGAGTGGGATGAGGACTGGGATGGATGGTGGGGTTCCGAGCCGCCCTACCACGCGCCGGTATTCGTGCTCACCCACCACGCCCGCGAGCCGGTCGAGATGGAGGGCGGAACGAGTTTCCACTTCGTCACCGATGGCTTCGAGGCCGCCTACACGCAGGCGCTTGAGGTAGCCGGCGAGGATGGTGTCGACATTGCGGGCGGCGCCTCGACTGTCCGCCAGGCGCTCGCCGCCGGGGTGATCGACGAACTTACGATCGACGTGGCTCCCGTTCTGCTCGGGTCGGGCGAGCGGCTGTTTGACGGATCCGAGGCCTTCGGGTTCGAGTCGGTTGAGGCGCTCCACTCCCCGCTCGCCACGCACATCCGCTACCGGCGGGCCGGGGATTAACCTGGGGCGCATGCGGGCGGCGCCGATATCGGTATTGCTCTTCCTCCTGGTCGCGGCCGTGCAGCCGACCACCGCACTCGGGGTCGACGGCGACGGGGAAGTCACCTTTGCCGTTCCGTTCAAGGCCGACCACGGTCTCTCGGTGAAGCTCGAAGCCGACGACGACGAGATCGAGCTGATAGTGAAGAAAAACGGTCAGCAGGCGGCGTACTTCGCTCCGGGGGAGGTGAGCCCTGAAGGAATCACGGTGAAGTTCGGCTCCTTCGGGGAATTCGACGTCGACTACCAGCCATTCCGCACGCTGGACTCGCGTGGTCCGAACCGCCACTGCGAGGGAGAGCCGCGCACGACGACCGAAGGGTTCTTCCGCGGCACGATGCGCTTCCGCGGCGAGGGCGGCTACGTCCGCATCGAGGCAGCGCGCGCGAAGGGGACGCTGGTCCTGCGGCCCGAAATGGACTGCGACTACTCCAGGGCGGCGGCGAGCCGGGTCGCTCGCGACCGGGGAGCGGATGACGAGGAGGCGACGCTCGGCGCCCACTCGCGTCGGACCGGCATCAGCTTCACGGCGTTCGGCTCGCGCGAGCCGAACGAGCGCCCCTACGCCTACTTCTTCGCCACCAGCCAGGAAGTCCGGGAAGGGGTCGGGATCTCCCGCTTCACCTTCGCCGGTACCCGTTCCTCCGCCTTCGAGTTCGACAACCGCCGCGGGACCGCCTCCGTGGACCCGCCCGCACCGTTTGCCGGCGCCGCCTATTACCTGCGTCGCCCCGACGCCCCCGACCGCTGGAGCGGCTCGCTCACCGCGCCCCTGCTCGGCCTTGGCCGCATCCGCCTCGCCGGGCCGGGCTTCCGTGCCCGCATGGTGCCGCGACTCCCGCGCTTCGAGTGAGCGGGCCAACCAAGGTTGACGAGCGAGCGCTGGCGGCGGCCTGCTCGGTGGCGAGAGACCAAGGGGTCGCCTGTGAGCAAGCCGCGGTGATCCATTCGGGGAGCAACGTAATGGTCCACCTGCGGCCCTCGCCGGTGGTGGCGCGGGTGATGACCGGGACGGTCGCGCTGCACGACGATCCGCAGCGGTGGCTGGGCCACGAGGTCGCCGTCCAGAGCTTTCTTGCACGGTCTGGCAAGGCGGTCGCGCCTAGCCCGTCGATCGACCCGGGGCCCTTCGAGCGCGACGGGTTATGGATGACCTTCTGGGCGCTGCTCGAAGGGCAGCGCTCTGCGGACCTCCATGAGGGTGCCGAGCTGCTGGGTGAGACGCTGCGCGAGCTCCACGATGAGCTGAGCCGGTTCTCCGGCGAGCTGCCCGGCTTCCGCGATCTCCGCGACGACATCGAGCGCTTGCGCCTGCAGCTTCGGCCCCGGACCGGGGTCGACCAGGAGAGGATCGATGCGCTCGGGGCGCGGCTCCACGCACTGAGCGACACGGTCTTCGGGGCCGAGTGGCCGGAGCAGGCGCTGCACGGCGACGCCACGGTCTACAACCTGCTCCGCACCCCAGAGGGCCTGGTCTGGAACGACCTCGAGGACGTCTTCCGCGGGCCGGTCCAGTGGGACGTGATCGGCTTTGCGATGAGCCTCGAGTTCTCTGGGGCCGACGTCGCTTTCGTCCGGCGGATGCTCGCCGCCTACGGCTGGGAGGCCGAGCGCGAGCTCCAGCCCTTCCGAGAGGTCCAGGAGCTCTACGACGAGATCTGGCAGCTCTACCACGGCCAGTAGGTAATCCGTCCAACTCATCGGGACGCGGCCGATATATCCGCCTGGGCTGGAAGAGTGCCGCGAATGGAACGTCGGCCGAGCCAAAAACTGCTTGCGATCTGTGTCACCCTGATTTTGCTCGGGATTTCTGGTTGCGGATCGGGCAGCGGGGGTTCGGAGTCGGGCACCCTGAAGGCGACCTTCGGCTCCTTCCCCGACTACCTCGACCCGGCGCTGTCGCACTCCGAGGAAGGGTGGACGGCGATCTACGACACCTACATCCCGCTGCTGACCTACAAGCACGCGTCGGGCAAAGAAGGCAGCGAAGTGATCCCGGGGCTGGCGCGGTCGCTGCCGCGGGTCAGCGCCGACGGCAAGACGTATGAGCTGCGGCTGCGGAGCGGCCTGCGCTACTCGGACGGCTCGCCGGTCAAGGCCTCGGACTTCACGCGGGCGATGGAACGCGTCTTCCTGCTCAACTCCAGCGGCTCGCCCTTCTACACCGACATCGTCGGCGCGGCCGAGTTTGCGAAGAGCAAGCAGGGCGGCATCCCCGGCATCGTCGCCGACGATGCAACCGGTGAGATCACGATCCACCTGGTGCGCCCGCGCGGCACCTTCCTGCAGGAGCTGGCGCTGCCGTTCGCGGCCCCGCTGCCGAAGGGGACGCCGGACGAGGACACGACGAGCGACCCGCCCCCGGCCACCGGCCCCTACGAGATCGTCTCCTCGAAGCCCGGCAAGGGTTGGTCCTATGCGCGCAACCCGTTCTGGAAGAAGGCCAACGGCGAGCGGATGCCGGAAATCCCCGGCGGCCACGTCGACCGGATCGAGGTGACGGTGCTGCGCAACCCGGCGACCCAGGTCAGCGACATCGAAAACGGGACCTACGACTGGATGGAGAACCCGCCGCCGCCGGACCAGTACGCGGCGGTGAAGGAGAAGTACGAGGGCAGCCAGTTCCGGGTCGAGGAGACCGAGAGCACCTACTTCTTCTGGATGAACGTGACCGAGCCGCCGTTCGACGACCTCAAGGTGCGCCAGGCGGTCAACCACGCCGTCGACCCGCGAGCGCTGGAACGGATCTACGCCGGTCAGCTGGTCGGCACCCAGCAGATCCTGCCGCCGGGGATGCCGGGGTTCGAGCGCTACGAACTCTACCCCTACGACATCGAGAAGGCTAAGGCGATGATCGCCGCCGCCGACCCCGCCGACCGCGAGATCACGGTCTGGACGGACAACGAACCGACCCAGGAAGAAGCCGGCACGTACTACGCAGCGGTGCTCGAAGACATCGGCTTCGACGTGAAGCTGCAGGTGATGAACGCCGACAACTACTTCACGATCATCGGCAACGCCTCGACCCCGAACCTCGACACCGGCTGGGCGAGCTGGTTCCAGGACTACCCGCACCCCAACGACTTCTTCCAGCCGCTGCTCTCCGAAGAAAGCATCTTCCCGACCAACAGCTCCAACCTGGCGCGGATCGCCGACCCGCGTCTGAGCGCGAAGATCGCCACCCTCGCCGAACAGCCGCTCCATGCTGGCGTCGAAGCCGAATACGCCGACCTCGACCGCGAATTCATGGAACAGGCGCCATGGGCGCCCTACGGGACCGGCACGATCCCGACCTTCGTTTCCTCGGCGATCGACCTCGACGAGGTGATCTACAACCCGACCTTCAACCAGGACCTGACCAGCTTCCGATTCAAGTAGCGGGACGGGGCTATTTGGTGACGGAGACGGTGGCGCTGGTGTAGCCGGTCGAGGCGGCGGTGATGGTGTGGGTGAAGCTGCCGCTCGCCGGCGGTTTGTAGGTGAATTCGGCGGTCGAGAGGGCGGTGCCGGTTTCCGGGATCGCGATCGGCGAGCCGGTCACGGTGCTGCCTGAGTTGGCGGTGACGGTGACCGATTTCCCGACCAGGTTGGAGACGAGGTTGCCGACGCTGTCGGTGATCGAGACCTTGGCTTTGACCGTGCCGGCGTTGGTCAGCGAGGTGACGGTGCAGGTGAAGAAGCAGGTGGAGCTGACCGAGCCGGGGCTCGCCGTCAGGCCCGAGAGCGCCACCCGGTTGGCGGCGCCGGTCGAGACCGGAAGCGAGAGCGCGGCGGCGGTCGAGATGGTCCCGTCGCTCGCGGTGACGCTCGCCGTCTCGACCTTGTTCAGTTTCGTGAAGCCGTTTTTGGACGAGGCGGGCGTGGCGACGCCGTTGGTGAAGGTCAGCGCCGTCGCGGTGCCGAAGTTGACCGCGGTGCCGGCGGCGTTGACGACCGTCGGCTGGGCGCCGCTGGGGCTGGCGGTGGCGCCGGCGAAGGTGACGCTCTTCGAGCCGGTGTAGCCGGTCGCGGTGTTGCCGTAGGCGTCCTGCGCGGTGGTGGTGAGGTTGAACCCGGTCGCCGCGACCGGCGTCGCGGTCGAGGAGGTGAGGACAAGCCTGGTCGCCGGGCCCGCCGCCACGGTGACGGTGACCGCGGTCGGCGTGGTCAGCGCTCCCTCGGTCGCTTTGACGCTGGTCGAACCGGATTTGTAGAGCTTCATCCCGCCGTTGGCGGTCGCGGTCGCTTTGGCGACCCCGGCGGTGAATTCGAGCGCGGTAGCGCCGCCGAAGGCGACGTCGGCGCCGGTCGAGTCGCTGACCGTGGGGCTGGTGCCGCCGGGGCTGGCCGAGGCGCCGGAGAAGACGAGGCTGTGGGAGCCGGTGTAGGAGGTGGCGGTGTTGCCGTAGGTGTCCTGCGCGGTGGTCGTCAGTTCGTCGACGGCGCCGGCGGCCGGGGTCGCCGAGGCCGCGGCGAGGACGAATTTGGTCGCCGTCGTGGCGCTCACCGCGATCGCCGCCGGGCTCGGGGTGGTGATCAAGCCCTCGGTGGCGACGATGTTGGCGGTGCCCGCCTGGTAGAGCCGGACGACCCCGTTTTTCGTCGAGGAGACGGAGGCGACGCCGCTGGTGAAGGTGATCGCGGTCGCGGTACCGAAGCTGGTCGCGGTCCCGGAGCTGTTGGTGACGGTCGGTTTGGTCCCGCTGGCGGCGGCGTTGGCTCCGGAGAAGACCAGCGAGTGGGAGCCGGTGTAGGTGGTGACCGTGTTGCCTTTTTCGTCCTTGGCGGTGATCGTCAGGTTGCTGGTGCCGGCGGCGACGATGCTCGTCGCGCTGGCGGCGACGGTGAACGAGGTCACGACGCCGACCGTGATTTTTGCCGTTTTGCCCGCCCCGGTCGCTTCCCAGGTGCGCCAGAGCGCCGTCACTTCGTAGGTGTGTTCGCCGATCGGGACGGCGCCGTCGGTGCAGCTCGTGACCGCCGCCGGGGCGGGCTCATCGGGGCAGTTGCCGGCCGGCTCGCCGCCGTCGCGGGTGACGTAGTAGGTGACGGTCCCTTCTCCCGGCGGCGTCACCGCGCTCCAGGTGAGGCTGACGGCACCGCCCGCCGCCGGGGTGGCGGCGGTGATCGTCGGCGCCGTCAGTTTCGAGACCGCGGCGGCGGCGTTGCCGGTACCGCTGCCGGAGAAGTAAGCGATCGCGGTCCCCGCCAGGGCAACGGCGAGCAAGCCGAGGAGGAAGCCGGCGATGCCGCCGCGGCGGGCGCGTTTGGCTCGCAGCCGCCTCATCCCCGCGCCTCACCGCTGAAGACGAGCTCGACGGTGGCTCCCTGGCAGGCGTTCTGGTCGCTGGGCAGTTCGCGCAGCGCCAGGGTCGGTGCGCCGGCCGCAGCGCTGGGCAGGCTGGCGGCGCCGCCGGCCGGGATCACCAGCGGGGACGCGGGGCTGAGGCTCGAAGGCGTGACCGCGAAGTTGGGATCAGCGGGGCAGCCGGGAGGTGCGGGCGAGACAGCCGCCGTGAGCGCGGTGACTTCGATCGGCACCGGGTTCGGGTTGCTGATCCGCAGTGGCAGCTGCTGGGGCGGCGCGCCGGGCATCAGTTCCTCGAGGGAGCTGGTGTCGGAATCGATCGTGAAGCCCTTCGGCTCCAGCTGGGCCCAGCGGTAGTGGGCGGCGAGGCCGGGAAGGCCGCGCCGGTTGAGAGCCCTGACCGCGAAGGCGTGGTCGCCGGGCTCGAGGCCGCGGATTACGTGCGGAGAGGAGCAGCTGCTCCACCCGCCGCCTTCGAAGCGGCACTCGAAGCGACGCCAGCGGACTGCGGGCGCCGAAGGCGCGTCCGGTTTGCCGCGGACCGGCTGCTGCTGCGGCGGCGGGACATGGAAGCGGAACTGGATTTCCGGGGCAAGCCCACCCGAAGGCGGGACTTCGATGAAGCGGGGTCGCGGCGGCCCGTCCGCCTTCGCGCGAGAGGAGCCGTTCTTGCCGCCCTTCTTCGCTGCCGGGTCGGGCCGCGTCGCCGCGTAGGCCACGCTTCCCAGGCATGCGACGGCGGCGACCAGGGCGATGATCGCCCTGGTCGCTCGGTCGGGCCCGATATGCCGACGCCCATGCATCACTCGGTTGACTGGTTGGAACCGCTGTCGACTGGTCGGACCGCTAGTTGCTGGAGAGCGCGAGCGTCAGTTCGGCTCCCTGGCAGGGGTTCTGGTTGAGGCCGGTGTCGTTCATGGTCAGCGTGCCTTTCGGCGTCACTGCCTGCCCGTTGCCGGGCGGGAAGGTGGCGTTGACCGCGACGGCGGGCATCGTGAAATCAGGATTGCCGCCGGTGATGACGACGCTGCAGGTCGAGTGGCCGGCGTCGACCGTAATCCCGGTCAGGCTGATGGTGCCGACCCGCTGGGCGCCGCCCGACGGGTTGTCGACGGTGAACGAGACCTGCGAGGAGGAGCCGGGGTAGAGGTTGCCGGTGACGGTTCCTTTCAGGGTGACCGCCGAGCTGGTCCCGACTTTGGCGGTGGCCGTGCCAGAGCCGGTGCTGGTGAAGTAGGCGTAGGCGGCGGCGGCGATGGCCAGGGCGCCGATGCAGCCGATGGCGATCAGGGCCCGTTTGCTGGTGAGGTGGTGCATGGGTTTCTCTTTCGTTCAAATGCGAGCGCGAAACGCTCCGGATTGCCCACTCATCGACAATCTGTCCAGCGGCCTTAAGTTTTGAGCGATGGGGCATTGTTGAGCGAAATGAGCCGTCGATCCGGTTGCATTGCTACACCCGTCCCGGGCCTGTCGACAAAGAAAGAGATGCCGGCCGAGCGCAAAGGTCAGCGGCACCGACTCCGTCCTCGACCTCTGCGCCGCCCGGTGCGGCGACTGGTTGGAAGTGCGGGTGCGGGACCAGGGCGAGGGCTTCGGCAGAGGCTCGGCCGACGGCCTCGGTCTCGGCCTGACGATCATCGCCCGCCTGGCGGCGGACCTGCGGATCGTGCAGGAAGGAGAGGGACCGAGGTGCGGATGCGCTTCCCGCTTCCCGGCTGAGCCGCGGCTAGCGACCCTTCGAGCCGGGCATCTTGAAGAGGCTCTGGCTGCTGGAGACGTTCGTGCCTGCCTCTCCGGACTCCACCATGCGGGCAGAGCTGCGGGCCGCAACTTCGAGAATCTCCAGGCGCGCCTTTTCGTGGACCTCGAGCGCTTCCTGCAGCCCCTCCTCGTCGAGGACGTGGAGCGTGCGGGTGAGGTGGAAGTCCTTGTCGCCGCCGAGCGACCGCGCCTTTGCAGAGGCGACGAAGTCGTCGAGCATCTTCTGCATGATTTCGCAGAGGATCCCCTCGGCCACCAACGGGTCCAGCTCATCCCACTCCTCGGTGTCGATCAGGTGGCGCTCGGTGGCGTGGTAGAAGTGCTCGAGCGCCCCGCGCACCGGTCGGGTGCTGACCAGCTCGGCGCACTCGAACCCGACCAGCTGTTTGGTGTGGTAGCTGACGTTTGACAGGTCCTCGTCGAGCTCGCGCGCCATTTCGGCTGGGCTTGCGGTGCGCTCGGTGAGGATGCGGAGAATCGAGGCCCGGAGCGGATGGCTCATCGCCTTGATCCGGTTTTCGGTGGCTTTACGGCGCTGAGTTTTCGTCGACATCGCTCTTCCTTATCGAGGGCTGATTACTGGCGAGGCTTTGATCCTAACGCGGCGGCTGGACATCGTGTAAAAACCCCAGCAGTCATTACTGAAAATAATCTCAATGGTGGAACTAGCTTCATCAAACTCGCGGTCCCACCGAAGACAAGTCAGAGCCGGGGAGGAGGTGAAGACGGATGGATCTCCGCACCGAGCGTGTGATGCCCCTCGAGTCGATCGCAAAGGGCAACTAGCCACCATTACCGGCCGGCCTCGTAACGGGGCCGGCCCTTTTCGTCTGGTTCGCCCTAGAGCCCGGGCGGGTGCCGGGCGACGTAGCCGGAGGTGGAGACCGTCGCCAGGTGCCAGCGCGGGCCGGTGCCCTGTTCGGCGCCGACCGTGTCGAACCGCAGGCCGGCGATCTCGACGAAGGTGTGGCCTGGGTTGGCGTAGACGGTGATCCACTTGCCGCGGCCGGGGGAACCCCAGCGCATCAGGTCGCCGGAGGTGAGCGGCTGGGGTATCAGGCCGCCCCCGAAGAGGGCGAAGCTGACGGCTCCCGAGCAGTCGTAGGAGTTGCTGTAGAAGGAAGCGTGGCCGCCGCCCCATACATAGGGGCGGCCGACGATCGTGTTGGCGGCGTTGATCGCGCCCTGCACCGGTTCCGGCGCGTCGGGCGGGGCCAGGGCGACTCCCGTGAGGAGGATCGCGGTGTCTTCGCCGCCGCCGCGGCTGTGGGCGAAGATCTCGTCGCGGCTGAGCCCGGAGGAATGGGGGACGTGGGTGCCGTTGCTCCCGGCCGAAGCAGGCGGCAGCAGCGAGGGGTCGGCGGCGATTTCCTCCGGCGTCGGCAACTCCGCCTTCTTCGCCGCCAGGCGCGGCGCGGCGGCCGCGGCCGCTTCGACCTGGTGGCGCGCTTCGACCAGCGCCAGGCCGTCGCTCAGCGTGCTCGCCGCGTGGTTGCCGCCGCTGACGCCGACCAGCGCGATCGCCACCTGGAGGATTGCTGCCGTCGAACCCATGCCCGTTGCAAGACTACGCGCCCGTGAAACTCCTCCTGGTCCCGCTGGCGATCATTGCCTTCGTCCTCTTCCTCCTGCTGCTCGGCGCGATCGGTCTGGCGATCTCCTTCGCCGTCATCTACGTCGTCGGTGGCGCTTGGCGCCTGGTCACCGGTGGCCGCCGCCGGAATCGCTGAATTCCCCTCGCAGTGCCCGTTTGCCTCTCGCTTCAACGGGAAAAACTTCCTTAAGGGAAGGGAAACCAACGGAGAGAGGTGTGGGGCGATGGCCCAGGAGACCAAACGAAAAAGCGACCGCAAACGGTCGAAATCGAACTCCTCGGGAGGCAGAGGCCGCAAATCGGCCCGGCAGGGCACCGCGGGTGGCGGCCGCAACAAAAGCCCGATGGAGAAGAAGGACCGGCAGAAAGAAAGCTCGGTAGACGGCGAGCGGAAGAGCCAGATCCGCAACCAGGGTTCCGACAAAACCGTGCCGGAGCAGATGTACGAGGACTACACCGTCGTCGACCCGGTGGAAATCAGCGACACCGACGAGCCCGATGTGATCGTCGACGTCCCCGTCGTCAAGGTCGACGAGATCCATTTCGAGCTCGACGACCTGATGGCGCGGGTCTCCTTGCATGCCGAAGTTCTCGACCTGGTGAAACTGAGCGTCGGCGTCCACGTCGAGCTGGGCAAGGTCGAACTGAACATCAAAGGGGTGGAAGCGCAGGCGCTGATGCGGGCTCGGCTCGACCACGTCACGGCGATCATCGACCGCGTCCTGACCACGCTCGACCGCAACCCCGATGTTCTGAAAACGATCGCGAAATCGCTCAAACCCGTCACCGAGGGGGCAGGTAAAGCGGTTGGCGAAGTCGGCGAAGGGGCCAACAAAGCGGTCGGCGAGATCGGCGAAGGAGCAGGCGGCGCGGTCGAAGACGTCGGCGAAGGAGCAGGCGGCGCTGTCGAAGAGGTTGGCGGCGGCGCCGGGAAAGCCGTCGGCGAGGTGGGCGAGGGCGCCAACAAAGCGGTCGGCCAGGTCGGCGAAGGCGCGGGCAAAGCCGTCGGCGAGGTCGGTGAAGGGGCCGGCGATGCCGTCGGCGGTCTCGGCGAAGGCGCCGGCCAGGCGGTCGGTGGGCTCGGTGGGCTGGCCGGCCTGGTCTCCGGCGGCGGCGACGGCGGTGGAAATGGCGGCAACGGGGGTGGTAGCGGCGCAGGCAGCTCCGGCGGTTTCGCCAAACAGATTGCCAAGCTGGTCGCCAAAGAAATCGGCGCCGCTGCAACCGACGAGGCGAAAGAGCTCGGCCTGGCAGCGACCCACAAGGCGATGGAGCTGGGCGAGAAACGGCGCCAGCGGCGGGCGGCAAAGCACAACGCCACCGAGGCGGCGCTGCGCAAGGCCGAGGAGCGCGGGGTCGATATCGACGCTGTCGAAGGCAGCGGCGCCGAAGGGCGCGTCACCGTCCACGACGTCGAGAAGGCGGCCGCGTGAGCGGCCGTCGTCCCGACCTCGAGTTCTTCACCTCGGTGAAAGCGAAGGAGGTGAAGTTCGGGCAGGTCCCGGAGAAGCGGAAGGTCACCTACTACGGCGAGCCCGGCCACGAGACCGAGGTGCACGTCGAGCGGGAGAACATCCCGGAGGAGCCCGAGGAGGGCGTCACCTATCGCGACGTCAAGGTCGACTGGGCGGTCGAGCAGTGGGTCGTTCACCCGGCCGAAGCCGAGGACTTCGAGGCCGAGGACGTCGCGCGGGAAGTGGAGGAGCGGCGCAGGCGGGAGGCGGAGGAAGGCTGAGAGTTTCGGCCGCCGGCCGCGCGTCCCGTGCGCGCGGCCGCCGGCATGTCCTCAGGGCCGGCCCTGGCGCTAGCGCCTCGCGGTGAGTCCCTGTAGAACGACCTCGATCGGCGAGCGGTGCTTGCCGTTTTTTCCTCCAGCGGCGGTCTCGACGCCCCCTGCGATCTCGCTCACCTGCGCGCTGAAGTTCCCGACTCCCTTGGCCGCCTTGGCGAGGTCCTTGGAGTCGACCTTGACCTTCGGCGCCTTGATCTTGATCTTCGGCCTCCGCGTCATCGCCTTGCCGAGCCCGCTCTTTTTGCCTCCTTTGGAGGCGGCCAGGGCGAGACCACCAGCGGCTCCGGCTACGGCCGCTCCGCTGGCGACGAGCGGGACCTTCGCTTTGCTCGCGGCTTTGCCGACGCTTTTACCGGCACTTTTGGCTTTGCCGCCGACGCCCTCGACCGCATGTTTCACGGCCTCGACGTTCGACGGTTTGCTCGCCGCGCCGTTGGAGCTGCGCGCTTTGCTCGCCGCTTTCGGTTTGGCTTTCGATTTCGACGCTTTCGGTTTGGTTGCTTTCGCGCTCGTCGATTTCGGTTTCGACGATTTCGACGTCGATTTCGGTTTCGGTTTCGACGTAGATCGTTTTTTCGCTTTGCTTTTCGTCTCGGCCATCGTTCCTCTCTCCTCGGAGCTTGTTCCCTCTTTTCGATCCGTGACTGGTTTCAATGGATCGGGTACCCGATCCATTGCAGGGAAATCAGCATGGACGGATAGCTGCAGCGCTTTTCACCACCTCGAAAGCGCTTCCGGGGACTCGCTTCAGCTGGTTGAGGTTCTCGTCGTCCCAGCGACGATCGCTGCTGCCGGAGAAGAACCAGTTGGAGCCGTTGTCGGCGACGATCAGCCCGTATCGCTTCATCGCCACGGCGATCGTCTTCGCGGCGCCGCTGAAGCGGCCGAGGGGATAGCCGGCCTTGAGCCGCAGGCGCAATCCCATCGGCGGCGCGTTCGCCGAGGAGGTGTCGCCGGCGCAATGCGAGGCAGGGTGGACCCAGGCGTTGCGGGTGCTCTCGACGGTGACCCGGATCGCGTGGTCGAGGTGGCCGGAGGCGACCTCGTCGTAGCGGACGAGGCCGGGGAAGATCGGCAGCCCGGCGGCGTCGGCCGAGGTCCAGCCGTCGGGGCGGCGGGCGGACGAGCGCAGGTCCCATGCGGTGCCCGAGTCGGCGTTCCAGTGCGGGCGCGGCTCGGCGACGTAGAAGGCGCGGTAGAGCTCGTAGAGCTTGCAGGTGGTGCGGTCGACGACGAGCACGTGGCGGTCGCCGTCGCTGCGGTTGCCGCCCTCGACCGGGGCGCCGGCCGGGACCGGGAACGGCCCCGGGTCGCTCTCGTCGCCGTAGGCGGTGTAGTGGACCGGTAGCTTGCGCTGGCCGGCGCCGACGACGGAGTAGGGGAAGCCATAGGCGCGCGGCGAGCCGAAGTCGGGATGCAGGGCGTCGCCCCCGTGCACGTTGATGTAGGCGATGTAGGCGCCCGAGCGCGGATCCCGCGGCGCCTTGGAGATGTTCTGGTTCCAGGCCGCCTCGGTCGGGAGCGAGGGAGCCCGCGGCGAGAGCGAGGCCGGAGGATCCGGGAAGACCGTGCAGGGGGAGAGGTCGGGGTACGGGCCGACGGCAGAGGCGGAAGGGATCAGCAGGACGAGCCCGACGAGCGTCGATCCCAGCCCGATCGCTACAGCGGTGGGACTTATGCGCGCTATAGCGGCCATAACTCCCACCGCAGGTGAATCGCCATGCTTCCTCACGCTTCGGGCGCTGATCGTTCGCGCACGGTCAGCCGGCCGATCTCCAGCTCCTCGATCTCCAGTCGCTTTACCGAGAGGCGGCCGATCTTCGCCTTGCCGATCGCCAGGCGGCCGACGCTGAGACGGCCGATCGCGAAGCCGCCGACCGCGGCGGCGCCGACGGCGAGCGCACCGATCGCGAGCGCGCCGCGGGCCTGCGCCGGCGAGGCGGTGGCGAAGCGGGAGCGGCTCGCGATCCTCATGCCGCCCAGGCTAGCCTGAGGCCGCGATGAGCCCGGACGAGCGTCCAACCCTGCTGGCGGTGCAGCACGTGCCGTGGGAGACCCCGCACCGGATCCTCGATGCCTGCCGGGCGCTGCGGGTGCGGACGGCGAAACCGCTCGCCGGCCAGCCGCTGCCCGCGCACGACGAGGTCGCCGGCGCCGTCTTCATGGGCGGGCCGATGAACGTCGACGAAGTCGAGCGCCATCCGGCGCTCGCCGCCGAGCGCGAGTGGCTGGCCGAGGCGGTGGGGCGTCGGATGCCGGTGCTCGGCGTCTGCCTCGGCGCCCAGCTGCTGGCGCGGGCGCTCGGTGCCGAGGTGCGGCCGGGGCGCAGAGCGGAGGTCGGCTTCGCCCCGGTCGAGGTCACCGCGCCCGAGGACCCGCTGCTCGGCGGCCTTGCGCCCCGCACCGAAGTCCTCCACTGGCACGGCGACGTCTTCGACCTACCCGACGGCGCCGAGCAGCTCGCCTCCTCGGAGCTGACCGCCTGCCAGGCCTTCCGCGCCGGGGACGCCTGGGGCGTCCTCTTCCATCCCGAGGCCGACTTCGCCCTGGTCGAGGCATGGCTGGCGGTGTCGGCGATGGTCTCCGAGGCGGTGGCGGCGCTGGGCGAGCGGGGAACGCACGAGCTGTCCGAGCGCGCCGCCGAGCTGGAGGCGGCCCTGGTCGAGCGCACCGCGCCGGGCTTCGCCGCCTTCGCTGAAATCGTCGCCGCCGGGTAGGGGGAGGAGCGATGGAGATCTGCCTGATGGTCGAGGGACAGGAGGACGTCACCTGGGAGGACTGGCGCGCCCTCGCCGCCGCCTGCGAAGAGCACGGGGTCGGGACGATGTTCCGCTCCGACCACTACCTCTCGGTCGACGACCGCCGCGAGCGCGGCGCGCTCGACGCCTGGGGGACGATCGCCGCCCTCGGCGCGGTCACTCGGAAGCTGCGGCTGGGGACGATGGTCTCTCCTGCGACCTTTCGCCATCCGGCGGTGCTGGCGAAGCTGGCGGTGACCGCCGACCACGTCTCCGGCGGCCGGGTCGAAGTCGGGATCGGCGCCGGCTGGTGGGAGCGCGAGCACGAGCTCTACGGCTTCGAGCTGCCGCCGATCGGGCCGCGGATGGAGGCACTCGAAGAGCAGATGCAAGTCGTCCGCGGCCACTGGGGCGAGGGCCCGTTCAGCTTCGACGGCGAGCACTTCTCCGCCCGCGAGCTCGATGCGCAGCCGAAGCCGGTGCAGCGGCCGCTGCCGCTGATCCTCGGCGCCAAAGGCGGGCCGCGGACGCTGCGGATGGGCGCCCGCTGGGCGACCGAGTACAACACGGTTATGTCGACCGCGGAGGAGATCGCCGACCTCCGCTGCCGCCTCGACGAGGCCTGCGAGCGGGAGGGGCGGGATCCGGCGACCCTGCCGCTCTCGATGATGACCGGCTGGCTGGTCGGCGCCGACCGCGACGAACTGCACGACCGCGCCGCGCGCCTCTCGCGCTGGAAAGGCGAGGACGGCGACGGCGAGGCGTTCGTCGCCGGCCTGCGCGAGAGCACGATCCTCGGCACCGTCGAGGAGGCGATCGAGCAGCTGCGCGAGCTGCAGGCGGCGGGGCTGACCCGGATCATGGGACAGCACCTGCTGCACCGCGACCTCGACGCCGTCGCGCTGATGGGCCGGGAGATCGCCCCAGCCCTTCGCGGCTGAGGCTCGACTCCCGATCTGATTCAGCGCCGGCCCGGACGCCTCTCCGCCGTCGGCGGTTGGTCGTCAAACCCAGCGGGAACCGGAGTGGGTCCGGTGAAAAGCCGCTGGGATCCGGGCCGGCACCGTGCTTCGCCGCTACCCCGCGCGGTGGCGGCTAACCAGGCTCCGGGGTGCCATAGATCGCGCGCAGCCAGATCTCGATCAGGACGTCGAGGGCGCGGTCGCGGTCAAGCGAGGGCTGCTCGTCGAGCAGGGTCGCGTACTGGGCCCGCTCGTTCATCTGCACCAGGGCAATCGCCATCTCGCGGGCAGGGGGTCCGGGCGGGGCGGCGCCGCGCTCGCGCTGGAACTCGATCACCGCGGTCACGTCGACGACCCAGCCCTCCATCACCGCCGCCCAGAGGTCGCGCGCTTCTTCGTTGGTGGCGCGCAGCTCCGACCCCGCCCGGACCACGCCGGGCCGCGAGCGGAAGGCGGCGTAGAGGTTCTCGAGGCTCACGCGCAGGCCGGCGCGCGGGCCCTGCTCGGCCAGCGCGGTGAGGATCTCCTCGCGCCCCTCGGCCGCGTCGGCGACGAGGCGGTCGATGATCGTCAGCACCACCGCGTCCTTGGAGGGGAAGTAGAAGTAGAAGGTGGGGCGGGAGATGCCTGCTCCCTTGGCGAGGTCGTCGACCGAGATCTCTCCCAGCGGCCGTTCTTCGAGCAGCTTTTCGGCGGTCTCCAAGATCGCCCGCTCGCGGTCGTCGCCGCTGGCGCGGGTGGCGCGCCGGCCGCGGCCGTTGCCGGCAGAGCGGGGTTGGGAGGCAGCCTCCATCGCATTCACCTTACATTGCGTCGACGGTTTCGACAAGTCGTTGACACTCTCGACACAGTGTTGATAGAGTTGCCGTCGTGAGCAAGCGCGTAATCATCACCGGCGCCGCCAGCGGCATCGGCGAGGCGACGGCCCGGGCCCTGCGCGGGCGCGGCGCCGAGGTCATCGGCCTCGACCTCAAGGCCGGCGACGGCGTCCTCGCCTGCGATGTCACCGACCAGGCCTCAGTCGACGCCGCCGTCGCCACCGCGGTGAAGCAGATGGGCGGGCTTGACGGGCTCGTCAACTGCGCCGGGATCGGGCTGCCGCAGAGCGCCTCCGAACGTCCCGGCCCCGACGCCCTGCGCGTCCTCGACGTCAACCTGCTCGGTACCTGGCGGGCGACCGCCTCGGCGCTGCCGGCGCTGCGCTCATCCCACGGGCGCGTCGTCAACATCGCCTCCGGCCTCGCCCACATCGCCGTGCCCTTCGCCACCGCCTACGGCGCCAGCAAGCGCGGCGTCGTCGGCTACTCCGAGCAGCTGCGCTCGGAGGTCGGCGACGAGGTCACAGTCACCACCGTCTACCCCGGCTACATCCGCACCCCGATCCACGACGCCAGCCAGAGCGCCGGCATCGGCCTCGAGGGGATGGTGCCGCCGGAGCCGCTCAGCGCCGCGGTCGCGACGATCGTCCGCGCCCTCTACGGCAAGCCAGCCCGGGACCTCGCTACGACCCGCCAGGGCGCCGTCTCCTACCGGCTGGTCGGCCTGCTGCCCAAAGGCCTGGTCGAGGGAGCGGTTCGGCGGCGGATGCGCGCCGGCGCCAAGCGCGGCCTCTTCAAGTCAACCCCGATGACGAGCGACCTCCTCGCCCGTCTCGATCGCTAGCCCAGGAGATCTCCATGACCGACCATCGCGAGCACGTCGACGTCCTGATCGTCGGCGCCGGCCTCTCCGGCATCGGCGCCGGTGCCCACCTGCAGCGCAACTGTCCCGGCAAGAGCTACGCGATCCTCGAGTCCCGCGAGGCGATCGGCGGCACCTGGGACCTCTTCCGCTATCCCGGCATCCGCTCGGACTCGGACATGTACACGCTCGGGTACTCGTTCAAGCCCTGGCGCGACGAGGACTCGATCGCCGCCGGCGAGAAGATCCGCAACTACATCCGCGAGACCGCGCGCGAGTACCGGGTCGAAGAGCACATCCGCTTCGGCCACGAGGTCGTCTCCGCCGAGTGGTCAAGCGAGGAAGCGCTGTGGACGGTGCGCGCCGAGCACGAGGGGGAGACGGTCGAGCTGACCTGCGACTTCTTCTACGGCTGCACCGGCTACTACCGCTACGACGAGGGGTTCACGCCGGAGTTCCCCGGCAGCGAGCGCTTCGAGGGGCAGGTCGTCCACCCCCAGCACTGGCCCGAGGACCTCGACTACAGCGGCAAGCGGGTCGTCGTGATCGGCAGCGGCGCCACCGCGGTGACGCTGATCCCGGCGATGGCGCCGGAGGTCGAGCAGATCACGATGCTGCAGCGCTCGCCGGGCTACGTCGTCACCCTGCCCGCCCAGGACCCGGTTGCCAAGGCGCTGCGGCGGGTGCTGCCCGCCAAGGCCCAGTACGCGATCACGCGCTGGAAGAACGTCCTCACCCAGATGGCCTTCTACCAACTCTCCCGCCGGGCGCCGCGCTTCACCCGGAAGCTGATCCGGCGCGGGGTGGAGCGGCAGCTGCCGGCGGGCTACGACGTCGACGGCAATTTCGAACCGCGCTACAACCCCTGGGACGAGCGCGTCTGCCTGGTCCCCGGCGGCGACCTCTTCACGGCGCTGAGCTCCGGCCGCGCCGACGTCGTCACCGACACGATCGAGACCTTCACCGAGAAGGGCATAAAGCTGACCTCCGGGCAGGAGCTGGAGGCCGACATCATCGTCACCGCGACCGGGCTCAACCTCCTCGTCGTCGGCGGGATCGAGATCAAGGTCGACGGCGAGCGCAAGGAGTTCAAGGACCTCGTCGGCTACAAGGGCGCGATGTTCGGCGGCGTCCCGAACCTGGCGATCGCCCTCGGCTACACCAACGCCTCCTTCACCCTCAAGTGCGACCTCGTCTCCCAGTTCGTCTGCCGCCTCCTCAACCACATGGACGCCCGCGGCTACAAGGTCGCGACCCCCCGCGAGCCCAGCCCCGCCACGGCCCGCGAACCCTTCATCGACCTCAAATCCGGCTACGTCCTCCGCGCCCTCGACCAGCTGCCGATGCAGGGCGAGACCCACCCCTGGCGCCTGCACCAGAACTACGCCCGCGACCTCCGCCTCTTCAAGCACGGCCCGGTCGACGACGAGATCACCTTCTCCCGCGGCCCGGCGCAGCCAGCCGCCCAGGCCCCCGGCGCCGAGCCCGGCGAAGTCGCCGCCGTCGCCTAGAATCCCCCGCAGCGAGGTGGCAGTAGCTCAGTTGGTAGAGCTCCGGCTTGTGGTGACTGCGGCTTCCGGTTCAGAAATCGGGCCTTTCGTCGCTCGGAATAGCCTGCAAATCGGCGGTTTCAGCTCCTCGGCCACCGTTTGAACCGAGGCCCAAAATCCGCTCCCCATCAGGCAGAAACTGCCTGATGGGGCGTAGATATGCGGCGATCCGCGCCGATTCCCCTTGATTCCGCTCGCTTTGGCCGGCGACCAGAGCTAAGACGTGCGTATCGGTCTCGCGAGACGAGGCCCAAAACGGAAAAAGGGAGATCGTCGTGAACACCACCGCAACCAAAGCCAAACCCACCACGACCAGCTCGCCCGCCGCCAAATTGAGCAAGACGAAAGCGTCGACGAAAGCGAAGCGGGGTTCGGCGAAATCGAAAACGGCCAGCCCGAATGCCGCCAACAAGAACGGCAGCAAACGGCTGGCCCCCGGCGGGCTCGACGGCCTCGTGATCGGCTGGATGAAAAAGAACCGGTCCCAGCTTCCCGTTACCGCGGGCACCGTGGCGCGCGGGATCGAACGCTCCTCGGGCGCTGTGGCGAACTGTCTCGGCCGTCAGGAGGAGGCTGGGGCAGTTCGCGAGACCAGCAAGAAGCCGCACAAATACGACCTCGTCACGGCCCCCAAATAAAGGGCGGGCGATCCACATCAGCAATAGGCGAAGGTGGGCGACGCCCGGCTAGGGCATCGTTCGCCTTCGCGCCGATGAAGACCAGCTTGTAGTCGCGGGATTCATCCGGAGCCGCTGAAAGCACGATCTCGCCAGCGGCCTCGCTCATCCCGAGAGCGGCCAAGGTTCTAAGCCCGGCGGATCGCATCGCCTCCAGAACCTCGTAATGGGATCGAAATCGCTCTATCTGTCGTACCGGCTTGGCGAGCCGGTCGCCGGTTATCTCGGCTTCAAAAACCAATGGCGCGACCTCGCCCTTCCCGGTCCAGACCCACTGTGATCCCTCGTGGTCAACCTCCCGGACTTCTTCGTAGCCGCTGGCAAACGTGGAGCTGGAGTTGACGTCGAAGACGAGGAGACCGTTCTCCGCCAAATTCGCCTCCATGCCGACCAGGGCGAGAGCAAGGTCATCGTCACCCAGCAGGTAGTTCACCGAGTCGTTCTTTCCAGCACAGTGGGATCCGAAGCTTGGAATTCACGTGACTTGAAGTCGCGGC
>JADMIO011525437.1_pt1 | contig 49945 bp, 41 predicted proteins | sample 8958161 | NCBI WGS metagenome assembly JADMIO01 (sample SAMN16585339, study PRJNA669376) | soil metagenome | isolation source: Crop rotation soil | place: USA: Cullars Rotation, Alabama | collected 2011
CGCGACAACTTGTCCACGTGGAATTCTAAGCTTAGGATCCCAATGTGCTGGAAAGCCTGCTGCTCGATGAGGGCAAAATCGGATGGTCTGCGTGTAGATAAAAAGTTGCTGTTCGCGAGGTCCGACGTAAGATAAATTCCTTTCGGTGCATTGTAGGGAGTTGAAGTCCATGATTTGGGATCAACCAGGTACCATCCTTTTGCATAGGATTGGCTTCCGGCCAACAATTTTCCATCGTCTGTGACAGCCACGCCGTTTATAGTAAAACCTTGAGGTAATCCTTTAATGGGACCGAGCCATTTAGCCACCTTGGTGTCAATATTGATCTTGAAAACGCTGTTGTTTGCGGAGACCAGGTAAAGATTGCCTTCATCATCGGCCACCATATCACCACCCCAGCTGCTGCAGCGGTTGTGAATTGAAATGCCTGTATTACCGGGATCGTCAACCAATGAACCCAATTGCTCGATGTTGAATTTTTTACCTGTACTAAAGCGGATAAAGTTGTTTGCATCGTTTGTGACAGCGTATCCATAACCGTCCGGAGCAATGACCATGCGGGAAACAACTCCTCCATCATCTTTGTGTGTGTTTTCATGACCGGTAAATGAATGATCAGTTACAAAATAAACCTTCATCGTTGCGAGATCAATATATCGGAGTTGGTCAATGAACATCGGCGTAAAGTAAAGACGATTGTTCTTCCTGTCGTAGGCGATAGCCGCAACACCCGTGTTAAATGGAACAGAAGAATTACCATTGGCATTGTTGGCTACAATTAATTTTTTCGTTTCAGCATCGTAAGCGACCTGTTTAAGATTTACACCATCGAGTAAAGCGTCACTATAAACACCTGTTTGCAGGTTAAGTTTACGCAGCACCGTCCAACCGGCCGTATTCTGATTTACATCGGTGATCGCGTAGGCGAAGCGGTCCTGGGCAAAAACAGAGATGGTCGAAAGAGTAATGGCTGAAGAAAGAAGTAGGGAGTAGAAGTTTTTTCTCATACACACAGTATTTTGTTTTCTTTGGGACATTCAAGTTACAAAGATTTCAGTGTTCTATCGAATTATTTTTGATGAATGTCATCGTTAATTTGTTGTTACCGGTGACATATTGTGATCAGCTGCTAAATTTGTGAAGTCTAAACCAAAAAGGACATGAGATGGCTTATCGTAATTTTACTTTTCATTCTTCTTCGCTCTGAAAATTGTAAAAAACAGGCAAGCATAAAACTTCCGGCCTGCGTGTTGGACAAGATCGAAGCGATTCGACAGCAGCCCAAATACAATCCTCCGGCTACTGTTTATCGTTACTTATACGCGGGATATTATGTTTATCTCTTTAGCTCGAATTGCTGCGATCAATATAATTACCTGTACGACAAGGATTGTAATATTATATGTGCGCCAAGCGGCGGAATCACCGGGAAAGGGGATAGCCGGTGTTCAAATTTTAAGGAGATGGCTACAGATGAAACGCTCGTTTGGAAAGATGAACGCTAAGATTCCCGGTCCTTGGACTTTATTTTATTCCAGGTATTGTACAGGGTCTCCTGCTTAGGCCGGTTGGTCGGAATTTCATGCAAAGGCTCACAGGCTTTGAAAGATTCATGCATCTCTTTTGGTAATTGCTGATACAGTTCCGTGCCTTTTGTTTTCCAGCCGATCATTTCGTCGCTGACTTGTTTGATGATCTTTGCAGGATTACCAACGACCAGGCTCCTGGAAGGTATTTTTTCCGACTCTTTTATAAAGCTCAACGCACCGACAATAGATTCATCACCTAATTCTACATTATCCATGATAACGCTGTTCATTCCCACCAAACAATTTTTACCGATAGTAGCTCCGTGAATAATGGCTCCATGACCGATGTGGGAAGATTCCTTTAATAAAACCGTCACTCCAGGAAACATGTGGATGATGCAATTTTCCTGGACATTACAACCGTCTTCGAGAATGATGCCGCCCCAATCACCACGCAAGGCCGCCCCGGGCCCGACGTAACAGTTTTTCCCGATGATCACATTGCCTGTAACAGCGGCTTGCGGATGGATGAACGATGATCCATGAACGACCGGTATAAAATCTTTAAATGAATAAACCATAATTATTTTTTCGAAATCCAAAGTTGACTAAAAGAAAGAAATTTTTATTGATAGTTGTAAACAGAAATTATTCTTACGTTGTTATTATGGTCTGCCTATAAAAATAAATTCATTAGGCATTATTCTTGCGGCGACTCACCCCTTCACCAGGAGAAATTATTCAAATCAAAAACTACTACTATGAAGTACAGAAATCTTGGCAATACCGGCGAAAAATTATCGGCCATTGGGTTAGGCTGCATGGGAATGAGTTTTGCTTATGGCCCTCGTAACGACGAGGAATCTTTAGCAACCCTCAACAGGGCGCTTGAGCTTGGAATCAATTTTTGGGACACTGCAGATATGTATGGCCATGGCCATAACGAAGAACTGATTTCAAAGGTTCTTGTCCCGAATCGTAAGAAAATTTTCCTAGCTACAAAATTTGGATTCAGGTTAAAAGACGACAAATCGGGTACTTATATCGATGCATCACCCGCTTATATCAAAGAAGCAGTTGAAAGAAGTTTAAAAAGACTAAATATCGATACGATCGACCTGTATTATTCTCATCGTGTAGATCCGAAAATACCGATCGAAGAAACAGTAGGAGCAATGGCTGACCTGGTAAAAGAGGGCAAGATCCGATACATCGGTTTATCCGAGGCTTCGGCTAAGTCAATCCGGAGAGCAAGTGCTGTGCATCCGGTAGCCGCTTTACAAAGTGAGTATTCTTTGTTGACCAGGGATGCCGAAGGCGAGATATTAGATACGGTACGCGATCTTGACATTGCGTTTATCCCATACAGTCCACTCGCAAGAGGGTTGGTAACCGCGACTGTAGAAGATAAGGATCAACTGGCCAAGGATGATTTCAGAAGGACCCTGCCACGATTCGTTGATGATGAACATTGGGCGAACAACAAAAGACTTGTTGATGAATTTGCAGAGTTTGCTCACTCAAAAAATTCAACCCCGGCACAGATCGCATTGGCCTGGGTACTTGCCCAGGGCGACGACATGATCCCGATCCCCGGTACCAAACAGCGAAAATATCTTGAGGAGAATGCAGCGGCTGTTGACATCACGCTTACCGCGGATGACCTTGACGAAATTGAAAACATTGTGAACAATCATCCGAATGTTGGCAATCGTTATAGCGAGGGCTCAATGAAGTTAGTGAACCAGTAGCTGGTTTCGGACTTTGGTAATTCTTATCATCGCCGGTTTTAGCTGTCCCGATTTATCGGGATCACTCAATTCTGCCGTGCTATTTTTAAACTAAATTCTTTCCCGTTCTGAAGCAGGTTCCTTTGAACAAGGCAACCTGCTCATTTTTTTGATTAGTGACATCAATCAAATAAACACCGGTGCTTCTTCCATTATGGATCTCTTTTGCCTCCGCTGTCAGCACGTCGTCTATATTCACTGCTTTCATAAACGTGATCGTAACATCTAGGGCAACAGAAAGATTATTCCTGTTATTGCAGGCAAATGCAAAAGCGCTATCAGCAAGCGAGAACGGAATACCACCATGAACTATTCCAAATCCATTTACCATTTCCTTCCGGATCGTCATTTTTATTTTGCTGTATCCTTCTTTTACTTCTAATACTTCAACTCCCATCCATTGGCTGAAAAAATCATTTTCCATCATGTGGTTCACGACAGAACCAGGATTTATAGGATTCATACGATTTTGTGGAATTATGGTGTTGAGATATTGTTGTTGATTAATCTTTCATCGATTGGGCCAAATTCGTGCTTAATTTCTACGGGAATTATTTTTCAACCAGGAAATCAACTCTTCTCAATCCGATCTGCTCTCCGGGGCCAAGCTTACGATGTACTTCCCTTGCACAGCCAATAATTTTATGAGTAACTTCCTGGTGCTTCATCATAATCCTTTGAATCATGAAAATCCTGGTTCTTATTTGCCTTTGAAGCTTGGTATTCTTTTCTCCATAAAAGCTTTCACTCCTTCTTTGTAATCCTCTGTTTGCGCTGCTTTCATTTGAAAAATATCCTCCTGCTTTAATTGATCTTCAAAACTGGCTGTCAGAGAGGAATTCAATAGACGTTTTGTATAGGCCAGGCCTTTTGTTGGCATTTGTGAAAGATATTTGGCAATGTTCATCGTGTTTTCTGCAAAGGTCTCGTCAGAAAAAAACTTATAGATCATTCCAATTCTTTCGGCATCCTCTGCCGAAACTTTTTCACCCAGCATCATCAATGCAGAGGCCTTTTGCCACCCGATCAATCTCGGTAGCACATAGGACCCACTGCTATCCGGTATCAAACCGATCTTTGAGAAAGCCTGGATAAAAGAAGCGGATCGTGCAGCTACAACTATATCGCAACACAACGCAATATTAGCACCTGCGCCTGCAGCAACTCCATTCACGGCGGCAACTACAGGTTTCTCCAACTGGCGAATTCTTTGTACGATCGGATTATAATGTTCAGATAGTATCCTATCAAATCCCCTCGCGTTTGGTTCCGTCACTTCTGCAAGATCCTGTCCTGCTGAAAATCCTTTTCCTGCCCCGGTGATATAAACGCATCTGACCTCTTCATTTTTACATTCATCAAGTTTCTCCTGCATTAGCAGGGCCATCTCGCGATTGAAGGCATTCAATTTATCGGGGCGATAGAGAGTAATAATGCCAATCGCATCTTTTATTTCAAAAAGAATGGAAGCCATGACTCATTTTGTTGACAAAGTACGTGAAGAACTTTTGATTAAAAACAGTTACTAATGCCATATAAATTGTCCCGCAGATTTCGCAGAAAAGCGCAGAAATGCTTTCGTTTATTGTGTAATCAGCGACATCTGCGGGAATTAATGACGCGGGATTTACCGTTTACATAACCCTACTCTCTAAGCGACATATCAAAATACACATAGTTTTTTAACTGGTAAGATGATATCACTGTCTGTGCGTTAAGAGCTTGTTTGATTCCGGGAACAAGATCTTCCATTTCAAGGTTGAGGTAGGTCATTGCCTGCCCGCAGACAATTATTTTAACACCGTAATCGTGTAGCTCTTTAATTAAGGCAATGTTCGGATTATCGATGCCGTATTTCTTTTTGTATTTCTCATTTGAAAGAAGAGCATAGAGTGCAGACGCATGCACTGCAACGACAGCATGAATGTTTTTTCCAGGGATGCCATTCGCCTCATGCAAGTTCAATTCGCGGGCTACACTGCCTAATCCCGCATTGACTTCCGATTTGGCTGTTGAGTCCTGGCCCTTGTATGCGAATCCTGTGAGCTCAAAAAGCAAGTTATACTGCGTATTCGGATCAGGGATTTCGTCGATGTGTTCCACGGGAACTACGCCTGCCCAACTGACACTTTTAATCGCTGGAAATGTTGACCGGTATTTGGGGTCGATCAATGAACGTGTCAAAGGGATGGTTTTCTTATAAAAAGCACAATAAAAGAATTTCTCGCAAAGAGACTTGCCATCTTCCAGGCTTAAACTGTCTTTATTGTTTTTGTGCAACTTTTCTTTGAATGATGCCAGGTCTTTGTCAAAATAACTTAGCCAGGAAGAGTCAGCTGTCGCTGCATTTACTTTTTTTCGGAAGGATAATTGGTTGAATGCCTCCGAATATTCTTTTTTAAAAATATTTTCGAACGAACCCGGTTGTTTTTTATCGGCGGTTTTTGCCCGGGCAAAACTTCTCATATCAATTCCGTAGGATCTGTCATCATCTAATTTTTGAACAGAGTCTATCATATCGGCAGCTTTACTGTAGTCCTCCGAGAGCAGATCGTAATAGATAGAATTTTCAAAAAATGTTTTTTTGTTTTCATCATGATAAACTGCCAGCACCTGTTCGGCTAGTTTGGGCATCGCGATGCTTAAAGCGGCTGAGTCCGTGTAATAACTCGCAGGGAAATAGAATTTTTGATTCTCTGCAGCAGAGTCTTTGGTGATGGCAATAGACGCGGTTTGCGCGACGGTTGTTACCGTTCCAATTGAAACGATAAGGATTGTAAATAGCAGTTGTCTCATGTTGATTGAATTAGTTGGAAAATTAAAATCATGAAGTTTCGGAAAAGGCAGAATGTGTTTAACCGGGCGGTTATTGAAAATAATGTTTTCGGTTGGATCTAACAAAATACCTAATGGCATTTGAAATAGTCAAATGGCTCTTTACAATCATCGCAAACATATAAAGCTTTGCATGCGGTGGAACCGAATTCACTTACCCGATGAGTATGCCATGAATTACAATGTGGACATTGGATCGCTTCTTCTGCGAACAATTCGTCCCTGCAAATCTGTTGTTTAGGATTTGGAGGCGCAATGCCATAGTCTTTCAATTTTTGTTTGCCCGCTTCACTCATCCAGTCGGTTGTCCAGGCGGGAGAAAGTACCTGTGTGATCTTGATATTCTTAAAACCAGCTGTAACCAATGCGATTCGCATGGTCATAGTAATGACATCCATGGCAGGACAACCCGAGTAAGTGGGAGTGATGATGATCTCGACATTTTCTTCTTGTTCCTTTATTTCCCTCACTATTCCGAGATCAACTACAGAAAGAACGGGTACCTCAGGATCAGTAACTGTTTCAAGGATCGATAATATTTTTTCTTTAGTTGTGCCCCGCATAAATGAAACTTAAACCAATAAAATCGTAAAAGCCATGAAAGAATAGCCCATACCATAAGTTACGCTCATTTTTTAGGATGAGTGCATGATAAGCAGCACCCGCAATGCCCGCATTTATCATTCCCAATATGCCTTGCTGGAAATGATAGGCTCCAAAAACGAAGGCAGTTAAAATAAATGCAATTGAGGTTTTGGATGTTCCAAAGATCTTTTCAAATCTCGTAAAAATAAATCCATGAAAAATCAGTTCCTCGTAAAATCCTCCAACTACCAAAGCCGCCACCATGACCAGGATATAATTTACAAGGTTGCCTCTTATGAAGTCAAAGTCATGAAGATCGATCTTTGGACCCGGGAGAATTTTTTCAACCAGCGGCATGACTACATATTGCAATATGACGAACAGGATGACAGCAGCAACCGCTCCCAGCCAAATTGATCGTGATCGAAAATTTTTGAAGCGGAAAAAGATGTCTTCAAAATTCTTATCCGTAACGTATTTTAAAAACAGCCACACGATGATCAATACGATGATCGCATAAGAAAAAAATGGAAAGCCTCCATAATGCGGAAAGAAAAAAGCAAACGCAATTATGAAAACTGAGATGATTTTTTGTGTGTTCGAAGAAAAATTTTGCATAATAAACTACCAAACTGAATGCGGATAAGTCCGTTGCATATATTGTAATTCTGTAAGAATATGATCGAGATTTTCTGAATGCTTTCCTTCTTTGCCACCTGTCTGTTGAAAAACATTTTCGGGATAAGGCAACGTTGCTTCGGCAAATATTTCTTTCACTTTTTCTTCCCATTTTGGTTTTAAAGAAGAAAGATCAACGCCAACATTTTCGCTTGCGGCTTGCAGCTCATAGCCGGCAGCTGTAAATAATTCACCCGTGCATTTCCATAACTCATTAATTGCGTTCAGCATTCTCTGCCGACTTTCTTCCGTACCGTCGCCCAAACGAATTACCCACTCACTGCTCCAGCGTAAGTGATAAGTTACCTCTTTCAATGATTTTTCCGCGATCGCCGATAACTGGGGATCTTTGCTATTTATTAATTTTTCGTATAAGAAATATTGATAAACACTAAAGAAGAATTGACGTAAAACCGTCCTGGCCCAGTCACCATTTGGTTGTTCTACTAATAGACAATTTTTGAATTCTTGTTTATCTCTTAAATAAGCAAGCGTGTCTTCTGAGGCCCCTTCTATCCCGATAGCTATCGGGACTCTCCCGGTGGGGGGGACTTTCGAACCCTCCGATCTTTCTGCTTCATTTATTAGCTGAGCTGCGTACTGATAGAAATTTCTAGCCTGGCCAATGAGATCAAGTGCAATGTTTGTGATTGCAATGTCTTGTTCCAATACAGGTCCATGACCACACCATTCACTGTTGCGATGACCAAGGATAAGGGCATCGTCTGCCAGGTGAAGAGTATAGTTGATTAGTTGATTTGTTGATTGGTGCTCCATTTGCCACTACTTAAGTTTACTTCTTAGAAATGTAATGTACCCGTTTAATAATCTGCCAACTTCATCAATCAACGCCTTAAAATAATCAAATTGAGCCTGTAAGATGTATCGGCAGTCTAAGGCATCGATTAAATGATTATGTGTTTCTGATAGAGAACCTCTTGCCTGAATACAAAAATGCAATTGATCTTTATAAGTAAAACGACCATGTCCTTCTGCTATATTAGCGGAGATAAAACGCGAAGAACGAATAATCTGATCTGACAGTCTGAATTTTTCCTCAGAAGGAAAAGTTTTTACCAGGTCAAATAGCTCATTTTTAAAAATTCTTGCCTTTTTCCAAACCTCCAGCTCAGCAAAACCTTGATTCTTTTCTTCCATATGGCTGCTTTCACTAATCAACAAATCAACTAACAAACTACATATGTTTCACCTCGTCCGGAAGATCATAAAACGTCGGATGACGATATACCTTGTCTTCGGCAGGTTCGTAAAAATTTTCGGCGTCATCAGGATTGGAAGCATGAACATATTTGGATTCGACCACCCAAATACTTATCCCTTCCATCCTTCTTGTATAAACATCTCTTGCATTTTCGATCGCCATTTTTGCATCGGTTGCGTGCAGGCTACCAACATGTTTATGATCCAATCCTTGTTTGCTACGAATAAAGATCTCCCAAAGGGGCCAATCTGTGGCCTCCCCTAAATCCCCTCCGGTGGAGGGGACTTTTGAAGTCTGTTTTTCGTCGCTTCCTTTGTCTTCAGGAATATCGCCGTAATAAAATTTCTTAAAGAGACTATTCATTATTAATTCTTTATTAAGCAGCTCGGTGTTTAATCCTTTTCTTTTCAGCATATGCTTCGGCAGCCTCACGCACCCATTTCCCTTCATCCCAGGCTTTTCTTCTTGCATCCAGTCGTTCTTTATTACAAGGACCATTTCCTTTGACTACGTTCCAGAACTCTTCCCAGTTAATCTCGCCGAAATCATAGTGATTTTTTTGTTTATTCCACTTCAATTCAGGATCAGGTAAGGTCATTCGCAAAACTTTTGCTTGTTCAGCGATCATGTCCACAAAATTCTGACGCAATTCGTCATTGCTTTTTCTTTTTATCTTCCATTTCATGCTTTGATCGCTATGAGTAGATTCGCTGTCGTGAGGACCGAACATCATTAACGATGGCCACCACCAGCGATTGATTGCATCCTGGCACATAGCTTTTTGCTCGTCTGTTCCTTTTGAAAGCACCCATAAAATTTCGAAACCCTGGCGTTGATGAAAACTTTCTTCTTTACATATCCTTACCATGGCGCGGGCATAGGGTCCATACGAAGTTCGGGTAAGCATTACCTGGTTAAGTATAGCGGCACCATCAACCAACCAGCCAATGGCACCGATGTCCGCCCATGTCAAAGTGGGGTAATTAAAAATTGAAGAGTATTTCGCCTTTCCGCTATGCAGGTCATTTATTGTTTGTTCTCTCGTTGTTCCTAAAGTTTCTGTCGCGGAATACAGGTACAAGCCATGGCCCGCTTCATCCTGGACCTTGGCAAGCAAAATCGCCTTACGTTTCAATGAAGGCGCACGTGTGATCCAGTTTCCTTCGGGAAGCATACCGACGATCTCGCTATGCGCATGCTGGCTGACCTGCCTGATAAGTGTCTGCCGGTATTTCTCAGGCATCCAATCCTTTGGCTCGATCTTTATTTCGTCTTCTATTTTTTCCTGGAATAATTTTTCGACGTCGTCCTGGTACATAATGATTATTCAACTACAAATTTACGAACTAATGCCAGAGTCTTATACGGGCCACCATCCTGGTAAGGTCTGCTTGTTTTTCAAGTAATCGTTGGAGTAATGTGACCTGGTTCATTGCCCTGATGTAATTGTGGCCGGGATAAGAAGCGCCGTAATATGTATCATTGTTCAGGTGATCCGTAAGAAACCGAAGGGCCTGCATGTAGGTCATAAATAAGCCGGAGTAGACGAAATGGTCGATCTCCGCCTGGCTGAGCTCTTTTCCCATTTCTTCCAGGTATCCTCTTGCGATGGCATAAAAGAAGTTTTCACGAACACCGATCTTGTCAAAGTTTTTTTCTTCTTCGCTAACTGGTGAAAGATATGTGCGCATCATGTCTCCAACATCGCTGATAAAATAACCCGGCATTACCGTATCAAGATCTATCACACATATCCCTTTTTCATCCTTATCAAAAAGCACATTGTTAATCTTGGTATCGTGATGGGTCACTCTCAACCTGAACTCTTTATCGGCAACGATCTGCTGATAAACCGATAAAATATCATTGTGGGTATAGAGATAGTGAATTGTTTTTTCGGCCTCATTTATTCTTGTCTGATTGCCCGATCGAACAGCTTCTTCAAATTGAGAATACCTGAAGGACAGGTTGTGAAAATCGGGAAGTGTTGTTTCCAGCTTTTCAACCGGGAAATCCTTAAGCACACGTGTAAATGATCCGAATTGCCTGGCTGCTTCAAAAGCCTGTTGGGGTGTCTGAGCAATGTCGTGTGTGTGGGAATCTTTTACAAATGGGAAAAGCCTGAAGAATCCCTCACCCGGGATTTGTATTATGCTCTCCCCATCCCTGGTTTTTAGCGGAGCTACAAAAAAATATTCCGGGTGATTTTTTTCAAGCCAGGATGCGATTCCCGTAATATTATTGGCAATAAATGAGGGCTTTTTGAAAACGTCGTGGTTGATCTTTTGAAGTATATACTCTTTCGATCGATCTTCTATTTTCCAAGTATTATGGATCAAACCACTTCCGAATGATTGAATGATCGCTGTATTACCGATAGTGTACAATGGCAGAACTTTCTCTAACATACCGCCGGGTTTCATTTTTAATCTGCAACAAATTAAAGAAACAATTGCATCAATTTGTGTGCAATCGTTTGACACAAAATTTCTTCCAACATCGGCTAAATTTGCGCAATATAAAGTTTATGCTATTAAGAAATGTAAATACGTCCCTTTTATTGCACAGAAAACCTGTGTCGATCTGCAAGACCTTGTTTTCAAACGCGTATATTTAATTTCATGAAGAATCTAACTGCTTTTTTATTTTTTCTGCTTTCCTGTCAGTATTTACTTGCTGCCGATAGCTTAACAGTAAGTTCTCCCGATAAAAAGGTCGACGTCACCGTCTATTACAGAGACAAATTAACTTACTCTATAAAATATCTTGGCAAGACGATCCTGCTCCCATCGGCGATCGATTTCCAACTGCAAAATGGTAAAAAACTTTCCGATGGTCTTCATGTGACCAAAAGATCCGTTCGATCTTTTAATGGAAACATTATTTCACCAGTTCCCGAGAAAAGAAAAGAGATCCCCGATATTTACAATGAGCTATCACTCCAGTTCAAAGAACCGTTTACTCTTTTATTGAGAGTGTACAACGATGGAGTTGCTTACCGCATCGTGTCTCGTTTTAAAGATTCGATTGTTATAAAGAATGAGGTCGCTGAATTTAGTTTTCCGGAACATAGAAAAGTTTTGTTGGCCCTCTTCGAACCAAGAGACGGTGATCCTTTTATCACAAGCTTTGAGGAGTTATACCAGTTGAAACAAATAGACAGTCTTACTGAAAAATCAATGGCATTTTCACCGGTGCTGGTCGGTGACAGTGATGAAATAAAGGTGGCTATCACAGAATCTGATCTCGAAGATTACCCGGGAATGTTTTTACGGGGAACAAACGGGAATGTTTTAAAAGGTGTTTTTGCTCCGTATCCACTGGAGGAAAAGATGATTAATGGAGAATTCCCCCAGGCTCTTGTTGCAAAACGAGCGGACTATATTGCGAAGACCGCCGGCAGCCGAAGTTTTCCGTGGCGAGTGCTGATGATCGCGGCAAATGATAAAGAACTTCCTTCCAATGATATTGTGTACAGGCTGGCTTCTCCGTCTAAACTAAATGATGTTTCTTGGATACACCCGGGCAAGTGCACCGATGAATGGATCATCGGCATCAATTTATTCAACGTTCCTTTTAAAACAGGTGTCAATACTGCTTCGTATAAATATTATATTGACTTTGCCAGGCGATTTGGCTTCGACCGGATCATGATGGATGCAGGATGGAGTAATTACAAAAACCTGTTCGATATAAATCCTTCGATCAATATGGATACCATCACAGCGTATGCAAAAAGTAAAGGTATCCGTATAAGCATGTGGACGCTTTGTTCAACATTGGATAAACAATTAGACAGTGCATTGGCTCAATTCAACAAATGGGGTGTTGATTTTATTATGACAGATTTTATGGACAGGGATGATCAGCCCATGGTGAACTTTTATCATCGCATCGCAAAAGCCTGTGCGGATCATAAGATCATGATCATGTATCACGGCGCCTTTCCACCAAAAGGATTTAATCGGACGTGGCCCAATTCGATCACACGGGAAAGTGTGCTTGGTTCCGAATATAATATCTGGAGTGACAAACCCACGCCTGAACACGACGTCACTCTTCCTTTTACACGCATGCTTTCCGGCTCGCTGGATTATGAGCCGGGAATATTAGATAACGCAACAAAAGAACAGTTCAGGCCGATCAATCAAAAGGTAATGAGCCAGGGAACTCGTTGTCACCAACTGGCAATGTTTGTTGTGTATGATAGCCCCATGCAAATTTTTTCAGGGAATCCATCGCAGGGATACATGGAGCCTCAATTCATGGAACTACTGGGACGCCTCCCAACCACCTGGGACGAAACAAAAATTTTAGAAGCAAAAGTTTCTGATTATATCATCACTGCAAGAAAAAAAGGCGAGGACTGGTATGTAGCAGGTATGACCGATTGGACACCGCGGGAATTCAAACTACAATTAGACTTTTTGGACAATGGGGTTTATAAAGCTGAATTGTGTACTGATGGTGTTAATGCAGGAACGTATCCTTCCGACTATTTGATCCAAAGATTCGACATGGAAAAGATAAAACCACTAACAATTAAAATGGCGCCCGGCGGAGGGTTTTTATTGAAGTTGGTGAAGAATTAAACATTGTCGGGTCATCATTTGAATACCGGCGACAGTTTTTCATGGCATCTTCGTTGCGTCGCAATCCTTTCGTCTGCATAACATATGGCAGCCGGTTGATTTTTTTTATTTTGCTTTAGGGTTAATTTAAGCTAACATAGTTGCCCCACGTTGTGGGCCCCTCCCCCTCCTTCCAACCAGCCGTTTGGGTGTGATCTTAATCTAATTAATGAAATTGTTACCCTTGTTGCCAAGGTTATTCATTCCTTAATCGTCGGTGCCAGTTATCTGGTATGGGTTCTCATAGGACACAAGCTCTGCGGATATCCGGCCTGTATTGTTGAACAATAGATTGTAAATATCGTTTACTCAAGAAGAGCAGGCAATGGGAAAAACAACTTAATAAGGAAAGAAAAAAAGGGAAAATTTTTAGGGAAATCCTGGCTTACTTCTGCTGATCAAAGTACAATGCAGCTGCGCCCAACAAGCCGCTATTCTCTAATTCTGAAACTTCGATCTTCAAATTTTTTACTGCATTCTGAAACGCGAAACTTTGAAGAGATTGCCACAATGTTTTTGAGAAAAAAGGGTAGGCATGTCTTACCGATCCTCCCAAAATGATCAATTCGACATCCAATACGTAGAGTATTGTTTTTATTGCATTCCCCAAATGAACTCCCATTTCTTCATACATACCTACGGCTTCGGCATTGCCTTCTTTTGCTTTTTTAAAAACAATTTCGCCATCGGTGTTGTAAACGTTTTTGAAGAACTGCCCGCTCGCATAGTATTCAACATATTTATCATGATAGTCGATCATTCCAAATTCACCGGCTCCGCCATTTCTTCCGGCATATAATTTTTTATTGATGATAACGCCGCTTCCGAGACCCGTTCCAATGGTCAAACCGATCATTGAATCATAACCCTTTCCCTTTCCAAAATAAAATTCACCGAGCGCAAAACAGTTTGCATCGTTGTTGATGAATACAGGCAAATGATACCGGTCTTCAAGCAGTTGACCCAATGGAACCTGTTTCCAGGAAGGAATATTCACTACATCATAAACGATCCCTTGTTCGGTGTCCACAAGACCGGGCACACCAATGCCGATCGCTTTTATCGATGGACCGGTCAACTTATCTACAAGAGAAAATAGATCCTTCAGAACTTCATCAACCGAACCCGATGCATTTATTTTTTGAGAAAAAATGGAAGACAGATTGTCTTTGGAAACAAGTCCTCCTCGTATGTTCGTCCCTCCAAGATCGATTCCAATGGTTTGATTACTCAATGTGATATAATTTTAGATGCTGCATCCGAATCTAAATAAATCCTTAACGCAGGGTGGTTACGTAATTGGGTAGCTGGCACGTTTTCCGAAACCTGGGCTTCAAGCATCTGTTGGGTGATCTCTGCTTTATGTTCTCCGCTAACCACCACAATAAGATTATCCGCGTCCAACAGTGTGGCCATTCCAAGAGTGATGCCCTGCGCAAGTTCTGTTTCCTCCTTAAAATACTTCTGGCCTACCGTTTTAGTGATAGGATGAAGATCGATAACATGTGAACGCATGTCGACCGATGTGCCGGGTTCATTCATGCCCACGTGCCCGTTCATTCCAAGACCTAGTACCGCCACATCAATTCCACCCTGGTCACGGATAAATTTTTCGATCCGCTCGCATTCTGCTTTAAGATCATTTGCCCGTCCGTCAAAAAAGCAGATCCTTTCCTCTGGTACTTTTAAAGGGTTAAGCAGTTCCAGGTCCAAATGATGACGGCAACTTCCCTGGTCAGCTCCATTCATACCGACCCATTCATCTAAGCCGAGAAAAAGCCAATTGTCAACGGTAAGTTCTTTTTTACGCACCCGGTCAATGATCTCTTTATACAATCCTTCGGGGCTATGACCAGAAGCTGCACAAATAACAGGTCGTCGGCCCGACTGCATAAGGGTAATGACATCGTGTGCGGCTTGCTTTGACATCTTTGCGTAGTCATCCGCTACAAAAATCTTCATAAAGTAATAAGTATTTTTTAGTAAAATTCATTTCAACCAAAGATCAACAGGTCTTTCAACTTTTGGTGTAAAAGGTAAGCTGATCTTTTTGCCTTCACCTGCAGAAGCATAGGCCGCGTAAATAATTTCCAGCACCGCTCTGCCATCCTCACCCGTAACCAATGGTTGCTTATTTTGCTGTACACATTCAATAAAATGTTTCAGCTCGTGAGGATAGCCCTGGTTAAAGGCTTCTTCGAATACGGTGAAACTCCACCCGACAGTTGTATCGGCTTTTTCCATGGCATACCCATAACCCTGCTTACTGTATGTGATCGCTGAATTCCCCATAAAAAGGTCAGCATACATCACACCACCGGTGCCATGTACTTCACAACGATCATCCATGCCTCCATGCTTCGCCCAACTATCTTCCGCGATCGCAGTCACTCCATTTTCAAATTCAATGATCACAATTGAATTGTCCTCACCTCTTGTGCGATTATTGTGCAACACAGTCGCCATGCTTGCGTATACAGATTTTGCTTTCGCATTATTTAGCATCCAACGAAACCAACCAAGAGCATGACAGCCCATGTCCATTATTACTCCGCCGCCTGAATATTTTATGTCATAGAACCAATCGGTATGCGGCCCGGAATGTTTTTCAGATTGTTTGAGCATATATACTTTGCCGATCGCACCTTCATTTACCATTTGTCTTACCCTTTCATATTTCGGAGCGAAACAAAGCTCTTCGGCATACATTAGTTTTACTCCTGAATTCTTGCATGCAGCGATCATTGCATCTGCTTCTTCCAGGGTAACTGCAAGAGGTTTCTCAATGATAACTTGTTTTCCGGCAGCTGCGGCTTTTAGTGTAGCATCAGCATGTAAATAATTGGGTAAGCATATATCCACGACTTCACAACCAGAATCGGTGATAGCTTTATCAATATCATCGTACCATTTTGGAATTTTATATTTTTCGGCAAACGCCCTGGCCTTTTCGATCTTTCTTGCATACACAGCCACCACTTCCGCTTCAGGAATAAAGCGATGATAACTTTCCATATGTATATCAGTGATAAAGCCTGCACCCAGAATGGCAACTTTTGTTCTTTGCATGATGTAAAAATGAAAACGAAAATAAAATATATATCCTGTCAAATTTAATCAGCCTATTTTATATCAAAATCAATGACCACTCTTTCCGTTTTTGGATGGGATTGACAAGTCAGGATATAGCCCTGCTCAATTTCTTCGTGTTCCAATCCCCAGTGAACTTCCATGTCCACTTCACCCTCTATCAGTTTTGCTTTGCAGGTACAGCATACTCCGCCTTTGCAGGAGAAGGGAAGATCCGCACCTTGTTTAAGCGCTGCATCTAAGATCGGCTCAGCATTAAATCCCAGATCAAAATCAAATGTAATTCCATCAAGCTTCACCGATATCTTGCTGACGGGTCCTTCTTCCCTTGCCTTTGACTTTTGTCCCGATAGCCATCGGGATTTAACTTTTGACTTTTGTTCTTCTCCCGGCGTGGTAAATAATTCAAAGTGTATTCTCGATCTTTCGATGGCAACTTCTAAGAAATCACGGACGCAAAAGATCATGTCCTCAGGCCCGCAAATAAAAAATTCATCAGTGTTTTTGTAATCGATCAGTTTATTTAATTCACTCAATTTATCTGTATCGATCCTTCCGCTGTTGATTGGCGCATCTGTCCGCTCACGGCTTAAAATATGAATGATACGAAATCGTTCGATGAATTTATCTTTCAACCCTTCCAACTCCTCTTTAAAAATGATAGAATTCTTATTGCGGTTCCCATATATCAGTGTGAATTGACTTTTTGGTTCTGTTCTCAATGTAGTTTTGATAATAGAGATTACCGGCGTGATGCCGCTGCCGGCAGCAAAGGCCACATAATTCTTTTTTTGTTGTGCGTTGAGATGAGTATAAAATTTTCCTACAGGAGGCATCACTTCCATCACATCTTCCACTTTTAATTGCTCATTGGCAAAACTTGAAAATAAACCGCCTTCCTGTTTTTTTACGGCAACTCTCCACTCATTATCCAGGGGTGAGCCGCAAATGGAATATGTTCTGCGTACTTCTTCACCACTGAGAAATGTTCGCATAGTAAGGCTCTGTCCTTGTTTGAATGCAAAATCTTTTTTTATTTCTTCGGGAATATCAAACAGTATGGAAACGCACTCCGGGGTTTCATTTCTTATTTCTTTTACGACGAGTTTGTGGAAGTGAATTGACATGTGTTTAATTAATAATTAATAATTATTAATTATTAATTGATTCAGGATTGCAGCCCCGTAATTAAGTGAGTCACCATATTATCTTCCATTTGTTGGGGGGAATATTTTTTTTGACTGCGGTGCCAGAATTCTAATCCACGAACCGCAGAAAGAATGGTCAGAACAGCTACGTAAGGAACCACGGCTTTCATCTCTTTGTTTTTTATTCCCTCGTCAACGATTGCTTCGAGTCGCTGTACATAATTGCGCCGCAGGTTAATGAAATTGGCAAGATGAGGTTCTGAGAGATGGATCCATTCATGCGTCATCACATGATATTCTTCAAACCTGGTCAGCATCATCTGGACATGAAAGCGAATGATCTCTTCAATTTTTTTCAGGGAAGATTTTCCTTCGGCATCCACTTCATCCAACTGAAGATTGCATTCGGCGGCTGCATGGAAAATGATCTCCTGTAAAATTTCTGATTTTGACTTGATGTGATTGTACAGGCTGGCTGCCTCGATACCCACAGTTTCAGCAAGGTCCCGCATAGAAGAAGCAGCAAAGCCTTTATCCTTAAACATTGTAGCAGCCCTAATCAGGATAACTTCTCTCTTTGAAGATTTGCGCCTCAGTGGTTGAGCCATGCTCAAAGATAATGAATAGTGTCGGAAGGATTCCTTTCGGAGAATAAGTGAATAACAAGGTGAGGTTGATTAAGAAATTGGCCTGTTTTGAAAGACTGATGCTTGAATTTCTTAATTACTGTCTATTTTCGCCCCGTTTTTTAAAATAACTGTCTAAAAATTATAGAAGATGTCCCTGATCGTTGTAGGCACAATGGCGTTCGATGCAATTGAAACCCCTTTTGGAAAAGTTGATCAAATTGTTGGAGGATCTGCCACTTTCGGAGCGTATGCTGCAAGCAATTTTATTCAACCTATTAACCAGGTTTCAATCATTGGGTATGATTTCCCCAAAGAAGAGTTAGAAGAACTCAAAAACCGTGGCGTCGTGTTGGATGGCGTGGAAGTTATAAAAAATAAGAAATCATTTTTCTGGAGCGGGCGTTATCATGAGGACATGAACAGTCGTGACACCCTGGTGACCGACTTGAATGTTCTTGCCGATTTTGATCCTAAGTTGCCGGATAGCTACCTGGATTCGGAATTCGTAATGCTAGGTAATTTGCAGCCGACCGTTCAAATGAATGTGGTAAAGCAACTGAAGAAACCGAAACTGATCGTGATGGATACAATGAATTTCTGGATGGAATCAGCAATGCCGGAATTGCTAAACGTACTGAAGAAAATAGATGTGTTATTGATAAATGATGCCGAGGCAAGGCAGTTAAGCGGACAGTATTCATTAGTCAAGGCATCAAAAGTCATCCTGGGAATGGGACCAAAATTTTTGATCGTAAAAAAAGGCGAGCATGGTGCTTTGCTTTTTTACGGTGATAAAGTTTTCTTTGCCCCTGCTCTTCCACTGGAAGAAGTCTTTGATCCGACGGGTGCTGGCGATACATTTGCCGGCGGTTTTATTGGCCACCTGGCAAAAACAAAAGATATATCATTCGAAAACATGAAAACAGCTATTATCGTTGGTAGCGCAATGGCAAGTTTTTGTGTGGAGAAGTTTGGCCCCACCAGGTTGAAAGAGATTTCAAAGAAAGACATAGACAAACGCCTTCACCAGTTTCGTGACCTGGTAAATTTCGATATCGAAATACACTAATTGAAATCGATACCACGCAATAAGACAAAACCCTTCAAACGTTTTTTGGTTTGCTTCCCTGAGACTCCACACAGATAGAAAAAATTTATGCCCGCTATTGACATAATAAATTTGGTTTCATTCAAATCTAACTATTGGTTTGATGAAGCAAGTAATTCGGTCTATTCAGTTTGCGCCCTGGTGCTTAAACAACATCAAATTCCTGCCGCCGACCAGCATCAGTTAAAAAATTCTTCGATGACCTGATGCAGGACGACTTCAAAAGATCGTGATCAGGAAAGCCGAATCACAGGAAAAGAAAGCATTTTGATCTGTTGAAAGTCGTAGATTTAATTTTGACGGCTAGTTCATGACAACATCCTTCTTACAGTCATCTTTCTTTTTATTGTTAGGTATTGCTGTCATCATTTTATTCACGGCCAAATATCGTGTACACGCTTTTTTCGCTTTGTTAATCGCTTGTTTTATTGTGGGGATCGGCGTCCAGTTACCGTTCACATCGATCCTTACTGCTATTAAGGAAGGATTTGGACGCATCATGCAGTCTCTTGGATTTATTATTGTACTGGGCACCACGTTAGGAGTGTTGCTGGAACACAGCGGCTCTACAAGGGTAATGGCAAATTTTATCATCGGACGAACAGGCGAGCGAAGAGCTTCATTGGCCATGAGCATTGTCGGATTTGTAGTTGGCCTGCCGGTTTTTTGTGATTCAGGCTACATTGTTATGAGCGGATTGAATCAATCACTGGCAAAACGAACAGGGATATCTGTTGTGACGATGGCTGTATCGTTGGCCAGTGGATTATATTCTGTCCACTGCCTGGTCCCTCCTCATCCTGGTGCAACAGCTGCGGCCGCTACCATTGGAGTTGATCCCGGAAAATTGATCCTGATCGGAACGTTGGTCGCCATACCGGGGATGATCATTGGTCATATATGGGCTCGCTACGCAGGAAAAAAATTACCGCATGTGGCTGCAACTGCTGAGCACATCGATCACGGTCCTGTCCCAACCACACTTATGGCCTTTCTTCCCGTCATTGTTCCCATCCTTCTGATCACGATTAATTCCTTTTTTGTTCTCGAAAAAAATGGCACTTCTTTTTTACCGAAACTATTTTCAATATTGGGCGAACCCGTCATTGCTCTTTCCGTTGGCGTCCTGTTAGTGTTCAATAATTTTTACAAGTTGACGAAACAGCACATAAGTAAATTGTTACAGGAAAGTGCAGAAAAGGCAGGAGGTATTTTAGTTATCATCGGGGCGGGAGGTGCTTTTGGTGCAGTACTGGCTGCGGCCAGGATCGGAGAACAATTTAGTCAAATGATCGATTTGCATGCTATGGGTATCTTTTTTCCATTCTTGCTTACATTTATTTTAAAAACTGCACAAGGCTCTTCTACCGTTGCCATCATCACAGCATCGTCGATTGTTTTACCATTGTTGCCGGCGTTGGGCCTTGATTCAGATAAAGGAAAATTGCTTGCAGTTTTGTCAATGGGAGCGGGCTCGATGATGATCTCTCATGCCAATGACGCTTATTTCTGGGTGATATCAAAGTTTTCAGGATTGGAAATGAAAACGATGCTAAAGACTTATTCGGTCGCTACAGTTTTGATGGGATCATTAACCTTGTTGGTAGTTTATATTCTATCATTGTTATTACTATAGTTCAATGCGAATTCTTGTTGCGCCAAATGCATTTAAAAATAGTCTTACCGCAGCTGATGTTGCGGACGCGATCAAAGATGGATTGAAAGACAGCAAGCTTCAATCCACCGTTGAATGCTTTCCTGTTGGTGATGGGGGCGACGGTACGGCCGAATTGCTATTGAAATACCTAAAAGGCAAAACCGTTTCAGCAACGGTGCACGATCCCCTGATGAGAAAAATTTCTTCGTCATTTGGATTGATCAAAGAAGATAAAACAGCAGTGATCGAAATGGCGAATGCGTCTGGCTTGAGATTACTCCGGTCAAACGAACTGGATCCTTTGCACACGAGTTCTTTTGGAGCGGGAGAATTGATAAAAGACTCTTTGGACAGAGGAGTACAAAAGATAGTTATGTGTATTGGTGGAAGTGCAACAGTTGATGGCGCAGTGGGTTTATTACAGGCCCTGGGCTTTCGTTTCCTGGATAAGAAAGGAAATGAGTTGACCGATACACCGGAAACCCTTGTTCATTTAGACACAATTGATTTCACTAACGTAGATGAAAGAACCAGGCATTGTAAAATAACCGTGCTTTGTGATGTAGAAAATGTTTTACTGGGAAAAGAAGGTGCTGCTGCAGTTTTTGGTCCACAAAAAGGTGCCGGTCCCGATGATGTAAAAAAATTAGAAGCTTCGCTTACAAAACTGTCCGATATTATTCATAAACAAACGGGCAGAGACATAACGATGATAAAAAGCGGGGGCGCTGCCGGTGGAACGTCGGCTGGCCTTGCCGCGTTTCTAAATGCCGATCTTGTAAATGGTATTGATTATTTTCTTTCGCTAACAAAATTCGATGAGACCTTAGAGGGTACAGATCTTGTTATCACCGGCGAAGGAAGCATTGATGTACAAACTCTTCATGGCAAGGGTCCGTTTGGTGTGGCTAAAAGAGCAAAACAAAAAGGACTTCCTGTGATCGGCTTAGCTGGACAAATTCCGGTTGAACGAGTTGCTTTACTTGAAAAGTATTTTGATGTGCTGTTATCAATTAACCCCGAAGGCACAGAACTTTCGCTGGCGATTTCTCAAACAAAACAAAATTTAAAAAGGACATCAAAAAAGATTGGCGATTTGTTAGCAGAACAAGGATTTAATAAAAACTATTTTTATAAATGAATCTTTTTGGCAACCTGGTCTGGCTGATCTTTGGTGGATTGTTGGCAGCTCTTGGTTATTTTCTTGGAGGAGTTGTTTTATGTATTACCGTGATCGGTATCCCGTGGGGATTGCAATGTTTTAAAATAGGAGGACTGGTGTTATTGCCATTTGGTAAAAGAGTTATTAGTGATAGTAATGATATGGGTTGTTTGAATATTCTCTTCAACCTCATCTGGATACTATGCGGAGGCTTGTATACTGCCATTGTTCACATTGTGATGGGTGCTATTCTTTGCCTTACGATCATTGGAATTCCGTGGGGAAACAACATTTTAAATTAGTAGAGATCTCTCTTATGCCATTTGGTAAGAGGATCGTTTATGACTAGACATGTACCGAAAAAAACCAGACGTAGACGTAATTAGTGATGTATTGAAGGCTTCGAGAGAAGCTTATCCAAACTCTTCATTTGTGCAAAGTTTATCGAAGCAATACGAGGAAAGGGGTGGCCTTAGTAAAAAGCAGTTGGAAGGTTTGTTTAAGAAGGCAGAAAAAATTAAAACAATGCCAACCAATTGGCTGGCGACACTTGAGGCTGAGATCCTGAAGAGACCGAACCGATATAAATCAACTCCGCCTCCGCCGAAACCGCTTTACGAAAAAAACGAAAAGACCGGGACGATCATTGAGGCTATCTTGAAAAAGTATCCGCAACACAAACGAGTATTATTTTTCCAATCAAAATATCAGAACAACGAATCGCTTTCCCCCGCGGAATTAACGGAATTAGAAAAGTTTCAAAAACTGCTTTTGTAAAAAGCAAGAGGCCGCCTCAACATTCGTCATTGCGGTCCGATACTTCGGTCGTTCCTCCCTCGCAATGACGATAACGTCTTTGAGACGGTCTCTGTTCTTACGTTATTTCCTGGCTATGCCCGTTTCCTCTCCGGCAATCGTTGCGAGTGTTCTTCCTGCAGGAAGCTCACTCGAACTGTAAAACAAATTGAGCTTGTCTGTTTTATTTTTTCTCAAGCTTAAGATATCCCTTAATTTGAACGACATGGCTGCATTATTATCTACAGCGTCTGCGAACTTCCAGACTTTTATAGGCTGATCTTTTTCATTTTTAACGGTGATATACCTGTTTTTGCCGACTTGCCCGCAATGACTATAAAAGATATCCAGTTTGTCATTGTCGGAGGTTTGCGTTAGTCGGATCGTTTGAACTCCTTTTGATACGTACACAAATTGTTGAAGCACTTTTTTGCCATTGAATACGATCTCAAAGCTGTCACCACCTTTTTTTGAGGAAAAAGAAAACAGGGTGGCGCACACCAGCACGAGAACTGATTTTGCTGCGATCAGTTTACTATACGATTTCATAAAAAAGTTTTTAAGATGAATAATTTGAAAAGAACTCTTTCCTGTCAATCACAAAGAAACTTGATCGGGAAAGCGACAAATAATTTCTTTGACCAAGTGGGAAAAAAGCTTGATATCGGGAATTAATGAGGCGGCCCAACTGTACTAGTATTGAATTGAGAAAATAATTCCACATTTTTTGACACAAGAGCCTATTTACCTGTTGATTTCGCTTTAAAAAATTTGTGGTCTTTAATTTGCCTGATAAGAAATGGTTTTTCATAGGATATTGGATTTTAAAAGAGGGCCGATTTCTATCGGCCTTTGCGCTTTTCCGGGGTATAATAACGACTATCCGGCCCGAATCTAAAGGCTAAACTTGCCGGTCGGCTGATTTTCTCCCAATAAGTTTTATTTTCATCCGTTATATTAAAAAGGATAATTATAAACCGACTTAATGAAACCCGGGGTTAAACTAATCTGTACAATATTTTTTTCTTTTGTTTTTCTAAGCGGGATCAGCCAAAACTGGAAACTGGATAAGAACAAAGATGGAATAAAGGTCTACCTCGCTGAAAACCCAAAATCAAAATTCAAAAGCATTAAGGTTGAATGTACTCTCCAGGGTACCTATGATAAGCTGATCACTATTTTAACCGATATAGATCATCTGAAGGATTGGGTATACAATACAAAGACCTCTTACCTGATAAAAAAACTTTCTCCGTATGATCTGTATTATTACACGGAAACCTCGATCCCATGGCCGATGGAAAATCGCGATGCGGTAGTACATCTAAAAATTACGAGGGACAGTTTGCAGCGATTTGTGAAGGTGATCTCTGAGAACGAAAACAGGTTTGTACCTGAAAAGGAGGGAAAGGTGAGAGTTGTGCACTCGCTCATTAATTGGTACATCACTGCGCCCACTGCAAAAACCATTAGCATAGTTTATACATTTGAAGCTGATCCTGGTGGAAACCTTCCTGCCTGGCTTGTCAACTCCTTTGCGGATAAAGGGCCTTACGAAAGCTTTAAGAAACTTGCAGAATTATTAAAAAAGCCGTAGCCACTTTATTTTTTCTTCGCGGCAACTCTCCAAATTGCATTCAAGCCAGGAATTGAAAACGCAGATTTTTTATTACATGAAATTTTTTATTCATTTGGCATAAATTTCAATCGTGAATTGTCTATGGCAAGAAACTACAAGGTTGCTTTAAAGGTTGACGAAAGAAATAAAATAGCCAAAGAAGCCGAAGAAGATGACGATATCAACAAGGCGGTCAGGTTCTATGAACAAAACATCAGCGAGGATTACGCAGATAAATTTGCCTTTGAAAGACTGATGATCATCTATCGAAAGCAAAAGGAATTTAAAAATGAATTAAGGGTAATAAAAAGAGGCATCGAAGTTTTCCAGGAAAGTATGAAAGAGCGTGTGAAGCATTCATTGGCGCGGCGTGTGAGTGATAGAAAACTTGAACAGCTCAGCCAGGCCATCCTAAAAATTACGGGTCAGAAAAAAGAAGAACATCATTTTCCTGACCCGATCGATAAATGGTTAAAAAGAAAAGAAATAGTCGAAAAAAAATTAAAGAACAAGTGATGATCAGATCAACGAATTTTCTTTTAAATACTCCGCGATCTGTACAGCATTAGTAGCCGCTCCTTTTCTCAAATTATCGGAAACGATCCACATGTTCAATGTTTTTGCCTGCGTTTCATCTCTTCTCAATCTGCCTACAAATACTTCGTCTTTTTCATGTGCATCCATGGGCATTGGATATTTTTGATTGGCGGGGTCATCAACGAGGATCACGCCTGGCGCTTTGCAGAGCAATTGTTTTACTTCTTCTATATCAAATTCATTTTCGAATTCAATGTTCACGCTTTCACTGTGTCCGCCCATTACAGGGATGCGAACAGTAGTTGCTGTGACGCGTATTGAATCATCCCTCATAATCTTTTTGGTTTCATTCACCATTTTCATCTCTTCTTTTGTATACCCATTTTCCAAAAACACATCTATCTGCGGAATGGCATTGAGATCGATGGGGTATTTGTAGGCCATTTCATATGTGCCGCCATTTACGCCCTTCACTTCTTTTTCCCTTTCGCCCCTTAACTGGTCAACTGCCTTTTTCCCCGTTCCTGTTACGCTTTGATAAGTGCTGACGACAACTCTTTTGATCTTGTATTTTTTATGAAGCGGGTTCAGTGCTACAACCATCTGGATTGTTGAACAATTGGGATTCGCAATGATCTTGTCCTTCCTGGTCAGCACATCTGCATTTATTTCGGGTACAACTAATTTTTTTGTAGGGTCCATTCTCCATGCTGATGAATTGTCGACAACGGTAATGCCGGCTTCTGCAAATTTTGGCGCCCATTCAAGTGAAGTTCCACCACCGGCTGAAAAAATAGCCACGTCAGGCTTTGCGGCAATACCATCCAGCATGCTTACTACCTTATATTTTTTCCCCTTGAATGCTACTTCTTTACCAACTGATCTTTCAGAGGCAACGGGAATGATCTCCGTGACAGGGAAATTTCTTTCTGCCAATACCTGGAGCATTTTTGTACCAACAAGGCCGGTAGCACCGACAACAGCTACTTTCATAAATTTTTTTTCTTTCACCCCTCTGAAAGATCTTTTAGTGATTAAAAATTAATGCTCCCTTTAGGGGTAAGGGGCAATAAAAACAGGCCTTCCGTTTGGGAAGGCCTGCAAGCTTTTATAGTTAACATACATAACGCTACAAACCTTCCGTCAGGAGTGTTTCTTTGTGCGCTTTGTATGTGTACAGTTTTGCATACCGAGTGACAAAAATAGAACGGTAAATTGTTCTATCAAAATTTAATGGCCGTTTTTTTCAGGAGCCATTAAGATATTAACTTTATACAAGTTAAACCATCTTGTGAAATGAAACCTGCCAAAACGGGATTGCTGCTTCTTTTTATTCCCTTCTTCGCCTTTACGCAAAATCGTTACGATGTAGTTATTGACGAAATCATGGTCGACCCAAGCCCGCAGATCGGCTTACCAAACAATGAATGGATAGAATTAAAGAACACAACCGGTCACCTCATCAATTTGCTTGGTTGGCGCATTGGCGATGCCGGCGGCCAAAGCGGGCCAATGCCCGATTACATTTTACAACCAGACAGTTTTGTTATTATCTGCAGCGGCAGTACAACCGCGGCAATGTCCATTTTTGGACCAACGCTCCCTGTTTCCGGTTTTCCCTCCCTGGATAATAATGACGGTCAAATTTCTTTGATCACTGTCGATGGTGCCACCATTCATGCAGTGGCGTATTCGATCGCCTGGTATCAGAACGAATTAAAAAAAGAGGGTGGATGGTCACTGGAGATGATCGATACAAAAAGCCCATGCGCAGGTATCAGCAATTGGGAAGCAAGTACAGACACACAGGGTGGTACTCCCGGAAGAAAAAATTCCGTGGATGCTATAAATGATGATCGGGGCGGACTAGGGTTGAAAAACGCATACGCAGTTGATAGTATCACAATTGTCGCTGTTTTTGATGAACCTGTTGATAGTTTAGAAGGTGCAACGACAGGAAATTATCAACTTGATGGTGGATTATCTGTGGTAAATGCGATCACGATGCCACCATTATTCAATAGTGTACAATTGAAACTGAATAGTCCTTTATTGCCGGGCACTGTTTACAATCTTATAGTTGATAATGTGAGCGATTGTAAGAGCAATCTGATTGGAACCGCAAATGCAACGAGAGTAGGGCAACCTGTTGAACCTTCGGCGTCTGACATTGTGATCAATGAAATTCTTTTTAATCCAAAGAGCAATGGATTTGATTACGTGGAATTTTATAATGTAGGTAATAAAATTGTCGATGCGTCAAAACTATATGTTGCCAATCGCAATAGCAGCAATGTGATAAGCTCAATAAAGCAGATCTCTTCGGGTCCCCTTTATATTTTCCCCGGCGATTACTTAGTTATTACAGAGGACATCGCCAGTCTTGAAATAAATTATCTCGTTCGAAATCCAGGTGCTGTAATTCCACTATCTTCTTTTCCGTCCTATTCCGATGACAAGGGAGATGTGTTATTATTGAATGGACAAGGTGATGTTATCGATGAAGTGAAGTATAGCGCTGATTGGCATTTCAAATTAATTGATAATCCTGAAGGAGTTTCGTTGGAAAGAATAGATCCTGCAGGCCCATCTCAAGATGCGGCCAACTGGCATAGTGCTGCCTCGACAGCTGGTTATGGTACGCCCACATATAAGAATTCTCAATACAAACAAACGCAACCCATTGATGCTTCAATTGAGATCGCACCAAAAATTTTTAGTCCTGATAATGACGGACGCGATGATATCGCAACGATTCAATACAAAATGAGTGGACCAGGATATGTCGCTAACATTACAATTTATGACGCACAAGGAAGGGCTGTTCGTTACCTCGCAAAGAATGCAATACTGGGATCCGATGGTCAATGGAATTGGGATGGCCTCGATGAAAATGGAAGCAAACTGCCGATCGGTACTTACATCATTTACACTGAAATTTTTGACCTCCGGGCGAGAAAGCAACGTTATAGAAATACGGTGGTGCTGGCAAGAAAGTTAGGTTAATAGCGGTGTAAAGAAAACCCGGGCAAAAAACCCGGGTCTTATTTCATTATGATTTTCCATTTTTTCTAATGAACTGTTCTTTTGGTTTTATATGTTCTTCGATAGGGATATTTTTTGTCTTTATGTCTTCCCAAAAGGTAACCACTGGCACCACCGACAACACCTCCGATCACGGCTCCCCTCGCATGGTGTTTACTGATCAATGCCCCGGTAGCCGCACCGGCACCAGCCCCAATTACACCATATTTTTTTCTATGACTCCAGCCTTTCTTGTGCTCTACTGTTACTGTATGCTTCTGCGCCGAAGCTTCTACAAATGCACCTGACACTGTCGTAAGTCCAAAAGCCATTGCTGTTATCAAAAATATCTTTTTCATAAAATGTAATTTTTAATTATTCAATATTGATGGCGCAATTAAACTTTGGTTTAAAAAACAACATTCAAGCCAGTGCCGGCAAAAACATTGAATTGATTAAAACCTAAAACGTTTTGTATAAAAGAATAACAAATGCGAGAATGAAATGAGTGATAATCTTTAAGTAAAAAATTACCCATTACTTCGGCAGGAGAAATCCAAGCGTGAAACTTTTCTTAACTCCCATGAGTAAGGATTGTAGAAAATAATAGGAAACCATGCGTGTAGCATCTCTTTGATAGTCTACTTTACCCGTTCGTTTTCTTTCCGGCAATGATGCGTCTTTATTCAAAGGAATGATAGCATGTCGTAATGCGAAAGAAGCTAAATCGGCTACATTTTTTTCGTCGGTGTGTTTTTTTAGCTGTTGAATAATGAGGCGATGATAAGCCCCGATGATCTTGCCGGTTGATCGTTGCTCAGTCATTGTAAAATCAAATGACAAAAAATCAAGGAAGCCTGATTTGATCCTGATCTTTCCAAGATTTTCCGAGGAGGAATTTAATCTTGTAAGCTCTAATTTTTCAATGGCACCTTTCACATAGTAGGGTTTATTTTTTTGTAGGGGCATCATAACAACACAGTGACTTATTCCTGAGCCCATGATAGAGCCTTCAACTTTCATCGTCATGTAAGCCGGATCGGAAGAAGCAGGGTCGCTGATGAGTGGCGACAAACTAAGATTCAGTTTTTCGATCTTTAAAATTCCTGCATTCCCATATCCTGATTTTGGATACTCTTCATATATCACTTCCGACGTGGCGAGTGCACATGTTTTGATGCGAATATCGAGCGGAAACGTTTTGATGATGTCGACTGGTAAAGGGATATTTTTTTGTGGACGTGGTAATCTCCTGTCTCTGAAAATATAAGCCGTGCTATTACCGATCTTTATTTCATCGGCAAATAATTTTTGACGAAGTAACTTGTCGAAGTCTGGTTTTACAATATCCACTTTAGAGATATACGCTTGCATCCAGTCGGCCTGGTGACCAAGTTTTTTACCGAGCTCATATTTACCGATGCGGGGCATAACATTTATATCATTTATCTGCATCAGCTCTTTCGAGCTATTCATTTCGATCTTCTTTATATCAATGTTATGATAGTCATTTCCTGAATAATGAAAGCCGGATATGATACCATGCACTGATCCAAGTTTTGTCGTATTGATGGCGAACTTAGGTGAGATATTCGCATCGTTCAAACTGAGGTTAGCGATGAAACGATACTCGTTTGCATTAGCCTTATATGACACCGAAAGATCCTTGCATTGAAAATTATCGATATCAATTTTCTTAAGATCAAGAGGTGATCCCGGAGTTTTTTCTTTCCCATTTTTAGATAGAATGAGTCTCCCTTTGTCGATAACTAAACTTTTTGCGAGCAGGATTTTCTCGTTTATTAATTTCATTACGTCAAAGCCGGTCATTCGAAGAGATGGAATGGTGATTCTTTGATCTTGTCCCGCAGTGGAGGCATTTAAAGAATCCAGTTCCAGTGTTTCCCTATTGCTGTTAACGATCAATTTAGTTAGCCTGACCTGGTAGTCCGAAGATTTATAATTCAAATCGGATAACTGAAAAGCAAGATCATCAAAAGAAGGTTTTTCACCAGGTTGGTTGATGGAAATATCTTTCAATCCCGCCTCTGCTTTAGCGATCCGTTGGTCGCTGGTTTCACTATGCAAAAACACCTCGCTATTTTTTAATTGTACGTTCCTGGCATAAAATTTCTCAAAAGGCCATTTTATTTCGCTGAAGATCTTTGATTGAGCAGAATCTTTTTTAGCAAGAAGAAAAGAATCTAGCTGGATGTGTCCGTTGTCCAGGACAAGATCGGTTGCTTTGAGCTTTTTACTAAATAAAAATTTGAGAAAACCGATCCCATTCAACGATACGGTGGAAAAATAGAAACGATGCTGATTCTCCTGCCTTTCACTATAGGGAATGAAATTTATATCAAGACTATTAAACGAAACAGACGAAGAGAAAATGTTTGCATGAACCTTTGAAAACTTTATAACGAGAGACGGTGATATATTAGTGAACTGCTGCCGGATCTTTTTTTGAATGACCGCATTAAGACTAAAATAACCGGCAACTAAGACCACGCAAATAATAACAACGATCTTCAATGCATTCTTTATCTTCCTGGCTTCCATCACTCTTTTTATAAACGAAAAGGCAACTTTCGAAGTTGCCGTTAAAAAATTCAAAAAGGATACCAGTAAAAAACGAAACTGTTAGCTACTAAACATCAAAGGAAAACGCTTTATCTTCTTTGTTTATAAGGGAAATGTCTTCCAAAATTATCTGCGATATTTTCGATAACGATATTAGCCGGGGTGTTCCAGTCAGACGCGCCTTTATAATTGTCATTCCACAAGGTCATATTGTTACTTACAATATCACAGCTCGCATAAATATCATTTGTTTTATCAGGTATGTGCGGAATGGGAATCTTCGATCCCAGGCCAGTGTTGTAGACAATTTGTTTTCCGACGCTGATACCATATGAAGCTGCATCGCTCATGTATCGTTGCTGGCGTATGTGCAATCTCACTACGGCATCTACACCGAGCAGCTTTGTAAGTTCTTTATCATCTTTCTTCCAGATATCCTGGTAGGAAAGACCATGATCATCGAAGAACTTTTGTGTTACCACGAGGTCCTGCAGGTTGATCCTTGTATAATATTTGTTTGAGTTAGCATACCTCATAATACTATTGTACAGGGCATACTGAAAATTTTTGCTTTCGGTTTCCGCAATTTTTTTAACATCCTCGGGCGTCATGTTTTCCGGTTGCTTACCGGTAAATATCATTTCAGCCGGCAATACAGCAACAATTTTATGATTGGCTGTTTGCTGATCGAAATAAGAGACATAATTCTTATGGCTGCAGGAGAAAATAGTAAGGGCGGAAAAAAGAGCCAGGGGTAAAGCTTTTTTCATATAGTACGGGTTTATTATACAACGTTAATACGCTTTCTCTTAGTGTGCAAGCCCGTTAACTTTTTATATAGTTGCAGAAAGCCTAAAAGCGTCACAGGCCTTGGGTTTCAGCCCGGTAGGTCATGTAATTCGTCACCGCCCTTAGCTGGCCGTAAGAGCAGTCATCTCCCAACAGTTTTTTCAATTCGGAAGAGGTAAGTGTGGGATACTGTTCAATCATTTTTGAAATTTTTTCAACCTTTATTTTATCCATAATATCCAGGATATCTATTTCACCAGTAGCAACGAAACCTGCAAGATGACCTTCCACTGTGCTAAGAGCCAGGTTACGTTGCGCAGCGATCTCTATCATATTGATTCCCTTTTTAAATAGCTGCAGGCTGATCCGCTGTGTCTCTCCTTTTTGCACTTTCGTTTTTATAATGGGTTGCTCATTGCTTGTATCAATTACCAATGGTTTTTGCAGACTCTCGGCCACCTTCGCGATATCATCGATGTTTTCTGATCCATGCATCGCATTTGAAATGCTCACCAGGTTCTGCAATTGCAGTTTCCGTCGTTCAACATGATGTTTTAATTCATACAGTGCCTTTACATATTTTCTTGTTTTACTTTTTATTTTCATGGTTTCGATATGGTCATTCAATGACGACTCAAGTTTTTCATCAATTACTCTGGTGAAATAATTCACCGCAGCCGCAATTCTTTCAGACAAATATTTATAGCGATCTTCTTCTGCATTTTCGAACAATTGCTCCAATTGTCTTTTGAATTTTGACGATGTTTCCTGCAAGCTCTTTATTTGTTCCAGGATTTCTTCTGCCCATGCGACACAGCTATCCTGGTTGGGTAGATTTCGTTCTTCATATTCTTCCAGGTGTTCCTGGAAAATCGTCACTAATTTTTCCCATTCAAATCCCTGCAGCAATGCATGCCGGATATACTGTTGTTGTTCTTTTTGTAATGTTTGATGCAACAGGTCCGGTGGTAGTTCTTTACTCGTAAACTCAAGAACGCGTTCGTCAGTATGTATGCAGTGTTGGTAAATGCGTGACTTTAACACGAGCCCATCCAGAGAAGTAAGCCTGCTCAATGCCACATATACCTGGCCTGCTGCAAAGGAATCTCCGGCGTCGATAATGGCTTTGTCAAAAGTGAGTCCCTGGCTCTTGTGAATAGTAATGGCCCAGGCGAGCCGGATAGGATATTGCGTAAAAGTGCCCAACTCTTCTTCTTCGATCCTGTCCTTTTCCTTATGATAATGATAGCGTATGTTTTTCCATGTTTCTTTTTCCAGTTTAAGCGGCGTTGTTTCGTTGGGAAATTTTATTTGAATGCCTTCTTCGCTGATTGAATCGATCGTGCCGATCTTCCCGTTATAATATCTCCTGTTTTCTCCACTATCATTCTTGATGAACATGATCTGTGCATCTTTCTTGAGTTGCAACACTTCTTCGGCGGGAAAAGACCGTTCATTGAATTCGCGGCTTATTTCAGCTTTAAATGAACATAATTTACCGGGTAGCTTTCGCAACTCCGCATTGTTGATTTGAGTCGCCTTGTCATTATGAGTGGTGAGCGTGATATAGCTTTCTTTTTCTAAAGAAATAAATTCCGGTTTATAATATTGATGTAAGTGTGCGAGGTCGGTTTCCGTGCAGCAATTATTCCGGATATTGTTTAAAATATCAATAAATGTATCATCACGCTGCCGATAGATCTTTTTCAATTCAATGTACAGTGGGGGTGATTGCTGGATGACATTGGAATCAAAAAAGAAAGGGCTGCGGTAAAGATCTTTCAGCAATTGCCATTCTTCATTTATGGCGACGGGAGGTAATTGGAACAGATCGCCAATGTATAGTAACTGCACGCCGCCAAATGGAATAAGAGGCTGACGGCGGACATACCTCAGTACAGCATCGATGGCATCCAAAAGATCTGCCCGTACCATAGAGATCTCATCAATGATCAACAGGTCAAGTTCCCGCAACAATTCTTTTTTATCTGCGCTCATGCGCATTTGCCTGAACAAGGAATGATTATTAAAAACTCTTCCATCCGAGGTTTCAAAAAAGCTTCGGTTCGAAGGAACATAGGTACCCGGTGGGATCTGGAACTGTGAGTGAATGGTCACTCCACCTGCATTGATCGCTGCAACTCCTGTTGGGGCCACGATCGCCATCTTCTTTCCGGAAGTTTCTTTTATGTATTTGAGAAAAGTTGTTTTTCCAGTACCGGCTTTCCCCGTAAGGAATAAATGCTTACTGGTTTGATTGATGAACGCGGCAGCAGTTCGAAAGATGGTATTGGCCTGATCGAAAGAGGACATAAGGTTTAACAGCAATTAGTTTCAAACAAAAATAGAGCAGTGACAAAACAAGCCACACATTAATTTCCCTTTTAGTTGCGGTATTTATCTCATGAGTCATTAACCATACAAGGCATATAAGACATACAAGAGCGGCCCTTAAGTGCCTTGTATGTCTTATATGGTTAAAGGCTTTTCAGTTTAATTTACAAGCGGCCTATTGAGAAATTTTACGAATGACTGCATGATGTCAAAGGCGGCCACGGTTTTTGAAACCAGGTCTTTAGAAGTAAGATCCGCATCTTTAATATCGGTGATCACCAGCCAGCTTTTAAATTTCAAATACTCAGAGGCAGGATTGTCTTTTTCAAATCCCTGGGGAACTTTCGACAACTGGATGCCTTCGCCTGTATATAGGTCGCCATAGATCGCTTTGAATTTTTTTGACGAGATGATCTTTTTGAACTCATCAAAACAATAGTCAATTTCCTGCCTTACCTTTTTTAGCTTGTCGGGTTCTGGTTGCCAAAGACCGCCGCCCAAAAAACTTTTTCCCGGCTCTAAATGAAAATAGTAACCAGCCAACCCGGATTTCTTTCCTCCTTTATCCATACTGGCACCCAGGTTTGTTTTATAGGGAGACTTATCTTTTGAAAAACGGACATCACGATTGATCCGGAACATGCATTTTTTTGCCGTAAGATCTTTCAGGTCAGCATCATTTTTTGAATGCTTATCAAGAACCGACTGAATGAAATTTTCAAAATCATTTTTAGCCGCTTCATATTGTTTCCTGTGCGCATCGAACCATGCCTTATTGTTATTCTTTCTTAAGTCCTTAAGAAATTTAAGCGTAGCTGATTGAAGCATGTCGTTATAGATTAGCCTTTCAATTTAAATATTTTTTTCTCGCCGATTTCCATTGTTAATTAAAATATCGGTAAGATTGAGACTTAATTTTATTTGTTAAAGACACATAGACGTAAAATTCTTGTCTTGGCGTTAGAGGAAAAGAATCCCAAACTCTCGACGTTTAACCTTATTACCTTAGTAAAGACCAATAACCAAACACCTCAACCTTATTACCTCATTAACTTAGTTCATGATTGCTTCTTAAGCTAATAAGCTAGGTTCGTAGGGGTGATGTTTGCTACTAAGGTAATAAGGTTATTCATCTGGCGCGGCGAATCACTGATGTCCTGTGAATACAAAAGGCAAAAACACCTTGCCTTTTTTAGGTTTGCTATTATTTATTTTTCCTGATCAGTTTTAAAAACTCATCTTCCGAAATGATCTTTATCGTGTTTAGTTTTTTTGCTTTGTCCAATTTGCTGCCTGCATCTTCGCCAACAACAAGGTAATTCAGTTTAGCACTCACGCCAGCCAGTATTTGCCCGCCATTTGCCTCAGCCATTGCTTCGGCCTCACTTCTTTTCAAAGTGGGTAATGTGCCGGTGAATAGAAATGTCTGCCCGATAAGATTACCATCGGCAACGTGTTGCTTTTTTTCATTCTTCAATTGCAATCCTATCTTCTCCAATTCTTCAAGCATGGCAATATTTTCTTTGTTACTAAAAAAATGATGCACGCTGCCTGCCACTTTGGGTCCTACATCTTCGAGATTTTGAAGATCTTCCAAAGAGAACTTTTTGAAATCAAGTAAATGCTCCACCGCATGGGCCAATGTTTTAGCAGATGTTTCACCAATAAAACGAATACCCAAACCGAATATCAAACGATGCAGTGGTTGTTTCTTCGAGTTTTCGATGGCTGTTTGTAAATTATCGATCGACCTTTGACCAAATCCTTCCAATTCACCGATCTTTTTAAAATTTAATTTATAAATACCCGGAACATCCTTCAATAAACCGAGTTCATAAAACTTCCTGATGTTCGCTTCGCCAAGACCACGAATGTCCATTGCGTCTTTACTAACGAAATGAATGATGCGTTCGGCAACCTGTGCAGGGCATTCAATATTATTGCATCGCCACGCTGCTTCGCCTTCTTCTTTAAATAATTTGCTGTCACAAACAGGACAGGTTTTTGGAAAAGATATCTTTTTTTCATTGCCTGTGCGCAGTTCAGCCATTGACTTAACAATGTAAGGGATCACATCACCAGCACGTTCAACTAACACCGTGTCACCGATCTTCAGATCTTTTTCCTTTATCACATCTTCATTGAATAACGAGATGGAGGCAACCGTTACTCCGCCAATGTGCACCGGCTGGATCTTTGCAACTGGTGTTATTGAGCCTGTTCTCCCCACCTGGTATTCTACATTTAATAATTTACTTGTGGCTTGTCTTGCTTTGAACTTGTAGGCAATGGCCCATCGCGGGTGATGGCTTGTCATGCCCAATTGATCCTGCAAGTCAACGTCATTTATTTTGATCACCATGCCATCTATCTCATATGGCAGGTCATCACGCTTTGCCTCGAATTCAGCACAATAACTTATGACGGCCTCAATTCCTTTAAAAACCTTCATTTCTTTTTTGGGGCTGCGGAAGCCGAGGTTCCAAAGCATCTCCAAAGAACCAGAATGTGTTTGTAGAATCTCAGATTTGTTACCAGCCTTTTTTGTCTTTGAGTAAAAACTGATGTTATAAACAAAGACCTCAAGATTTCTTCGCCTCACTTCTTCCGGATCCTTTATTCGCAATGTGCCCGCTGCAGCATTTCTTGCATTGGCTAAAGGGGCAAATCCCTGTTCGATCATTTGCTGGTTGTATTTGGCGAAATTGGTCTTATTGATCAATACTTCGCCCCGTATTTCTATCTGTTGTAACCCATAGTCAGAGAATTTTGCAGACAAGGGAATGGATCTTATCTGCCTGATGTTTACTGTTACGTCGTCGCCTTCAACACCGTTACCCCTGGTAGCGCCACGAACCAGCATATCGTCCTCATAGATCAATGACAAACTGCCCCCATCGAATTTTGGTTCCACACAATATTCGATCTTGTTTACTCCTGTTGCTTCTCGCGCCTTTCTATCGAAATCAACCAGGTCATCACTATTGTATGAATTGTCCAGGGATAACATTGGAACAAGATGCTGTACGGTTGGGAAGGCTTTTGTCAACCCTTTTGCGACGCGTTGCGTGGGTGAATCGGCCGTAAGTAACTTTGGATTTCCGGCTTCTATTTTTTCCAGCGCCTTGAACAACTGATCGTATTCAAAGTCCGAAACAAGGGGGTCATTTAATATATAATATCGGTATTCATGAAAACGTAAAACATTCCGGAGAGCTTCGATCTTATTTTCAGTGACGCCTTTTTCGAGCTCTTTCAAAAAAGAATTGGTGTTGTTTTGGAGCTTGTTTGTTTCTTCTTTTGAATACATAGAATTTGATAAGATCAAGACCCAATTTACGTTTTCTGCTATGGATGATGCCTAACTTGTTTGTACTCCAAGTTTTAGTTTCGAAAAATTTTTGTGTAGATAATACATATTTCCTACATTTATCCCCACTAAACGCTCTAAACTAACGGTTATGCTTGTAAAACAACTGCTCCGCGGTATCGGTTTATCCATACTGCTTGTCGTTCTCTCGCAATCTCTTTTTGCACAAGAAAAAACAATTACTGGAAAAATTACCGACAGTAAAGATGGTTCTCCCGTTCCTGGTGTTAGTGTTACAGCTAAGGGTACTGGTACGGGTACCCAGACCAGAAGCGACGGTACGTATTCATTAAGCGTTCCGAATAACACCTCAACGCTTGTCGTTTCTTCTGTGGGTTATGCTACTCAAGAAATCAGTGTTTCAGGAAAAACAAGCCTGGATGTTTTACTGGTAGCATCTACCACCAACTTAAATGAAATCGTGGTCGTTGGCTATGGAACCTCCCGCAGAAAAGACCTGACGGGTGCCGTTTCTTCTGTCCAGGCAAAAGACTTTGTGAAAGGGCCCGTAACAAACCCCGACCAATTGCTAATTGGTAAGGTATCGGGTTTGCAAATCATTAATAGTAGTGGACAGCCCGGCGCTGTTACCATTGTGAAAATCAGGGGTACAAACTCTATTCGTAGCGGAAACAATCCATTATATGTTGTGGATGGTGTTCCTTTGGATGGAAGAGCTCCAAGACCAGGATTGATCAACTCAGGTTTGGGAACTACTCCCGATGCCAATCCGCTGACATATATCAACCCTGCAGACATTGCTTCTATCGATGTATTAAAAGACGCTTCTGCTTCCGCTATCTACGGTTCTCGCGGAGCAAACGGAGTTATCCTTATAACTACGAAAAAAGGTACTACAGGTCCTGCAAGGATCGATGTCGGTGCTTCTTATGGCTTCAGTGGAGTAATGAGGAAAATAAAAGTGCTCGATGCTTCTGAATACAGATCGGCATTAAATACATACAATGCCCCTAAATCTGATTCCGGCGCAAGCATCGATCCATTTGATGAGATAATTCATAAGGGCGCACCCACACAAAACTATACGGTTGCCTTTAGTGGTGGTACTGAAAATGGCAGGTATCGCGCTTCGTTCTTGTATTCAGACCAACAAGGTATCATCCGGAAAAGTGGCATAAAGAAATATGTTGCCAGCTTCAATGATCAACATAAATTCCTCGACAAAAAATTAAGTTTGGATTTTAGTTTGATCGCCGCTAACGTAACTGAAAAAATAGCGCCTATCTCCAATGATGCGGGTAGCGCGGGTAACATTATCTCGCTGGCATTAATTTGGAATCCAACTTTGCCATTAGTAAGAAGCAATGGATTATATAACCAAACTAACCCAAGTGGACAAACGAATCCATTGGCCCTTTCAGATGCTTATAATGACCAGACGAGCCAGACTACTTTGTTAGGGTCCATGTCGGCAGGATATAAAATAACTCCCGACCTGGAATATAAATTCTTATTGGGCTTAAATTATGGAACAGGTGTAAGGCGCCAGGAAATACAAGGCTGGATCCAATCTCTTGGAAATCCAGTTGGAGGCTCGGCCAACGTGTCTGATGCTCAATTGTTCTCCGAAACAATTACACATACCCTGAACTACATAAAACAAATTACCCCCAGGTTGAATTTGAATGCAGTTGCGGGATATGAATATTGGAAAACAAGCTTCCTGGGAAGCGGAATTTTTGGATCTAAATATGACCTCAATCAAAGCCAGACAGATATAACTCCAGGGTATCACTATTATAATAATATCGAAGCAGGCGATCCTGGAAACCGTCAGACATATTCTTTCAAAGATCCAAGCGTAGAACTGCAAAGCTATTTTGGAAGAGCCGTTTTGAATTACAACGATCGTTATCTTTTAACGGCTACTTTTAGAGCTGACGGATCAAGCAAGTTTGGAGAAAACAACAAATATGCTTACTTCCCATCTGTAGCGGCTGCGTGGAATATTACCAATGAGGATTTCATGAAGAACAGCTCGATCTTTAATTCTTTGAAATTGCGCATTGGATACGGACAAACGGGTAACCAAGAATTTAATCCTACCGATGCTGCCCTTTCAGTCCAATATTACTCCAGTTTCAACAACTCAAACGTCGTGCACTACGGCAATCCGGATCTAAGATGGGAAACTGTTACATCCGTCGATGCCGGACTTGACTTTACTATTTTGAAGAGTAAGCTTTGGGGTTTTATTGATTATTTCGACAAGAAAACTACAAACCCAATTGTTGATTTTCCAGTTTCATTACCTTCTGCCGGAGGAACTTTATTTAAGAACATGGACGGTGAAACCCACCCCACAGTTGGTTATACTCAGAAAGCCTGGATCACAAATAAAGGCGTAGAAGTATCTCTAGGCGCTGCCATCATTGAAAAGACAGATTTGACCTGGACCATTAGTGCCAATGCGACCTTTGTAAAGAATAAATTTGTTTCACCAGAAATTGCAGAGCTTCCATTCTTGAAAAATACAGGTGGATTACATGGACAAGGTACTTCGGGTGCTTATTCTGAAGCTATTGCCAACGATCAACCCCTGGATGCGTTTTATCTGCCATTGTTCCAGGGATTCGATAAAACTACGGGTGTACAACCGCCAAGTGGACCTCCAGTATTTGGAGTGGGCGATCCCAATCCTTCAACTTACTACGGGTTGACAACTGAGTTAGGTTATAAAAAATGGAGTTTGTCAATCAATGCTCACGGTAGCTTTGGAAATATGATCTTCAACAATACGGCTATGAGCGTTCTGAACATCAGTAATATCATCGGTGGAAGAAATATTGCGTCAAATCTTATAGGAAATGGTGAGAGCACAGCCAACCCGATCACCCCTACTACACGTTTCTTAGAGAAAGGCGATTACTTTAAGTTAGGAAATGCTACCATCAACTATAACCTCGGTAAGCTCGGAAAATATGCGAAAAATATAAACTTGTATGTTAGCGGTAACAACCTGTTTGTGATTTCAAAATACACAGGATTTGATCCGGAGGTGAATATTGATAAAGCCTTGAATGGTATCCCTTCTTTGGGTGTTGACTATATCGGATATCCCACTGCAAGAACTATCATTTTCGGTGTAAACTTTTCACTCTAACCTCATAAATTAACTCAGATATGAAATCTAAATTTTTTGTAATCTCGTCACTGGTCCTGGTTGGGATCTCTGCCTGTACCAAACTAGACCAAAAACTCGGAGGTACGGTGATCAACAATCCATCTGGTAATAATGTTGCTTCAGCGTTACTAAATGGTACTTATAATGATTTTACCGGGTTGAGCCACGGCCAGGATCAAATATTCTCTTTGCAAGAAAATACTACCGATGAAAGCCTTGTACCAACCCGCGGTGGTGACTGGGATGATAACGGTGTTTGGCGTGTGTTGCATAATCACACCTGGACAGCCATTCATGGCCAGCCGATCAGTGTGTTCAATGGTCTTGGAAAGATGGAAAGTGATGCCCTGGCAACATTGGCCTCAAATCCTACGGCCCAGCAGGCTGATGAAGCAAATTTTCTTCTGGCAGTATCGCAATTTTATCTCCTTGATCTCTTTGGCCAGGTTCCATATAGGGAGGTAGCCGACTATAATTCTATTAAAGCTGCACCGGTATATCAACCAGCAGAAGCGATAACCGCTATCGTTACCAACTTAAATGGTATCATTTCCCGAAACGCTCTTCCTGCCGCCAATGTTCCTTACAGGGCCAGCGTTGATGCAGCGAAATTTTTGCTGATGAAGGTTTTGTTGAATAAAGGAGCATATCTTAACAGAGCTGCCCCTACATTCGATGATGCCGATATGCAACAGGTAGTTTCGCTCGGAAATGAACTGATCACCAGTAACAAATACTCTCTCACAGCCGAATACTTTGATAATTTCGGACCTAATAATGCGTCGACAGGTAAAGAAGCGATCTGGTCATGGCCCAACAACGGTAGCTCCAACAACAATGGTATCAATGCTGGTGGCATCAATGCTCGCTGGATGATGACTTTGCACTATAACTCCTGGGATAAGAATGGTACTTATGGTGGTGCCGGATGGAATGGATTCAGTACTGTAGCGGATTTTTATAATACATTCGAAGGTCATGGTGACGGAACACCAAACACGGTGATTGACACAACACAAGACAAACGGATTGGTGGAAGGTTTTATCCGGGCGTTACCAATGAATCAGGATTGAGACCTGGTCTATTGGCAGGTCTTCAAAAAAATGAAGCAGGCGTCGGCGAAGTTGACCGTCATGGAAATGCCCTCACATTTACTCCTGAAGTGAGCCTGGTAGAAACAAATCCCAACACGCTTGAAATTTCAGGAATTCGTATTGTGAAATATCCCCCTGATTATACAGCTTACAATGGTGGTAACCAGAGAAACCAGTTGCAGATCTTCCGTTTCGCAGACGTGATATTGATGGTTGCAGAAGCAAAACTTCGCCAGGGGACGCCAGACAATGCTGGAGCTTTGGTTTTAGTTAATGGGTTGAGAACAGTAAGAGGAGCATCACCCTGGGCTTCCATTACCCTGGTAAATACAGGTAATGTAGATGATCCAAATACTTTACTCGCAGAAAGAGGAAGAGAACTATACTGGGAAAGCTGGAGAAGACAAGATTTGATCAGGTTCGGTGTATTTTTAACACCATGGGCTTTGAAACCTTCAGATGATCCAAAATATTTATTGTTTGCGATTCCTTCCGATCAGTTAGTTGCAAATCCTAACTTAAAACAGAATTCAGGATATTAATAGATTGGTCGTTTTAAATACATTTGCGAAAGGTCATTGTAAAATGGCCTTTCTTTTTTGGTATTCTTTTCTATATAATACTGCAAAATGCGTAGTGGTGTCGTCGGATTTATATTGCTGATCTTCCTTTTTTCCTGTAAAAATAAAAAGCAAGGAGATAATTTATTTCAGCTTGAAGAGAATACCGGCATCGACTTTCAAAATAATGTAGAGGATGGGAGAGTTGACAACAGTTTTCTCTTCAGAAATTTTTATAATGGCGGGGGTGTGGCGATCGGTGATGTTAACAACGACGGGCTACCGGATATATTTCTTACTTCGAATGCAGGCACCAATAAATTATACCTCAACAAAGGGAATTTTAAATTCGAAGACATCAGTGACAAAGCCGGCATTATTAAAGATGATAAATGGAACACAGGTGTTGTGTTCGCCGACATAAATGGCGATGGTTGGCTCGACATTTACGTTTGCTCATCCGGACACATGAGCACGGGAAACCGAAAAAACAAACTCTACATCAACAATGGACCTTCTCCCTCTCATTCAGGAGAGGGTCGGGGTGAGGTAAGTTTTACTGAATCTGCTGCTCAATATGGACTGGATATTTCGGCGTATACAACCCAAGTCTCCTTTTTTGATTATGACATGGATGGTGACCTGGATTGCTTCATGATCAATAACAGCCCGATACCCGTCAATCAATTGCAATTTTCAAACAGGCGTGATCTTCCCGAACAGGAATGGCCCGTCGCCAGTTTTTTAAAAGGCGGTGGCGACCATTTGTACAGAAATGATAACGGGCATTTCACTGAAGTAACAAAACAGGCGGGAATACATGGGTCACTCATCAGCTTTGGATTGGGCGTTTCTGTCGGCGATATCAATGGTGATGGTTACCCGGATGTATTTGTATCCAATGATTCCTATGAACGGGATTACTTATACATTAATCAGAAAAATGGAACTTTTAAAGATGAGATGGAAGATTGGATGCAGCACACGAGTTTTTCGTCAATGGGTGCTGACATCGCAGATATAAATAATGACGGTTATCCCGACCTGTTCACCACGGACATGCTTCCTTTAAACGATTACAGGTTAAAGACCACAGGCGCATTTGATAATATTGATCTGTTCAATGCCAAACTAAAAGCGGGTTTTTATTATCAATACACACAAAACTGTTTGCAGTTAAATAACAAAGACGGGATGTTTAAAGAGATCGCAAACTATAGTGGAGTTTGCGCTACAGACTGGAGTTGGGGGGCCCTGATGTTTGACATGGATAATGATGGCTGGAATGACATTTATGTTTGCAACGGCGTGAACAGGGATGTTACCAATCTTGACTTCATGAATTTCTTTGCCGATGAAAGTTATCATAAAATGGTACTTAGCGGAAAAAAGAAAGAGATAGATGAGTTACTGAAACAAATTCCAAGAACGCCACTTCCGAACAAAGTTTATCACAACAACGGCAATTTAAAATTCACAGATATCGGGGAAAGCTGGGGATTCACTCAACCTAGTTTTTCAAACGGCGCCGCTTATGGGGATCTCGACAATGACGGTGATCTGGATCTCGTTATCAATAACGAAAACCAGCCTGCCTTTGTTTATAAAAATAATTCCCGCGAATTAAATCATAATAACTACATCGGGATCTCATTAAAAGGAAAAGGAAAAAATCGGTTTGCGATCGGCAGTCATATTAAATTATTTGCCGGTAATGAAATATTGTCCAGGGAAATGGTTCCCAGCCGGGGATTTCAATCCTCCGTTGATTATAAAATGATCATCGGGCTTGGAAAAATTGCAGGCATCGACTCTCTTACCGTGATTTGGCCTGACAGGTCCTTTTCAAAAATCGAAAAACCTGCCATCAATCAAACACATATTATTCAAGAACCCGAGACAAAAAATACCATGCCCGATCTTATTGAAAAAGTTCAACCAACTTTCTTTACTAAGATGGAAAGCAATCCGATGGCTATCGGATTCGATAAGCATGAAGAAAACGATGTGATCGATTTCTATAGTGAGCGGAATATTCCACGCCTGCTTTCAAAAGAAGGACCCAGGGCCACCGTTGGAGATGTAAATAGTGATGGGCTCGATGATGTCTTTATTGGAGGAACTCCTGGTCACCCCGGTCAATTATACCTTCAAACTCCGGATGGAAAATTTGTAAAAAAAGAAGAAAAGGAGTTTCAGCAATTTCCGGATTTCGAAGACGTAGCAGTTTTGTTTTTTGACTGTGATAAGGATGGTGATCTCGACTTGTTGGTCTGTCCCGGGGGAAATAATGTTGCTCCCAATAGCAGGCAGCTGCAACTTCGCTTGTTTAAGAATGATGGCAAAGGCAATTTTTCATTAGATGCTTCCGCTTTTCCAAACGTTGGTACAAATGTATCCGTTGCCATTCAGAATGATTTTAACGGGGATGGCTTCCCGGATCTGTTTATTGGTTCCAGGAGCTATCCTGAGTTATATGGTGTAACGCCTGAAAGTTTTCTTTTTGTCAACGATGGCAAAGGTCACTTTACAGATGTGGCGAAAACAAAGGACCTGCAGCTGGCAGATATCGGGATGGTTTGCGGAGCTGTATGGGCAGATGTTACCGGTGATTCAAAAAAAGAACTGATCGTTGTTGGAGAGTGGATGACTCCCCGCGTCTTTTCTGTCGATGGGCATCGCGTTGCAGAAATAAAAACCAATCTTGACAACATGTTCGGCTGGTGGCAAACTGTATCTGCGGCCGATGTTAATGGTGATGGAAAAATGGACTTGATACTGGGAAACATCGGCGAAAATTTTTATCTGCAGCCGGATGAAAAGAAACCAATTAAATTATGGATCAACGATTATGATCAAAACAATAGTGTTGAAAAGATCATGACATATACGGTCGACGGGAAAGATGTGCCGGTGTTTCTTAAAAAAGATATGGAGGATCAATTGCCTTCTATCAAAAAGGTTAATCTGAAAAATGAGGCCTACTCGCGAAAGTCAATAGAGGAATTGTTTCCCGAAGAGCTGTTAAGCAAATCTGTAGTTAAAAAATTCAATTACGCCAGTTCTTGCGTTGCTATCAATAATGGCAGTGGTAATTTCACCGTTCAAAAGCTTCCACCCATGGCACAGTTGTCATGTATCAATGTGGTCCATTGCATGGATGTAAATGAAGACGGTCGCGTGGATCTTGTGTTGGGTGGAAATCAATTTGGATTTCTGCCACAATTCGAAAGATTGGATGCAAGTCTCGGCGATGTACTGATCAATAGGGGAAATGGAGAGTTTGCCTGGCAAGATGCGGCAAGGACCGGGTTGAAGCTAAGAGGTGAAGAAAGAGATATCGCAGAAATAAAAACGAAAAATGGAGATTGTCTTCTATTTCTTCAAAATAATGAATATCCCGTTTTATACAAACTGAATAAAATTTCAACCAGCAACTAAATCACTTACTCCGAAATAAACGAATGTGCGGATCATTCTTTTTTCTATAAATGTTTGTCTTGTTGTTCTGCTGATCTCCTGCGGTGAAAAACCTGTTGAAAAGACATTATTTAATTTAATGGATAATACGGGCATTCAATTCATCAATGCGGTTCACGACACGAAAGAGTTGAATATTCTGAACTACCGTAATTTTTATAACGGGGGAGGTGTCGCCATCGGTGATATCAATAACGACGGCCTTGCAGATGTTTTTTTTACTGCAAACCAGGGAAGCAATAAATTATACCTGAACAAAGGCAATTTGAAATTTGAAGACATTTCCGAAAAGGCGGGATTTAAGGAAAAAAAGCAATGGAGTACGGGAGTGGTGATGGTCGACATCAATAATGACGGATGGTTGGACATCTATGTATGTAATGCGGGAAGTATGAATGATCCTTCATTGCGAAGGAACCAGTTATTCATTAATAATCATGATCTCAGTTTTACTGAGTCGGCGGCAAAGTATGGATTAGATGATCCGGGTTATACAACACAAGTTTCATTTTTTGATTACGACCTTGACGGCGATCTTGATTGTTTTATCATCAACAACAGTCCTATTTCACCGAATAGCCTGAACTATGCTAATCAGCGGGATCTTCCCGACGCTGAATGGCCGGTTGACCCAATCTGGAAAGGAGGCGGGGACCATTTGTTGAGAAATGACAATGGACATTTTACTGATGTAACAAAACAAGCGGGTATTCATGGAAGTCTTATCGGTTTTGGATTGGGGGTTACAGTAGGGGACGTAAATGATGATGGTTATCCCGATGTGTATGTATCGAATGATTATTTTGAAAGAGACTATTTATATATCAATCAAAAGAACGGGACGTTTAAGGATGAACTGGAACAATGCATGCAACATACCAGCCTTGCATCAATGGGTGCCGATTTCGGAGACATTAACAACGATGGATATGCAGATATTTTTACCACCGATATGTTGCCCGGCGATGATTACAGGCTGAAAACAACATTATCATTTGAGGATATCAACGTGTATCGTCTCAAACAGCAAAATGGCTTTTATCATCAATATTTTCAAAACACATTACAACTGAATGATAAGAATGGAAGGTTTACAGATATTGCTAACTATTCCGGTGTTTCAGCAACCGATTGGAGCTGGGGAGGTTTAATGTTTGATGCCGATAACGATGGTCTGCTTGATCTTTATGTTTGTAATGGGATCTATCACGACCTGATAAACCAGGACTTTCTCGACTTTTCCGCGAATGACATAATGAGCAAGATGATCGCCACTGGCAAAAAAGAGGACCTGCAGGTGATCATCGATAAAATGCCGTCTATTCATGTGCTAAATAAAGTGTACCAGAACCAGGGTGACCTTTCATTTAAAGATGTAGGTGCTGGATGGGGGTTTACTCAACCGTCATTTTCAAATGGTGCGGCCTACGGAGATCTTGATAACGATGGTGACCTGGATGTTGTAGTGAACAATGTAAATCAGCCAGCGTTTATTTACAAGAATAATTCAAGAGAGCAAAATCAGAATAATTACATTGCTGTTTCTTTGCAGGGAACCGATAAAAACAAATTTGCGGTCGGAAGTGCAGTGAAAATTTACCAGGGTGACCAGGTCTTCAGTCGTGAAGTTGTCCCCAGTCGTGGTTTTCAATCTTCGATGGACTATAAAATTGTTGTTGGCCTGGGAAAAGGAAAGCAGGTAGATTCAATGATCATTCAATGGCCCGATCTTTCTTATTCGAGATATATTCATCCAATCCTCAATAAGCTATACAAACTAAATGAGAATGAGGAAAAGAAATATCCTTTTCACTCATTAAAAGAGCCCGCGGAAACCAATACGATGTTCGATGAGATAAAAAATAACAACGGGTTCGAAAAACATTCAGAAGATGACTACGTCGATTTTTTCTATGAAAGGAATATTCCACGCATGCTTTCCCGTGAAGGTCCGAAGGCGACGGTCGGAGATGTAAATGGCGATGGGCTCGACGATGTTTTTATTGGCGGTACATCCGGACATCCCGGGCAATTGTATCTCCAGGCGAAAGATGGTCACTTTATAAAAAAAGATGAAAAGGCTTTTGATCAATTCATCGATTTTGAAGATGTGGCTGTTTTGTTTTTTGATTGTGATAAAGATGGCGATCTTGACTTGTTGATCTGCCCTGGGGGAAACAACGTCCCTGATAATAGCAGGCAGTTGCAGCTACGGTTATTTAAAAATGACGGCAAAGGAAATTTTGAGTTAGATCCCAATGCATTTCCGGTTAACAACGCCAACATCAGTGTGGCGACGGCTTATGATTTTGACAACGATGGGGACCTCGATCTTTTTGTCGGTGGTCGCAGCGTACCTCATGAATATGGACTAGATCCGTCGAACTACTTGTTTGTAAACGATGGCAACGGCCATTTTACCGATATTGCAAAAACCAAAAATCCGGATATTGCCAACATAGGCATGGTTACCGATGCGACCTGGGCGGATGTGGCTGGCAGCGCTCAGAAAGAATTGATCATAGTAGGCGAGTGGATGACACCAAGGATTTTTTCTTTTGACAAGGATCATTTTACGGAAATAAAAACCAACCTTGATCATCTTTATGGATGGTGGCAAACTGTTAGCGTGGCTGATGTTGACGGCGATGGAAAAGAAGATCTGTTGCTTGGCAATATCGGCGAGAATTTTTACCTGAGACCTGATTCAACTCACCCGGTTAAATTATGGGTGAGTGATTTTGACCAAAATGGGATCAATGATAAAATACTTAGCTACACAATTGATGGAAAGGACAAGCCTGTATTTCTTAAACACGACCTGGAAGATGCGATGCCTTTTTTGAAAAAGAATAATTTAAAACACGCAGATTACGCAACAAAATCTGTACAGGAATTGATTCCGGCCGAAGCCTTGAATAAAGCGTTGGTGAAACGGTTTGATTATTCTCCATCTTGCGTTGCTCTTAATAAAGGTAGCGGGCAATTCATTGTTGAGAAGTTTCCGCCAATGATACAACTTTCCTCTGTCAATGCGATTCATTGCATGGACATAAATAACGATGGCAAAGTCGATATTGTAAGCGGGGGAAATCAATTTGATTTTATTCCGCAATTGGAGCGATTGGACGCAAGCATGGGTGATGTCTTAATGAATAATGGCAGCGCTGGTTTCACATGGATAGAGCCGAGTCGAACTGGGTTGAATCTACGGGGCCAGTTGAGAGATATAAAGGAAATTCATGGCCAGGGAAAAACCTGGTTGCTTTTTTTGCAGAATGATGAGTATCCCGTTTTGTACCAGTTAAAAGATAAAGGCAAGAATTAAATCATAGTCTATTTTGATGATAAAAAGGCTTTACATACCAAAGTGGAGAAATGTTATCAAGATTGTTCTTTTTGTCCTGGTAAATTTTTTATTAACTACCTGCAACAAACACGGTAGCAAAAACCCGATGTTTGAAGTTTTGAGTGATGATCAGACAGGTCTTCATTTCGTCAATAAGCTGAATGCTACCCAGGAATTCAACATGTTTGATTACATGTATTTTTATAATGGAGCCGGTATCGGGGCCGGTGATTTTAATAAAGACGGATTGATCGATCTTTTCTTCGCTTCTAACCAGGGAGAAAATAAATTATTTCTCAACCAGGGAAAATTAAAATTTACCGATGCAACGAAGGAAGCGCAAATACCGGAAGACAGCGCGTGGTCCACAGGAGTATCGGTGGTGGATATTAATAATGATGGTTTGCTCGATATTTATGTATGCCGTGTTGGAAATTACAAAACACTTCACAGTAAAAACCAACTTCTCATTTGCCAGGGAATTGACAAAAACGGGGTTCCCTTTTTCAAAGACGAAGCAAAACAATATGGCCTCGATTTCTCGGGCTTCAGTACACAAGCTGTTTTCTTCGATTATGATATGGATGGGGACCTGGACATGTTTTTATTGAATCACGCGGTGCACCAGAACGGAACCTTTGCACCTCGTGGCAATTTCCTGGGAACTTATAGTGTTCTTTCCGGCGATCGCATTTTTAGAAATGATTTTTCCCCCTCTTCCGGAGGAGGACAGGGGGAGGTCCATTTTACAGAAGTAACAAAAGAAACAGGCATCAATAGTTCTGCTATCAGCTTTGGTCTTGGCGTGGTAGCTTCTGACATAAATTTAGATGGTTGGCCCGATTTGTATATCGGTAATGACTTTCATGAAAACGACTATTTATATATTAATCAGAAAAATGGAAAGTTTTCAGAAGAAACAACCCAACGGTTAATGCATACCAGTCAGTATTCGATGGGTGTCGATGCAGCAGATGTGAATAACGACGGTTACCCGGAGATTATTTCAATGGATATGTTGCCATCTGATCCTTACATTTTAAAACGCTCCCTGGGCGAGGATGAGTATGATAATTTTTTTCACAAGATCTCCATCGGTTATAATTATCAATATACACGAAACAACCTGCAGTATAACCGGAGAAACCTTTCCAGCACAGTGGGATCCGAAGCTTGGAATTCACGTGACTTGAAGTCGCGGC
>JADMIO010812854.1_pt1 | contig 49940 bp, 58 predicted proteins | sample 8958161 | NCBI WGS metagenome assembly JADMIO01 (sample SAMN16585339, study PRJNA669376) | soil metagenome | isolation source: Crop rotation soil | place: USA: Cullars Rotation, Alabama | collected 2011
CTTTCCCGCTCGGCATGGCCGCCAGCCGCGCTGCGGCGGTCCGCGCGCGCGCCGCCATCCCGGCTATCAGCGAAGGGGCATCGATCCCGGACATGGCGCTCGCGCTAGCACGGCGGCCATGAAGCTGGTAGCGAATCCGCATGGTGGGGGAAATCGAAGCGGCAGGCGAACTCGTATCGGGCGCGCTGCTGGGGCGCGCAGTCGAGCCGAGCGCGGGCGAAGGCGGTGGCGAAGGAGCAATCTGCCTCAACTGCGGCACGGCGCTGATCGGCCCGCATTGCCACCGCTGCGGCCAGTCGGCGCATGTCCACCGCACACTGAGCGGCATGGCGCACGAGCTGCTCCACGGCGTGTTCCATTTCGAAGGCAAGCTGTGGCACACCTTGCCGCTGCTCGCCTGGCGCCCGGGCGAGCTGACGCGGCGCTATATCGAAGGCGAGCGTGCCCGCTTCGTCTCGCCGATCGCGATCTTCCTCTTCTCGATCTTCGCGATGTTCGCGGTCTTTTCGGCAGTCGGGATCTCGGCGCCCGCCGATATCAGCACCAATCCGGAGCAGTCGATCTCCGAAGCGCGCCGGGGGCTGGAGGCGAGGGAGCGCGAAGCGACCGCCGCGCTCAAGACACTGCCTGCGGACAGCGCGCTGCGGCCGAAGTTCGAGGAGCGGGCGGCCCAGGCGGCGAACGATCTCAAGGCGCTCGACGCCATGCTCCCCAAGAAGGGCGGCACGCACATCACGATCGGCAAACGTCGCACGGGCATCGCCGCGCTCGATCACGGCATCGAGAAATGGCAGAAGAATCCCGCGCTGATGCTCTACAAGCTCCAGTCGAGCATCTATAAATTCTCCTGGCTGCTCATTCCCCTGTCGGTGCCGTTCGTGTGGCTGCTGTTCTTCTGGAAGCGCCGCTACCGGCTCTACGACCATACCGTCTTCGTCACCTATTCGATCGCCTTCATGTCGCTGCTGTTCATCGCGGTGACGCTGGCGGGGACGATGGGCGTGAGCGAGGACCTATTGCTGCCTGCGGCATTCCTGCTGCCCTTCGTCCACCTGCTCCGGCAGATGAAGCAGGCCTATCAGCTGAGCTGGATCTCGGCGGTGGTGCGCACCATGCTGCTGAGCTTCTTCATCGGCATCGTGCTGACGGTCTTCCTGCTGCTGCTGATCCTGATGGGGCTGATGGGATAGGGTGCGTACTCAATACCCTGGGCCTCAACGGCAGGGATAGTGCCGCTTCATATAGCCGTAGAAGGCTGCCTTCATCGACATCCGCCGCTGGGCGAGCGGAATGCGCTCGAGCTCGGCGAGCAGGCGTTCGGCGGTGATCTGCGGGCTCAGCGCGGGCGGGCAGCTGTGCGGCGGCCGGCCCGCGGCGCGCGCAGCGTCGATATCGGCGCGATAGGCCGCAACGATGCCGCGCATCTCGCCGCGCAGCAGCACATAGTCGGGATAGAGAGGCGCCAGCGCCCCCATCGCCTGGAGCGCACGTGCGCGGGCGAGGAATTCGGCGACGCTCATCGCCTGCGCCGGCGCCGCGACAATGCACGCGAGCGCCGCCGCAGCCGCCAGACGCAGGACTGGCTTCACGCCCCTTGCGGCGCCGGATTTCCGAACGGGCCCTTGGGCCGGCGGATCTTGGGGATCGACGTGCCCGCCGCCGCGACCGGCTTGAGGCCGGTGTCGGGGTCGATGCGGCCGATGTCCTCGCCCGCGATCAGCCGCTTGATCTCCTCGCCGGTCAGCGTCTCGTACTCGAGCAGCGCGTTGGCGAGCCCGTGGAGCTGGTCGACATGGTCGGTCAGGATCTGCTGGGCGCGCTTCAGCCCGCCTTCGACCAGCTTCTTGATCTCGCTGTCGATCAGCTGCGCGGTCTTGTTCGACATCTGCTGCGGCCGCGCCATCGCATAGCCGAGGTAGCTTTCGTCGTCGCTGCCATATTCGAGCGGCCCGACGGCGTCGGACATGCCCCAGCGCGTCACCATCGCCCGCGCCAGCCGCGTCGCGCCCTGGATATCGCTCGAAGCGCCCGAGGAGACGCGGTCGTAGCCGAAGATCAGCTCCTCGGCGACGCGCCCGCCCATGGCGATCGAGAGATGCGCGTACATCTGGTCGCGGTGCATCGAATTCTGGTCGCGCTCGGGAAGCCGCATCACCATGCCCAGCGCACGGCCGCGCGGGATGATCGTCGCCTTGTGGATCGGGTCGCTCGCCGGCTCGTGCATCGCGACGATGGCATGGCCTGCCTCGTGATAGGCAGTCATGCGCTTCTCGTCCTCGGTCATGAGCATCGACTTGCGCTCGGCGCCCATCATCACCTTGTCCTTGGCGTCCTCGAACTCGCTCATCGCGACGAGGCGCTTGCCCCGGCGCGCGGCGAGCAGCGCCGCCTCGTTGACGAGGTTGGCCAGGTCCGCGCCCGAGAAGCCCGGCGTGCCGCGCGCGATCACCCGCGGATCGACGTCGGGCGCCAGCGGCACCTTCTTCATATGGACCTGGAGGATCTTCACCCGGCCTTCGATGTCCGGACGCGGCACCACCACCTGGCGGTCGAAGCGGCCCGGGCGCAGCAGCGCGGGGTCGAGCACGTCGGGGCGGTTGGTCGCGGCGATGATGATGATGCCTTCGTTCGCCTCGAACCCGTCCATCTCGACGAGCAGCTGGTTGAGCGTCTGCTCGCGCTCGTCGTTTTGGTTGCCGAGGCCGGCGCCGCGCGAGCGGCCGACCGCGTCGATCTCGTCGATGAAGACGATGCACGGCGCCGATTTCTTGGCCTGCTCGAACATGTCGCGCACGCGGCTGGCGCCGACGCCGACGAACATCTCGACGAAGTCCGAGCCCGAGATGGTGAAGAAGGGCACGCCCGCCTCGCCCGCGATCGCGCGCGCGAGCAGGGTCTTGCCGGTCCCGGGCGAGCCGACGAGCAGCGCGCCCTTGGGGATCTTGCCGCCCAGCCGCGCGAACTTGGTCGGGTCCTTCAGGAACTCGACGATCTCCTGCAGCTCCTCGCGCGCCTCGTCGATCCCGGCGACGTCGTCGAAAGTGACCTTGCCTTCCTTCTGCGTCAGCAGCCGCGCGCGGCTCTTGCCGAAGCCCATCGCGCCCGAGCCCGAGCTCTTCTGCATCTGGCGGATCACGAAGAAGGCGATGCCGAGCATCAAGAGGAACGGCAGCGACTGATAGAGGAGGATCATCCAGAAGCTGGGCGTCTCCTCCGGCCGCGCGGTGATCGCGACATTCTTCTCGCGCAGATGCTGGATCAGCTGCGGATCATTGGGGACGTTGGTGCGGAACTTGGCGCCGTCGTTGAACGTGCCGGTCACCACTCCGGTGCCGACCGAGATGTTGACGTCCTTGACTTCGCCTGCCTCGACCCGGTCGAGGAAAGCGGAATAAGAGACGGCATTGCCCGCAGGCTGGGTCGCGCGCCCGTCGAACATGGTCACGAACAGCGCGAGCGCGGCGAGGATTCCCACCCAGATGAGCAGGCTCTTCATCCAGGGGTTGCCGCCGCCGTTGTCGGGGCCGTTCTGCTTGTCGTTGTCGTTCATGCGCGTCTGTTACCCTAATCCAGCCCTCAAGATAGGCGCGCCGGGGTTAATGGCAATGGAACAACGTCGATCAGTGTGATCGCCGCGGCGGAGCCAGCGTGAATCGCCATTTGCCGCCGACCACGCGCGCCTGCACTCCCGCAATAGTACCGGTGCCGCCCGAATCGAGCGTTGCGATCAGCCGGTCGAGGCCCGACGCCCGCCAATCGCCCTTCACGCCACCCGCCACGCGCACCCGCTCGATTGCGTCTTCGGTCAGCCGGCGACGGATCTCGCCGGGCAGATCGGCAGCGTCCAGGGTGACGCCGTCCTGCTCGATCGACAGGCAGTCGTCGGCCAGCATGTCCGCGCAAATCCGCAGCGCGCGATCCGCCTCCGCCGCGTTCACGGCCGCGCGCGCAATCGCAGGCACATCGAGCCACGGATTGGTTTCGAGCAAGCGGCGATAGCGCGTCCGGTCATGGGCGTGGTCGGCATTGCTCGGATCGTCGACGAACGGCACCGCCGCCGCTTCGGCAAGCTGGCGCAGCTCGGTGCGCCGCCACGCCAGCAGGGGCCGCACGATCGGCATTGACGACGCGCTTCCGGCAATGTCCTCGCGCTGCGAGCGGATCGCGGCGAGCCCGGAGATCCCCGAGCCGCGCGCCGCGCGCATCAGAAACGTCTCCGCCTGATCGTCGGCATGATGCGCCGTCAGCAACGCGCGCGCCCCGGTCGTCGCGAACCATTGCGCCAGTAGCCAATAGCGCAGCTCGCGCGCCTGCGCCTGGATGCTGGCGCCGGAAACCCGCCGGTCGGCGACGAGCGTTTCGTGCGGGATACGCCGTTGCGCGCACCAGCGCGCGACCATTTCCGCCTCGGCCGCCGCTTCGGGGCGCAGCCGGTGATCGACGGTCGCCGCCGCGACGCAGCCCGGAAGGGCTGCATGCGCCAGCGCGAGCATCGCCATGCTGTCGGGTCCTCCCGACACCGCCAGCGCGAACCGGTCTCCCGGGACGAGCGCGCAGGATTGCGCCGCCTCCAGATCGCTGCGGAACCGCGCGATCAGCTCGGGCGCGATGCCGTCCACATCATTTGCACTTGGCCGCGGTGCGCCCTTCCGCGACGCCGGCCTTCATCTCCTCGGAGATCTTGTCGCCATAGAGCTGCATCAGCTCGGTATAGACCTTGCAGATGTCCGCCGCGGGCTTCTTGAGCGCGACCAGCGCCTTGGCGAGATAATAGAGGCTGTCGGGCGCACGTTCGCCGTTCGGGTTGGTCTTGTAGTTGTTGTAGAAGGTCTTGGCAGCGAGCGCCGGCGCACCGGCGTCCAGATAGGCGCGCCCCAGCAGATTGTTGGCGAAGCTGGCGCGGCGATGGTCCGGATATTTCTGGCCCACCGCTTCCAATTCCTTGCGCGCCTCGGGATAGAATTTCGCCTGCCACAGCCGATAGCCATAGACATAGCCGTCCTCGGCGGGGTCGCCGGTATCGGGGCGCTGGATTGCGGCGACTTGCTGTGCGCGCGTGCTCGCCGGCTTGGCCGGCGGCGTTTCGAGCGCCGTGCTGGCCGCCACCGGCCTGGGCCGCGATACGGGGGGCTCGATCGCGGCCTCGGCCGGAACTTCGGTCGGCGCGGTCGCAGTGGTTCCCGACGACGGCGTGAGCGCGGCAAGGCGGTCCTCGATCGCCTTCAGCCGCGGCTCGAGCCCGGCCCGGAACGAGCTGAACGAATCCTCGTCCTGGCGCACGCGATAGCCGAGCTGCTCGACCTGGCCGGTCAGCGTCGCGAGCTGCGATTCGAGCGCGGCGACGCGCTGGGTCATGTCGGCGATCGGGCTCGATGCCGGCGTGCCGGGCACCGTCGTGTCGGTTTCGGGCGTGATCTGCGGCTCGACCGTCGCGCCCGCGCCGCCAGGGAACACCTTGCGCTGAACGGCGCGCATCTCGCGCTCGAGCCGGTCGACGCGCTGGTCGAGCGGCACTTGCTGGGCGTGCGCGGCACTGCCCAGTCCGAATGCGGCCAGCGCGGCCGCCGTTGCGATCAATCTACGCATCCACACACCCCCGGCGGAAGAAACTCGAACTTGAACGATAATCCCGCGTCACGCTCGCCGCCAGCCTCAAGGAGTCGTCGAGGTATTGGCCGGTGGCGTCATGCCCGGCGGCAGAATCGATATTGGCCCTGACGGCGTCGGCGTGGAGCGCGGGCGCGGCGTCGGCGTCGGTCTCGGACGCGACGGCGCCGCGCTCGTCGGCGCGGGCGTTTGCGCCGACGGCGTCGAGGCGGCAGCCGGCGCCGGGGTGGAGGCGGATGCCGGTCCGCTTCCGCGCGCGAGCAGCGCCTCGGCGCTGACTTCGACCTCGACCTGCTCCGCGGGCCGGCCGAGCGGCGGCACATTCGATCCGTTGACCACTACCTGGATCTTGTCCGGCCGCCCGGTCTTGGCGCGCGGATGATCGGCGTCGGGCGGCACGTCGTAGCGCTCGCCCGTCTGCATTTCCTTCTCGAACAGCAGCTTGCCGCTGGCGTCGGTGACGCGCAGCCAGACGGTATCGAGCGCGACCAGCGACACCTGCCCGCCAGTCTGCGGCGTCGGCGTCGCGCTCGGCGTTTCCTGCGGGATTTCGAGCGGCTCGGGCGGCGGCGCGCTGCCACGGAACAGGCTGGTGCCGTACCAGACGCCCGCGCCAACGACCACCAGCAGCGCGATGATCACCCCGACCCACACCATTCCGCGCGGCGGCGTGCGCGTGGGATCGTTCATCTCATAGGCCGGCTGCGGCGCGACGCGCTCGAAATTGGTGTCGAGCTCTTTCCGCAGCTCGCGGCCGAGCGCGACTTCGTCGGCGCCGACCGCGCGCGCATAGGCCTTGGCGAAACCCAGGGCATAGGTCGCCGACGGCAGCGAGGCATAGTTGGAGCGCTCGATCGATTCCAGATGACGCTGGGGAATGCGCGTACGCGCGGCGACTTCGGCGAGGTCGAGCCCCTGCGCCTCGCGCGCGGCGCGCAGCTTCTCGCCCACCGTCGTGGGAAACAGCGTGGCCTCTTCCGGGCCGGGATCGCCTTCCATCCAGCTCTCCGGCGGAAGGGTTGCTGTTCTGGCTCCCGCCTTGCCCGCGGTGTCTATCACACGGGTGCGGCTGTCAACGCTGCGCCGCAGAATTCCGCCGTTCGCTCAGGCCAGCTCAACCGAATGTTCGGATGCCCAGGCTTCGAGCGATTTGCGAAGCGACTCAGGCGGTTGCGCCAGCAGCTTGGCCATTTCGGGGATCAGCGCGCCGCGATCGAGCGAGCGCAGCATTGCCTTCAACGGGCCGACGGAGGCCGGCGTGATCGACAGCCGGTCGATGCCGAGCCCGATCAGCGCCATTGCCTCGAGCGGCCGCCCGCCCATTTCCCCGCATACCGCGACCGGAACATCGGCCGCCTTGGCCTGGTCGACCACGCGCTTCAGGAACCGCAGGATCGACGGGCCCAGCCAGTCGTAGCGCAGCGCGAGCTTGGGGTGCGCGCGGTCGGCGGCGAACAGGAATTGCGTCAGGTCATTGGTGCCGATCGACAGGAAATCGAGCCGCGGCAGCAAGAGATCGAGCACTTCGGCGAGCGCAGGTACTTCGAGCATCGCGCCATAGCGGATTTCGGTGGGCATCTTGCGTCCGCGCGCGGCGAGCCAGGCGCGCTGCGCCTCGAAGATCGCCTGCGCCTCGTCGAATTCCCAGGGCTCGGAGACCATCGGGAACATGATGCTGAGCACCCGCCCCGCGCCCGCCTCGAGCAGCGCACGCGCCTGCGCCTTCATCAGCCCGTCGCGCTCGAGCGCGAGCCTGAGCGCGCGCCAGCCCATCGCCGGATTCTCTTCCTCGCCGTCCTCGTCGTGATTGAGATACGGGAGCGCCTTGTCGCCGCCGACGTCGACGGTGCGGAAGGTGACCGGGCGCTCGCCGGCGGCATCGAGCACGTCCTTGTAGAGCCGCCGCTGGGTCTCGCGCTGCGGCAGCGTCGCCGAGACGAGGAACTGGAATTCGGTGCGGAACAGGCCGATGCCGTCGGCGCCGGTAAGGTCGAGCGCGCCGAGATCGTCGCGCAGCCCGGCGTTGACCATCACCGTCACGCGATGCCCGTCCTTGGTGACCGGCGCCTGGTCGCGCAGCGCGGCGAAGGCGGCGCGGCGCTTCTGGGTGAGCGCGAGCCTCGCCTCGAACGCCTCTTCCATCGCCGCGCTCGGGCGGACGGTCACACTCTCCTCGGTGACGTCGAGCAGCAGCAGATCGCCTTCCGCGACCTGTCGCCGTACGTCGCGCGCGCGGCCGAGCACCGGCACGCCCATCGCCCGCGCGACGATCACGACGTGCGAGGTGAGCGAGCCTTCCTCGAGCACCACGCCCTTCAGCCGCCGCCGGTCGTATTCGAGCAGCTCGGCCGGGCCGAGGTTGCGCGCGATCAGGATCGAATCGTTCCTCAGCCCGAGCTGCGCGGCAGTGCCGAGCTGGCCCGAGACGATCCGGATCAGCCGGTTGGACAAGTCCTCGAGATCGTGCATCCGGTCGCGCAGCAACGGATCGTCGATCTCGCGCATCCGCATCCGCGTGCGCTGCTGGACGCGCTCGATCGCCGCCTCTGCCGTGAGCCCCGAGTCGATCGCTTCGTTGATGCGCCGGCTCCAGCCTTCGTCATAGGCGAACATCTTGTACATCGCGAGCACTTCGTCATGCTCGCCGCCGACGCCGAACTCGGCCTGGCTCGCCATCCGGTCGATCTGCTCGCGCATCTTGTCGAACGCCGCATAGACGCGGTGGCGCTCGGCCTCGATGTCCTCGGCGACGGTATGCTCGATGACGACACGCGGCTGGTGGAACACCGCCTGGCCGCGCGCCATGCCGTCGACCAGCTTGAACCCCGGGATCCGTACCGCGCCGGTCGCCAGCGGCCGCGCCGCCGCTTCGCCCGGATCGATCAGCCCGGCGTTGGCGATCAGCTCGGAAAGCACCATCGCCACGGTCTGCAGCGCTTCGATCTCGACTTCGTGATAGCGGCGCGGCTCGGCGTGCTGGACTGCGAGCACGCCGACCGCGCGCTCCTTGCGGATGATCGGCACCCCGGCGAAGCTGTGGAACGCTTCCTCGCCCGTTTCCGGGCGATAGGCGAAGTCGGGATGCGCCGCGGCTTCGTCGAGATTCAGCGTCTCGATGTTCGCGGCGATCGTGCCGACCAGGCCTTCGCCGAGCGCGAGCTTGGTGACGTGCACCGCTTCCTGCGCAAGCCCGCGCGTCGCATAGAGCTCGAGCACGCCTTCGCGCAGCAGATAGATCGAGCAGACCTCGCTATCGAGCGCCTCGCCGATGATGTTGACCACCGAGTTGAGCTTCGACTGCGCCGGCGCGCGCGAGGCCATCACGTCGTGCAGGCGCGTGAGGATCTCGCGAGCGGAAGCGGCGGCTGAAACGGCCATGGTAGCGGCGCTACCAGATTGATCCGGCCCGCGCCAAGCATCACCCGAAAAATATACCTTGCGGCGCACAGTACTATGTGTCATACAGTGTATGTCATACACGATGTAAGGCACTGGTTATGCCGATCGAAGAAGACCTGTTCGAGAAACTGCGCATCGAGCTGCGCCGGGGATCGCTGATCCTCGCGGTGCTCGGCGCGCTGCGCGAAGAGCGCTACGGCTACACGCTCCGCCAGGAGCTCGAGGACGCCGGCCTGCCGATCGAGGAAGGCGCGCTCTATCCCCTGCTGCGCCGCCTCGAGGCGCAAGGCCTGCTCACCAGCGAATGGCGCGAGGACGCGAAGCGCAACAAGCGCTTCTACCGCCTCAGCACCGACGGCGAGGACCTCCTCGCGCAACTCCTCGGCGAATGGAATGCGATCTCCGAGTCGATCATTCGCCTCACCGAAAGGACCAAGTGATGGACCTGATCGACCGCTATCTGCACGCCGTCCGGCGCAACCTGCCCGCCGCCAAGGCGGACGACATCGTCGCCGAACTGCGCGACGACATCGCCAGCCGCAAGGAAGACCGCGAGGAAGCGCGCGGCCACGCGCTCGACAAGGCGGAGACGACTGCGCTCATCAAGGAATTCGGCCATCCGCTGGTGGTCGCCTCGCGCTACCGCAGCCATCAATATCTGATCGGGCCCGAGGTCTTCCCCTTCTACCTCTTCGTGCTGCGGATCGTGCTGATGATCGCCGCCGCGGTGGTCGTGGCCGCCGCGCTGGTCCCGGCGACGCTGGGCGAAGCCGATCCGCTGCAGTCGTTCCTGCGCGGACTGGGCGGCGCCTGGGGCGCGCTCGCGTTCAACTTCGCAGTCGTCACGATCGTGTTCGCGGTGCTCGAACGCGCCGGCTTCCCTGCCGACCATCTGCGCCGCTGGACGCCCGAGCATCTGCCCGCGATCGACGAGAAGCGGCAGGGGCCGTGGGAATCGGCGATCGAGGTCGCCGTCAGCATCGCCTTCATCCTGTGGTGGACCGGCGTGATCCGCATCCCCTACACCGCCGACGCCGGCAATTTCCGCCTCGAGCCCGCGCCGATCTGGGCGCAGCTCTACACGCCGATCCTCGTCCTCGCCTCGGTCCGGCTGGTGCACAACATCATCCAGTGGCTGCGCCCGCGCTGGACTACGCTGCGCGCCGCGATCGGCGGGGCGACGGCAATCGGCGGGCTGGTGCTGATCGCGATCGCCTTCCGCGCCGGCCATTGGGCGGATGTGGTTCCGACCGGCATGCCGCTCGCCGAGGCGACCCAGCTCGATGCCAGCCTCAACCTGGCGCTGCGCATCGCGCTGATCGTGATCGCGGTGGTCTGGACGCTCGGCACGCTCGGCGGTGCCTGGCAGTTCTTTCGCCGCCGCCAGCTCCAGCGCGCCTGACGGCGCCCGGCGGCTGGAGTCTGGTTCAGCCAAGCTGAACCGGTTGCGGTGGCGGGCCGGTGCCGCTTCAGCGAAGCTTAAAACGACTTAGGGCCGCCGCATGCGCTCGTTGAACGCAACGGGGATTTCGATGCGCGAAAGCTCGTCGACTTCCCCGTTTCGCGTCGGCGGGCTCATCTGGAAGACCGCCGATGCACCGAGCGCCGCCTTGCCGAAACCATAGTTGCGCGGACGTTCCTCGATCACCTGGCAATCGGTCACTCGCTGGGTGCGCAGCACGCGGCAGCTCAGCAGCACCGCACCGCTGACATGCTCCCGGCGCGCCTTGGGCGGGTCGAACCGCGCAAGCTCCATGTTGCTGGGCTTCACGATCCAGTCGGCGGGCGTCCGCACCATCCGCGGCGTGCCGTTCCCGGCGCCGCTCCCTCCCATGCCGTTCGCCGGGCCGTTGCTGCCCGCTCCCGGACCGTCGAACGCGCTCGCCGCGACCGGCGCCGGCAAGGGGTTGACCGGCACTTGCGCGATTGGGGCCGGCGCCGGCGCGGGCCGTGAAGCCGCCGACGGTGCAGGGCTGTTGTTCGCATGCGCCGGATAGGGCCGCTGCGCGGCGGGCGGCGGAGGCGGCGGCACCGGAACCGGCAGCGGGATGAAATCGACCAGTTGCGGCTGGCTGCTGCGCAATGCCTCGACCACGCGCATCGACAGGCTCAGCACCAGCAATGCGAGCGGCACCAAGGTAAGGGCGGCCGCGAGCAGGCTGGAAAGCGCGCGGACCCGCAGCGACGGCGCGCCGGAACGACGAACGGCAGCCACACCCATGAGCCGGACTGTAACGCCGCCGTGCCGCGGCTCGCAAGCGGGTTAGGCGGCGCGTTTTTCCAGCGCGTGCGCGGCTTCGGTCATCAGCGTGGCGATGATCTCGGCGACCGGCTCTTCCCGCGTCACCATCCCCACCGACTGGCCCGCCATCAGGCTGCCGTGCTCGACATCGCCGTCGATCACCGCACGCCGCAGCGCGCCCGCCCAATAATGCTCGATCTGGAGCTGTGCCTCGGCCATCTCGACTCGGCCTTCGTCGAGCGCCTGCGCGACTTCGCGCTGCTTCGCGGTGAACAGTTCGGTCGAGGCGTTCTTGAGCGCGCGCACGGGGATCACCGGCAGGCGCGGGTCGAGCTGGACGCTGGCGACGGCGTCGCGCGCCGAGGCGCGGATGAATGCCTTCTTGAAATTGGCGTGCGCGATGCTCTCGGTCGCGCAGACGAAGCGCGTGCCAAGCTGCACGCCCGCTGCGCCCATGTCGAGATACCCGGCGATCGCCTCGCCGCGCCCGATCCCGCCCGCGACGAACACGGGAACCTGGCTCGCCACTTCGGGCAGGATTTCCTGCGCGAGCACCGAGGTCGACACCGGGCCGATGTGCCCGCCTGCCTCCATACCCTCGACCACCAGCGCGTCGACGCCCGAGCGGATCAGCTTCTTGGCGAGGCTGAGCGCGGGCGCGAAGCACACCAGCTTCGCCCCGTTCGCCTTGATTGCGTCGAGGCTTCCCGCCGGCGGCAGCCCGCCCGCGAGCACGACATGGCCGACCTTGTGCTTCGCGCACACCTCGATCAGCTCGAACAGCTGTGGGTGCATGGTGATCAGATTGACGCCGAACGGCTTGTCGGTGAGCGCCTTGGTGCCGGCGATCTCCTTGTCGAGCAGCTCGGGCGTCATCGCGCCGCACGCGATCACCCCGAACCCGCCGGCATTGGAGATGGCGGCGACGAGATTGCGCTCGCTGACCCAGGACATCGCGCCACCGAGAATCGCGACCTCGGTGCCCAGGAACTCGCAGCCACGCGCCATCCGGCGGGCAAGGCGCTCACGGCCGATCGAAAGTGCATCCATGCGGCGGGGGCCTAGGGCCTGTACTCATAGCTGGCAATGGCCGTTGCCAGCTGATGAGTACAGGCCTTGGCCCCGGCGCAGAAGTCTCCGGCGTGAATATCACCGCGCCGACGACCCGGTTCGATGCGCTGTTCCGCGAGATGCCGGCAATCGTTCCGGCGAAGGCGGACTGAAGGTTTGGAGCGCTCCCCGACCCGACGTCCCACAAGCAATCCAAACAGTTACGGCTGGAAAACGAGCTGCGGTCACGCTACGCTTCGATCCAGACGGGGAAGGGAGCTTATGGGAATGAAAGTCTTGACCGCGCTTGCGGTCGCCGCCGCGGTGCCCATCAGCTTCGCCCAGGGAGCGGCTGCCCAGACCAGCCCGGCGCCGGCAGGCACGGGGCAGGACGGCATCGTCGTCAAGGGCAAGAAGCCCGCGAAGGACAAGCGCGTCTGCAAGCGCTCGACACCCACCGGCTCCGTGATCCCGGTCACCGTGTGCCGGACCGCCGGCGATTGGGACGCCGAAACCGAGAAGGGGCTCGTGCTTCGCGAGCAACTCGCCAAGGATCGGCGCGCGCGCCAATTCACTGCGGAGTCGCAGGGAAACCGGCCCTAGCCGGCCACCGCCGGCTTCAGGCCGCTTCGTCCTCCGCGTCGAGCCCGTACGCCGTGTGCAGCACGCGGACGGCGAGCTCGGTTTCGTCCTCGTGGATCAGCACGCTGACCTTGATCTCCGAGGTGGTGATCGCCTGGATGTTGATCCCACGGTCGCCCAGCGTCCGGAACATCGTCGCGGCGACGCCCGCATGGCTGCGCATGCCGACGCCGACGATCGAGATTTTCGAGACGCGCGTGTCATGGCGGATCTCGCCATAGCCGATCGCTTGCTGCGCCTTGCCGAGCACGTCGAGCGCGCGCGCGAGCTCGGCCTGGGGCACGGTGAAGGTCACGTCGGTCGAGCCTGCCTCATGGGCGATATTCTGGATGATCATGTCGACGTTGATGCCGGCATCGGCGAGCGGATTGAAGATCGAGGCGACCGCGCCGGGGCGGTCGGGCACTTCGGTCAGCGTGACCTTGGCCTCGTTCTTGTCGTGCGCGATGCCGGTGATGAGCTGGCGTTCCATATCGTCGATTTCCTCTTCGCCCACGATCATGGTTCCGGGCAATGTGTCGGCGGCGGGGCCGTCGATGAACGACGACAGCACTTGCACGCGCACGCCTTCCTTCATCGCGAGCCCGACCGAGCGCGTCTGCAGCACCTTGGCGCCGACGCTCGCGAGTTCGAGCATTTCCTCGTACGTCACGCGCTTGAGCTTGCGCGCCCTCGGCACGATCCGCGGGTCGGTGGTGTAGACGCCGTCGACATCGGTGTAGATGTCGCAGCGGTCGGCCTTCATCGCCGCTGCCATCGCCACTGCCGAGGTATCCGATCCGCCGCGGCCGAGCGTGGTGACGCGCTCGCCCGCGGCCACGCCCTGGAAGCCCGGAATGATCGCCACTTCGCCCGTCGCCAGGCTCGCGTCGAGCGCCTGGGTGTCGATCTCGGCGATCCGCGCCGAGGCATGGCCGTCCGACGTGCGGATCGGCAGCTGCCAGCCGAGCCAGCTCCGCGCCGGCACGCCGACTGCCTGGAGCGCGATCGCGAGCAGCCCCGACGTCACTTGCTCGCCCGACGAGACCACCACGTCATATTCGCGCGGATCGTAGAGCGGCGATGCCTCGCGGCAGAAATTGACCAGCCGGTCGGTCTCGCCCGCCATCGCCGAGACCACGACCGCTACCTGGTTCCCCGCATCATGCTCGCGCTTGACCCGCGCGGCGACGCTGCGGATGCGCTCGATCCCGGCCATCGACGTGCCGCCGAACTTCATCACGATGCGCGCCATGGCCGGTTGCTTTGCCCCGAGGACTTGGGAGAGACGGGGCCGCCTGATAGGAGCGGGCAATGGCGATGGCAACCAAAGCAACTATTGACCCGCGTGAAGCTGAGCATTTCGGCCGGCTCGCCGCCGACTGGTGGAATCCCCGGGGATCGTCGGCAATGCTCCACCGGCTCAACCCCGCGCGGCTGGCCTATCTGCGCGAAGCGATCGACGCCCATTGGGACCTGGACTCGGCCGATTTCACGCCGCTCGCCGGCAAGACCGCGCTCGACCTGGGCTGCGGCGCCGGACTGCTGACCGAACCGCTGGCGCGGCTCGGCGCGCAAACCACCGGCATCGACGCCGCGCCGGAGAATATCGGCGCCGCGCGCGCGCATGCCGCCGCGTCCGGGCTCGATATCGATTATCTGACCGGTGGCGTCGAAAGCCTCGCCGGACGCCGCTTCGATCTGGTGGTGTCGATGGAAGTCGTCGAGCATGTCGCCAACACCGCCGCCTTCGCTGCGGGGCTCGCCGGCGCGCTTGCCGAAGGCGGGCTGCTCCTATTGTCGACGCCCAACCGCACCTTGCTCTCGCATCTGGCGCTGATCACCATCGGCGAAGGCACCGGCGCCATCCCCAAAGGCACGCACGACTGGAACCAGTTCATGCGCCCCGAGGAACTGACCGGGCTGCTCGAAAACGCCGGCCTGGCCGTCACCGACGTCCGCGGCCTCGGCTTCTCGCCCGCGCGCGGCTTCGTGCTCGGCGCCGACACCAGCCTCGACTATCTGGTCACGGCGCGGCGCGCCTGACGCTCACTTTCCGTAGTCGAACGCCGCCACCAGCCCCATCGCGACGATGTGCTTGCCGGTGTTCAAGTGGAAGGTCGCGTTGAGCGTGCCGACTGCATAGTCCTTATCGGCGCGCCCCTCGGCAGTGTAGAGCTTCCATTCGGGCGTGATGTCGGCACCGCTGGTGATCACCACCGAATAGGGCGCGGCGTTGAGCTGGATCTGGCCGGTGATGTGCGCGCTGGTCTCGCCTTCCTTGGGCTTCTCGAGCTTGGCGTAATACATCAGCACCAGCTTGTCGCCGGACTTAATCGGCTTGTTGATCGGCACGTTGACGCTGATGTCCCAGGCGTTGCCGTTGCCGGTGGTGGGGACATGGATCGAGCGTCCGCCCTGCACGGTCTCGTCCTTCTTCGACTTGGGCGTCGGCGTCACGCCCCAGACCATGTAGCTCGACGGGTCGGGGTTGTTGATCATCGCCTGCGCCGCGGCATCGTCGGATTGCGCGCGTGCGGTTGCGGGCACGGCGAACGTCAGCGGAATGGCGAGCGCGGCGAAGGCCAGTGCGGTTCGAAACGTCATGGGAGCCCCCTCCTGTTTTCGTTTCTGAAAATGATTTTTCGAAGGATGCCCCGATCGGCGGAGTCGATCAATCCGCTTTCGTCAGAACAGCCTTCCGCCATTGGGTACCGGCCCGGACGGCTGCACCAGCACCACCCGCCCTGCTTCGTCGGGGAAGCCAAGCGTCAGCACTTCGGACATCATCGGGCCGATCTGGCGCGGCGGGAAGTTGACGACCGCCGCGACTTGCATGCCCGGCAGCTCGTCGAGCCGATAATGTTCGGTGATCTGCGCCGACGAGCGTTTGACGCCGATCACCGGCCCGAAATCGATCGTCAGCCGATAGGCGGGCTTGCGCGCTTCGGGAAAGGGCAGCGCCTCGACGATCGTACCGACGCGGATATCGACGGCGAGGAACTGGTCGAAGCCGATCGTCTCGGCAGCCGGCGCGGCGGAGTCGTGGCGGACGTGCATGACTCGCCTGCTGCCACAGCCGTCACGCCGCCGCCAGCGCCGCCTCGACCAGCGCGGGCCGCGCTTCCTCGCCGAGCTGTTCCATCGTGCACTGGCGCGGTGCCTTGTCGGGCCGCCAGCGCAGGAAGCCGGTGCCGTGGCGGAAGCGGCGGCCGGTGACGTGATCATAGCGCACCTCGGCGACCAGCTCGGGCCTCAGCGGCTGCCATTCGCCGGTCCGCTCGGTCGACCAGCGGCCGGGGCCGCCCGGCGCATCGCCGGTGAACCCCGGCGGCTCGATCAATGCCTCGAGCCGTTTGGTGAGCGCGGGCCGTTCGGCGGCGGAGATCGCGCTGGTGAAGCCGACATGGTGGAGCAGCCCGGCATCGTCGTAGAGCCCGAGCAGCAGCGAGCCGACTTGATCGCTGTCGGTCGCATAGCGGAAGCCGCCGACCACGCAGTCGGCCGTGCGCAGCCGCTTGACCTTGAGCATCGCCCGCTCGCCCGGCTGGTAGGAGTCGTCGCGGCGCTTGGCGACAACCCCGTCGAGCGCCCCGCCGGCGCCGCGCAGCCAGCGCCGGGCCGTTTCCAGATCCCCGGTCACCGGCGAAAGCCGCAGTGTCGGCGAATCCTGACGCGCGAAGAATGTTTCGAGCGCCTTACGCCGCTGCGACAACGGACGATCGGCGAGGCTTTCCGCGCCCGACCACAGCATGTCGAACAGCATCAGCCGCGCCGGCGTCTCGGCGGCGAGCTTGCGCACGCGGCTTTCGGCCGGATGCAGCCGCAGCTGCAGCGCTTCGAACGACAGGCTCGCGCCCACCGGAATCAGCAGCTCGCCGTCGAGCACCAGGTTTTTCTCGTCGAGCGCCGCAATCGCTGCGGCCACTTCCGGAAAATAGCGCGCCAACGGCTTGCCCGATTTGGACATGAGCGAGACGTCGCCGCCCTGCTTGAACACGAGGCAGCGGAAGCCGTCCCATTTGGGCTCGAATTGCCAGCCGGAATCTTCGGGCAGCTGCTCGACCAGCTTGGCTTCCATCGGCGCGAGATCGGTGTCCATCGTCTGCCCAACTGGCCAGACATGGATTCCGATCCGGCTTGTCTTTTGTTCACTTAATGTTCTAGTGTGCGGCAGTGCAGAGCAGCTTCGCCTTTTCAGGCCATGACGATATCGCGCACTGGCACCGCCTGCTCGCACCGCTGCGCCGCTCGGTCGAATTGCTGCCGCCGCGCCCGCCGGTCGGCCAGCTGGTCAAGTCGATGATCGGCGGCCGCACGCGCGACGCGGTGTCGCAGGCCGCCTACGGCTGGTTCGCGCCTATCGGTCGCCGCGGCGTCTCGCCAGGGCGTCGCCGCGGCAAGTCCGCACGCTGATCTGGGACGTCACCTTCGCCGAGGACAAGGCGGCCCATCTGGTCGCGGCGCTGCGGCGGATCGAGCGCGAGTGTCCCGGCTATCGCCTCGACTTCCTCGGCGCGCTTCCGCTCGAAGACGCGCTCGCCTGGCTCGAGCGGCTATCCGGCGTCGGCCGCAAGGTGTCGGCGTCGACGCTCAACGCCAGCACGCTCGGCCGGCCGGTGATGATCGTCGACAGCCATGTCGTGCGCGTGCTCCGACGCCTCGGCTTCGTCGCGCCCCACGCCGAGCCGCGCGAAGCGAGCGAGGCAGTCACTGCGGCGATGCCCGAATGGGACGGCGCCGCCTTCCTCGACTTCCATGTCGCGGCCAAGCTGCTCGGCCAGACGCTCTGCCGCCCGGAGCATCCCGACTGCACGCGCTGCCCGCTCGCGCGCGATTGCCGCCACGCGCGACATTGACAGCGCGCCCGCCGCTGCCCGACATCGGCGGCATGGGCGACGTCAAGCTGCACCCGAGCTGGCTCGAGCCGCTGCGCGGCGAATTCGCCGCGCCCTATATGGCGGCGCTGCGCCAATTCCTCGTCGGCGAGCGCGAGGCGGGCAAGCGCATCTTCCCCGCCGGCAGCGAATGGTTCCGTGCGCTCGACCTGACTCCGCTCGAGGATGTCCGTGTCGTGATCCTGGGGCAGGATCCCTATCACGGCCCGGGCCAGGCACACGGCCTGTGCTTTTCGGTCCGCCACGGCGTGCGCACCCCGCCGAGCCTGGTCAACATCTACAAGGAGCTGGAGACCGACCTCGGCATCCCGCCCGCGCGCCACGGCTTCCTCGAACATTGGGCGCAGCAGGGCGTGCTGCTGCTGAACGCCGTGCTCACCGTCCAGATGGGCATCGCCGCCTCGCACCAGGGGCGCGGCTGGGAGCAGTTCACCGACGCAGTGATCCGCCTCGTCAACGCCAGGCCCGAGCCGGTGGTGTTCATGCTCTGGGGAAGCCATGCCCAGCGCAAGGCGGCATTCGTCGATTCGACCGACCGCGGCGGGCGCCATCTGGTGCTCAAGGCCCCGCATCCCTCGCCGCTCTCCGCGCACAGCGGCTTCTTCGGCTGCCGCCACTTCTCCAAGGCCAACGCATTCCTCGAGAGCATGGGACAAAAGCCGATCGATTGGCGGTTGCCCGCCGTCACCGGACAGTGACCGGCGTTGCCGGGAAGCCACAGCCGCATCTTTTTGGCGCCCTTTGGAAAAATTGGCCACCCGTGCGCTGGACAGCAGACCGCGGCCCTAACTATGGTTTCGGCAGGGGAGCAGCAGGTTGATGCAATATCGAAATGATATGCATCAGTGATGTTATATTCTAACCCGAGGGGGGTTCAAATGAAGAAGTTCGTAGTGGCCGCACTGGCCATGCTCTGCGTGCCTGGCGTGGCGTTCGCCCAGGACGAGGACCAGGGCGATTTTTCGGGACCGCGCGTCGAAGCGCGTCTCGGCTATGAGACGCCGACCGTCAGCGACGGCACCGGCAATGTCTACAAGGTCGGCAGCGCGGTCTCCTACGGCGGCGAAGTCGGCTTCGACATCAAGACCGGCGGCAAGGTGACGTTCGGTCCCTATGCCAATTACGAGTTCTCGAGCGTCGAAGTGTGCGACGGACCCGACTGCCTGAGCGAGAAAGGCAATTGGAGCGCAGGCGCGCGTGTCGGCGTGGCCGTCTCCTCGCGCGTCGCGATCTACGGCAAGCTCGGCTACAACTCGATGAAGATCAAGGCGACCAGCGGCGCCCTGACCGGCACCGACACCCAGGGCGGCGTCGGCGGTTCGCTCGGCGTCGAGATTTCGCTCAAGAAGAAGTTCTACGTCTTCATCGATGGCAGCTATGCCGATTATGGCAATTTCTTCGGCATCAACCTGCAGCGCCGCCAGATGGCCGCAGGCGTTGGCGTTCGCTTCTAAGCACGACGCATCGCCGAAATCGAAAGGGGCGTCCGGAGACGGGCGCCCCTTTTTTTGGGCTTAGAACAGCCCCGGCACTTCGCGCTGCGCGGTGTTCGGCCGTTCGGGGGTCAGCAGCTCGCGCGCGCCCGCGCGCAGCGCCAGCGTCCCCTGGCCGCCGCCCGCGGCGATCGCCGTGCAGCTCCGCCCGGCGAGGAAATCGAGCGCCGCCTTGGTCGAGGCCTCCTGCGGATCGCCGAGCGGATGGAAGATGTCGTCGCCCGCCTGGCAGCTCCGCTCCACCTTGGTCGCGAGCCCGTCGTAATAGGCGCCCTGGTGGTCCCGGTTCTCCACGGCGAAGGCGATGATGCGGAAACGGTCGTCGCATGCTGACTTGTCGATCGCGATCTGGCCGACCGGCTTGCCATAGGTATTGGTGCCGATCAGCGCCATGTTGGTGTGGAGGTAGGGCAGGAAGCCGTTGATCACGAGCTCGCTCGCCGAGGCAGTGCCGCCGGTGCCGATGAAGGCGATCCGCGTCGGCGCGATCGATTGCGGCTGCGGGGCAAAATAGTTGACGCCATTCTCCGCCGATTTCTCGGGCCGGAAGGTCGTAAAGTCGAACACCTCCGACGACGTCCGGTTCGCGCCCATCAAGTCGCCCATCAGCTCGGCGATCGAGACCAGCCCGCCGCCGTTGTAGCGCAGGTCGACGATCACCTCGGTGATGCCGGCGTTGCGGAACTGCTGGAATGCGCTGCGCAGCGCCGGGTCGGCGGTGTCGATGAAGGTGCGCAGATTGACATAGCCGACCTGACGCCCGCCGTCGTTGAGGATCTGCGCGCCATAGCGGCTCGAAACCGGCGCCAAGCTGAAATCGGCCTTGGTGACCGTGACTTCGCGGGTGCCGCCGCTGTCGGCGACGCGCAGCACGCGGGTGGTCCCGGCAGTGCTGGGGCCGAGCGCATTGTTGAGGCCGTCGGTGCCTTCGCTCGCGTAGATCGCGCTGACGGTGCGCAGGTTCGCCGAGCTGGGGCCGATCGCGACGATCTCGGCGCCGCGGTCGATTCCTGCCGCCAGCGCCGGCGCGCCTTCGAAGGCTTCGGAAACGAACAGCCGCGCCGAACCCGAATCGAACGCCAGCCGGATCCCGAAGCCCGCGCTCGAGCCCGAGGAATAATAGGCATTCTCCTCGGCGATCGACGTCAGATAAGTGAAGAAACGGTCCTTGTGCTGCGCGCGCGCAGTGGCGGTGAGCGCGTCGATATAGTCCTCGACGGTCGGATAGGGCGTCGGGCTGAGGCTGGCGGGCAGCGTCTCGGGGAAGAGATACCATTCCTTGAGCTGCGCGAATGCCCAGTCCTGGCGTTCGCGCAGCGAGCAGCCCGCGGTGGTCGGGCTCGGCGTCGGGCTCCCGCCGCCTCCGCCGCCGCCTGCCGCAACGGTGCCCCCGCCTCCGCCGCCGCTGCACGCCGAGAGCATGGCGACGATCCCCAGGGCCGCCCCGGAACGCATACGCATTTTCACTAGTTTCCCCCGCGCTTCAAACACTTGGCCTGGATTCGCCGAGGCGGACACTAGCCGATTCGTGCAACTATCTCCAGCGGCTTCGCAATACCCCTGGCGCAGCATCTGAACCATCGGCGCGGCCGCGGCGTTGGCGCTTCGACTGCAGATACCGGAGAGCATGATGCGCCTGATTCTCGCCGCTTCCCTCCTCGCCGCGCCGATTGGCTTGGCCGCGCAGCAAGTTCCTGCCGACACGTCGGTCGAGCGTGTGACGCTCGCCCCCGGCGAGACCAGCAGCTTCACGCTGGCGCCGGGGATCGATCATCAGCTGCTCAAGGCCGCCTCGCCCGGTGCCAAGGGCGCGATCACCATCCGCTATGACGTCGCCAACGGCCAGTCGACCATCACCGCCGAAAGCCGCATCGGCCATCCCCTGGTCTTCACCGTGCTCGCCGACCCCGACGGCAACGGCGGATTCGAAGCCGCGGGCGAGATCACCGTCGCCGGCGACGGCACGCCCGCCGTGCGCAGCTGGCCCGGCACGCTCGGCACGATCAACGTCGGCGATTTCAAGGGCGGCCCGCACGGGGGCGAGCAGCACCAGCCCTCGGGCGAACCGCCGGCGGGCTGACCGGCGCTATACCAGCCGGCTGAAGCGCGCGAAGCCGAGCGTGTCGAACATCTCCATCACGCGCACCGCCTTGCCCTCGTGGAAGTGCCAGATATCCGCCTTCGGTGTCCTGGCTTCGAGGCCGGTGCGCGGATCGCGCCAGTGGCAGCTGCCGATCCACACGACCGTATTGCCTTGCGCGACGATTTCCTCGGTGGGGAATTCGATCATCTCGAGATTGAGCGCGAGCGATTCCAGATAATCGCGGGCATGCTCGATGCCGATCCGCGTCTGCGCCATCGGGTGGAGCTCGGGCGGATCGAGCAATGTGCGCATCTCGACGTCTTCGGCCATCAGGGTGAGGAACAGCTCGTTGCTCGCGCCGCGCGTCGCATGCCATTGCGCATAGGCATGGGCCAGGGCGTCGACGGGGGGCGGCGCGTCGGTCATGCGTCTCTCCTCGGGCTCGCAGCGCATAGCATCGTTACGTGGGTGTTACGAGAGGGCTTTCGTGCCGCTTCGGTGTGGACCCGGCAGTCCTGTTCACGCGTGCCCGGCGGCGAATTCCACAAGGTCCCAGCGATTGCCGTAGAGGTCGAGGAACACCGCGACCTTGCCATAGTCGAACACCGCCGGCTCGCGGACGAACTCGATGCCCTTGGCGCGCATCGCGGCATGGTCGCGGTCGAAGTCGTCGGTGGCGAGGAACAGGAACACGCGCCCGCCGGCCTGGTCGCCGATGAAACGCGCCTGCCCGGGAGTCGAGGCGCGCGCGAGCAGCAGCGTCGCGGCGCCTTCGGGCGCACCGGGCGGGCGGACCGTGACCCAGCGCTTGTCCTGCTCGGGCTGGTAGCTGTCCTCGACCAAGGTGAAACCCAGCTTGCCGACATAGAAGCCGATCGCCTCATCATAGTCGCGCACCACCAGTGCGACATGCGCGAGCGCCTGGCGCATGTCCTATTGCTCCGCCGCCAGCGCCGCAATCGCCGCCGCCTTGCGGTCCTCGGCGGCTTTCATGTCGGCATTCGCGGTGGCTTCGATCGCCTGATAGTCCGCCAGCTCGGCCCGCCGTGCCGCGAGCTGCTCGCCGAGCTGCTTCGCACGGGTTTCGGCTTCCTGCAGCGCGGTCTGGGCCGAGCTGTTGCGCGGCGACTTCTCGACCTTGGCGCGCGCCGCCGCAGCACTGGCTTCGGCGCGCTGCGCCTTGGCCTCAGCTTTGGCGACGCGCTTCTCGGCATATTCGCGGCTCCAGCGCGCATTGGCGATGCGATAGGGCAGCACGTCGCCGGCCTTGTGGCAATATTGCTCGACCGGATCGGCATAGGCGCGCGCCGGGGTGAGCGCGAGCATCGAGAGCCGCCACACCCCGGTCTTGCGCGTGAACAGCGCGGTATAGGTGCCCGCCGCCTTGCCGGCCGCGTTGCGCACGTGCCACTGGCCGAGCGCGCTGGCGCCGTCGCCGGCGCGGACGAAGCCGAGCGGCGTCGGATCGAAGACCAGCCCGCCCTGCGCGAAGGGATCGGCCTGCCGGTCGATCTCGGCCATGCCGGCGCTCACGCCGCCGCTCGTCCAGCGGCTGCGCTTGTCGAGATTGTAGAAGCCCGAGAGCGCGGCGCCGCCGCCCTTCGCCGCTTCGAAATAGCGCGGCATCAGCGCGAGCGCGGGGCCACGCGCCTCGGCGACTTCGCTCTCGGGCATCGCCGTGCCGGTCATGCACGCATGTTCCTGCTGCGCCGCGGCCTCGGCGGCGATCATGTTGCCGACGATCTGGCCGATCCAGATCTGCGCCTGCGCGCTCCCCGGCTGCAGTGCGAACAACAGCGCGGCCGACCCCGCGGCCCAGCCAAAAGCCTTGAATTGCATGACGATCTCCCCCCGCCGCGCCAACTCTTCCGCCGCGCGCGGCGCAAGTCAATCGCCGGCGCGGTCGAGCAGGTCGTCGGTGACTTCGAGCAGCAGCATCGGCTCCGGGGCGGCCTCGGCGATCGCGTCGAGGAAGGCCGCGCGCGTCGCCGGCTCGTCATAGGCCATCTTCGCATCGAACGCGCGCTGCCAGGTCGCGCGGTCGGGCCATTCGGCGACCCCGATGAACCGCGTCAGCCCCTCGGCGCAGACGTCGCGGTGCAGCCGCGAGCCGAGGCTGCCATAGCGTTCGCGGATCAGCGCGGTGCCCCGCCGCCAAGCTGCGCGGAACTGCGCTTCCTTTCCGGGATGGACCTTCCACCAATAGGCGGCGATGAACATCGCGCCGCTATCGCCTATTCGGCGGAAAAGGTGACGGCCTCGACCTTGTTGCCGTCGGGATCGCGGACGAACGCGCCATAATAATGATCGTCATATTCCGGCCGCAGGCCCGGTGCCCCGGCGTCGGTCCCGCCGTTGGCCAGCGCCACCCGGTGGAATTCGTCGACCATCGCTCTCTTCTCGGCGGCGAAGGCGATATGCACGCCATTGCCGACGCTCGCCGCCTTGCCGTCGCTTGGCTTCTCGAGACTGAAGAACGCGGCGGCGCTGCCATAGTCGACCGACCCGTCCCGCATCCGCATCCGCCGGATGCCGAGCACCGCGAGCACCGGGTCATAGAAGGCGGCCGCGCGGACGGCGTCGTTGGTGCCGAGCGAGACATGGTGGAGCATGGAGGGGCGAACGCGCAAAGGCGTGGCCGGTTGCCCCGAACCAGTGCGCTCAATTCGTCAGATGCCCCAGCCCCGCCGGCGGCGCATCGGTGCGCAGCCAGCCGGTGATCGCGTAGCGCCGGCCATAGGCGAAGGGCGAGACCACGCTGACGCTGTGATCCTGCGGCACCGCGAAGATGTTGAGCGCATTGAAGATCGGGCGAAACGCCTGCTCGATGTCGTGCGCTTCGTTGAAGAATTGCAGATAGCCGCCCCAGTCGCGCTCCCACAGCTTGGTGAAGTTGAAGATGAAGGCGACTGCGCGCCGGTTCTGGTGCGGCTCCTCGTCCGAATGCGACTTGAGGAAATTGCCCGGCCGGTAGAGCGTCGCCTGCGCGTCCGCCCATCGGATGTCGGGCCGGCCGGTGAGCTTGCGCAGGAATTCGAGCGTCGAAGGGCGGTTGAGGAACTCGTAGAATCCCAGCACGGGCAGCTTGGGCAGCGCCGGATTGAAGTAGGTCGCGACGATCGGATAGCTGTTGTACAGGAACTGATATTGGGTCTTGGCGCGCTCCTTGACGCCCATCAATATCTCCTGGAGCTGCGCGCGCGACAGGCCCGCCACGCGCTCCGGCGAAACCTCCTCGACTCGGTTGCCGACGTTGTAGACCAGCCACCACGGCGTCTGCTTGTCGAGGATCTCGTGCACCGCCTCGGCATCCTCGGCGACGAGGAAGTCGCGAATCTGCAGCCGCCCGCGCCGGGCGAAATCGGCGGCGAGGGTGTCGAGGTTCAGGGCGGGGTTGATGCGGATCATTCGCTCGTCGTGCTTCGGGTTGGGTGTCGTGAGCCGCCGCTTTAGGGTGCGGGGCGCGCAGTGTCACCCGGCCGCGGGGGGACCATTGCGACTATGTACGAAATATTGTACAATCCCGCCATGGAGTCGCTCAGCTTTTCCGAAACCCGCGCCAATCTGAAGGCCGTGATGGACAAGGTCGTCGCCGACAAGGCGCCGGTCGCGATCACGCGTGCGCGTGGCCAGGAAGGGGTGGTGATGGTTTCGGCGAGCGAATGGGCATCGATCGAGGAGACGCTTTATCTGCTGCGCTCGCCCAAGAACGCGGCGCGGCTGCTCGAGGCGATTGCCCAGCTCGACGCCGGCAAGGGCGAAGAGCACGAGCTCATCGAACCGTGAAGATCACCTTCTCGTCCCGCGCTTGGGATGAGTATCTCGCATGGCAGGAGGATTGGCGCGGCCTCGAGCGCCTCAACGTGCTGCTCCGGGAATGCATGCGCGACCCGTTCCGCGGCATCGGCAAGCCCGAACCGCTCGGCGGCAACCTGAGCGGCTGGTGGTCGCGCCGGATCAATCAGGAGCACCGGCTGGTGTATCGGGTGAGCGGGACGGGCGATGGGCAGGCGCTGGAGGTGGCGCAGTGCCAGTATCATTATTGAAAGAGCCATCCGGTTCCTAATTGAGTCCCTTGTTCTTATTGCCGCTCAGTAATGGACGGTCAAGCTATTGCAATTCAGCTACATTCTTTTGTTAACATCGTTCTAGAATTTGCTATTATGACAATTCCGGATCCCGGGCGGGGGGCGGTTCTATGCAATTTCCACGACAATATCGCGCTTGGCTGTTCACTTCAGCGATGACGATACTTCTCATTGGCTGCAGCGGAAGCCCGCCACCTGCGCCTATGCCGGTGCCCACACCGACCCCGGAGCCGACACCGACTTGGACGCCCACTCCAGAGCCGCCCGCGCCGGGGCTTGGTACGGTAATGGTGACGGGGAGCGGGCTTCACGACTTCCATTATATTTCCGACGATGTCTTTGTCGGCGCTGGATCAACTGATAGCGCGCGCGGCATTTTCATTGAGCAGTCAGGAGCTTTTGGCCCTTACCCAGTGGGAACTTCTGTGTCCGTGATCCTGAGCAAGCGCTATCTTTTCATTCCTGTCTGCGCAGGCCATGTGACTCCGGCTAGACGCGTTGCGGCCCAAGTTATCTACGCTGATCAACCAAAGACTGTTGGCTTGGCATGTCCGTAGGTGATCAAATTGATCGGACCGGCAATCTAATTAAAGGAATTGCTGCCTTAATCGGTTTCGTTCCTGTAGCGGTACTGCTCTTTGGGCTGGTTGAGATTCCTCCTAGCTTATCAAATCTCATTAAAGTCTTAAGTTTCTTCATCAGTACCGCAGCAATTATCTCTATTATTATGTTACGTTCATCTATCCGCCGATTTTCTGATACGGTAGCGGCAGGTATCATTATGGCAGTCATATTGCTGGGGAGCATTTCAGCGATTTGCTATTGGAGGGTTGCGGATAAACACGTGCTTGTTACGCGGGTTGGAACGAGTGATATTCTGGACCGAGTTGTGCTTCCCCTGAACCCGTCCCCGGAAATCCAACATCTAGTTGAGCCATTCAAGCCCCGCAATGGCTATAGAGCAGCGAAAGAATCCTACAGGGCGGCGATATACACTGGACGCCGTGGAAGCGAGCTTCGCTCTATGATTGAACAAGAAAATACATCCGCGATCATCTTGATGTTGGTGCTGCTCGTTTCGGCCAACGTGCTATTGGTGTTTGGAATTGTCGCTGGCGCGTGGAAGATAGCCGAGGCGCGAAGCCCTGTTTCACAAACCAAATCAACCCGACAGCGCCAACTCTAGCTCTTCTCCGGCAGGTAAATCTCCCCGCCCTTCTCCCGGAACTTCTCGCTCATCTCCGCCATCCCCGCCTCGGCATCCTCCGCCGCGAGGAAGCTCTCCGCCCCCGCATTCTGCTTCGCCGCAAAGTCCCTCACCTCCTGGGTGATCTTCATCGAGCAGAACTTCGGCCCGCACATCGAGCAGAAGTGCGCGGTCTTGGCGCCTTCCGCGGGGAGCGTCTGGTCGTGATATTGCTCGGCGGTGTCGGGATCGAGCGACAGGTTGAACTGGTCGCGCCAGCGGAACTCGAAGCGCGCGCGGCTCAGCGCATCGTCGCGCAGCTTCGCGGCCGGATGGCCCTTGGCGAGATCGGCGGCGTGCGCGGCGAGCTTGTAGGTGACGACGCCGGTCTTGACGTCGTCGCGATCGGGCAGGCCCAGATGCTCCTTGGGCGTCACGTAGCAGAGCATCGCCGTGCCGAACCAGCCGATCATCGCCGCGCCGATCGCGCTGGTGATATGGTCGTAGCCCGGGGCGATGTCGGTGGTGAGCGGGCCCAGCGTGTAGAAGGGCGCCTCGCCGCACGCCTCGAGCTGCTTGTCCATGTTCGCCTTGATCTTGTGCATCGGCACATGGCCGGGGCCTTCGATCATCACCTGCACGTCGTGCCGCCAGGCGATCTGGGTGAGCTCTCCCAGCGTCGCCAGCTCGGCGAACTGGGCTTCGTCATTGGCGTCGGCGATCGATCCGGGGCGGAGGCCATCGCCCAGCGAGAAGGCGATGTCATAGGCCTTCATGATCGCGCAGATCTCGTCGAAGCGGGTGTAGAGGAAGCTCTCCTTGTGGTGCGCGAGGCACCATTTCGCCATGATCGATCCGCCGCGGCTGACGATGCCGGTGACGCGCTTCGCCGTCATCGGGATGAACGGCAGCCGCACGCCCGCATGGATGGTGAAATAGTCGACCCCCTGCTCGGCCTGCTCGATCAGCGTGTCGCGATAGATTTCCCAGGTCAGATCCTCGGCCACGCCGCCGACCTTCTCGAGCGCCTGGTAGATCGGCACCGTGCCGATCGGCACCGGCGCGTTGCGGATGATCCATTCGCGCGTGTCGTGGATGTTGCGCCCGGTGGACAAGTCCATCACCGTGTCGGCGCCCCAGCGGATCGCCCACACCATCTTGTCGACTTCGCTGGCGACGTCGCTCGCCACCGCCGAATTGCCGATATTGGCGTTGATCTTGACCAAGAAGTTGCGGCCGATCGCCATCGGCTCGCTCTCGGGGTGGTTGATGTTCGATGGGATGATCGCGCGTCCCCGCGCGACTTCGTCGCGGACGAATTCGGGCGTCACGAAATCGGGGATGGCGGCGCCGAAATCCTGCCCGTCGCGCTCGCGGATCAGCCGCTCGCGGCCCATGTTCTCGCGCTCGGCGACATATTCCATCTCGGGGGTGACGATGCCGCGCCGCGCATAGTGCATCTGCGTGACATTGCCGCCGGCGCACGCGCGCAGCGGCCGCTTGACGACATTGGGAAAGGGCTGGACGCCACCCGAACGGTCGGGCCCGAGCTGGCCGTTGTCCTCCGGCCGCACCGCGCGCGCGGCATAGCTTTCGGCGTCGCCGCGCCCGAGGATCCACTCGCGCCGCAGCGCCGGCAGCCCGGCCATGATGTCGATCCGCGCCTGCGGGTCGGTATAGGGGCCCGAAGTGTCATAGACCCGGAGCGGCGGCTCGCCCGCGCCCGGCTCGAGCGCGATCTCGCGCATCGCCACGTTCAGCGGCCCGACATGGATCTTCCGCGATCCGCGGATCGGGCCGGTGGTAACGCCGATTTCGGCATGCGCGGGAACGTCGGCCATCGTCTCTGTCTCCTTGTGCGGGAGAGAGGACGGTCTTCGCGTAAAGGCCGCTCCCTCCCTACGCCGGTGTGAGCCGGATCAGGTTCGGCGGGTCGGAGGCTCCCGCCTCCCTCTCAGGCGCGGATCGGCGCCACCCCGGGGATGTTTCCGGTCTAGGCGAGTTGGGCCCGAGTAGAAAGGACCAAAGTCGCTAGCCGAAAACCTCCCGGAGCGCGTCGGACTCGCTGGGCCGCGGATATGTGCCGGCCACGCGGCGCGATCGAAGCAGATACCAGGTTCCGGAAAACGCGATCAGGCAGCCCTTCGAGAGCGCCGAGCCCACGAGCCACAGATCGGGCCGGACCGGTATTTCACGCCAGACCATCACGATTGCGGCGGCAGCAATGGCGTCGACCAAGGCGAGGCCGACGTAATAGGTCCAGAGTCCGGCGATGCAGAGCCGCACGCTGCTCCATCGGCGTACGTGGATCATCCGCCGCAAGATCACCAGGGCAATAGCGATGCGCGCCGCTGCGATCAGCCACCCCTCGGCCACCAGCGGGAGCGGTATGATCCCCAGCGCTTCCGACTGGCGGGAAAACCAATAACTAACGCCTTGGAACAGGGCGTAGGCCTGGATGGCGGCAATCAGCCCCAGCAGCGCGAGGAAAACCGCAAGCCAGCCGCCTATTCCACGCAATTTGTGGTCCGCGTCCGCCATGCTCGCCCCCCGCCGGGCCGATGCTATGGGCGCGCGAGCGAGCGAAAGGGAAAACTGGCGGTCAAAAAGTATAGGCCAGCCCCAGCACGCCAGTCCATTGATGGCGCGAGCCGGCGATGCTGGTGATCGGGCTCGCCGCCGCGTCGTTGAGCAACCGGCGGTAGGACACGGCACCGACTACCGACAGGCCGTGCGTCAGGTCGCCGGTCAGCGAGACGTTGCCGAGCGCCGCCGCGGTCCAGTCCTTCCAGCCCTTCTTCGCGTTGAACGCGGGCAACCCGCTCGCAGCGCTGCCGGCGGCGTCGATGCTGAAATTGGTCTGGGCATAGCCGGTGCCCATGTAATCGCCCGAGAAGGACAGGCCGACATAGGCCTTGGTGCTGAGCGGCGTGCCGTAATCGATCGCCGGGGTGAGCACATAGCTGCCATGCGCGCCATTGACGTCATGAACATAGGCGACGCTCACATTGAGCTTGTCATAGTCGCTGGTGATCAGCCCCTGACGGCCGATCCCGGCATAGCCGCCGAGTTCGATCGCTGTCTTGAGCTTGGGAAGCTTCTTGACCCGCTTGTCGACGATCGCCGCCGAGCGGTTGAAATTGAGCTGGCCGACCGGGCCGAGCTGGAAATCCCAGCCGGGCCCGCCCGGCGTCGGGATGATGTCGGCGGAGAAGCGGTTGCCGCGCAGCGTGAAGTTGATTCGCGACACCCGGCCGCGAACGCCGGGCACCACTGCAAGCACGGTGTCGTCCGATCCCTCATAGCTCGGCACGGCGCCGGCCCCGACGCCGATCATCAGCGAATCGCCGTCGAGCTCAGCCGGATCGACCGGCGGCGCCGAAGCCTCCTGCGCCAGCGCGGGAGTGGCCAGGAACAGCGATGAGAACAACAGGCTGCGCAAGAGATAGGACACGGACGCACTCCCCACTTTGTTTCGCTTGCGTGACGGTTCGAGCGTTATTCGCTCGTTTCGTGCCTCGCAATCCTTGTGCCAAAGTCGCGGAAGGGCCGCTCGGTTCCCCGGCGGTGATCTCGCAAGCCAAAACAGCGCCTGTTATGAGTGCGCTAGCGTGGTTCCGGCCCCGCGATCAGCTCGATGCATTCGGCCGCGATTCCCTCGAGCGCCTCGCGCGGTTCGCCGGCGCGGGCGCGGACGCTCAATGAGTGCATCACGCTGGTGACGATATGCGCATGCGCCCGCGCACTGGCGCTGCCGGCGTCGGCCAGCGCCTTTTCGATCTCGGCATCCTCGAGCGCGATCACCCGCGCCAGCGCGGCGCGGATGTCCGGGTCGGTCACCGCTTCGGCGACCGCGGTGTTGATCGCGATGCAGCCCGACGGGCCCAGCTCGCCGGTCATGTAGGTGTCGATCGTCGCCCGGAAGATCGCGCGCAGCACCTTGCGCAGCGGCAGCTTCGCCTCGTGCAGGCCGGCGAAGGTCTCAACCAGCCAGTCGTGCGTGCGGTCGAGCGCTTCCAAATAGAGCGCGCGCTTGTCGCCGAACGCGGCATAGAGGCTCGGCCGCGCGATTCCCGTCGCGCTGGCGAGGTCGTCGAGCGAGGTCGCCGCGAACCCGTGCGTGCGGAAGCGCTGGAGCGCGGCGCGGAGCACGGTGTCGCGGTCGAAGCCGCGCGGCCGCCCGCGCGGGCGCGGCAGCGGCGCATAGGCCTCGGATATTTTTGTACCGCTTCGCATAGAATCGCTTGACGCATTTTTATGCGGAATGGTACAAAAATCAAGTTGCGAATCGGGAGGTGCGTGATGAAGCTCTATTTCCGGCCCTTCGCCTGCTCGCTGGCGGCGCGGATCGCGCTCGAGGAGGGCGAGCTCGACGCCGAATTCGTGCTGGTCGAGCCGGGCCGCCCGCTCCCTGACGGCCGCGATTTCCGCGAGCTGAGCCCGATGGGCTATGTTCCTGCGATCGAGACGCCCGGCGGCTTCGTGCTGAGCGAAGGCGCGGCGGTGCTGAGCTATATCGCCAGCCTAGCGCCCGAGGGCGTGCTCGCCCCGCCCGCCTATTCGGACGCGCATTACCGCATGCTCGCCTGGCTCAGCTTCATCGCCACCGAGCTCCACAAGGGCGTGTTCGCGCCGCTGTTCGAGCGCGGCCGTTGCGAGGAGGAGCGCGCTGGTGCCCGCTGGCGCGCGGTGCGGCCGTTCGACATCCTCTCGAAGCACCTCGCCGCGCGCGAGCATCTCGAAGGCGATTTCAGCGTCGCCGATGCCTATCTGCTCGCGATTCTCAACTGGTGCGAGCCCGCCGGCATTGCGATTTCGGATTGGCCGGTGCTGCGCCGCTATCGCGCGCGGCTCAGGGCCCGCCCTTCGGTCGCCCGGGCTATGGCCGAGGAAATGCCGCTCTACGAAGCCGCCTGACCGAATTTCCTGTGGAGCTTGCCCCGCTCTTCGGGCGTGCTCCCACCTTCCTGCCCCCTCCGGCGCCAGTCGCCGGAGGGGGCATTTGTCAGGCGCGAATCGATGGGTTAGGGCCTGCACTCATGACCGGCAACGGCCGTGACGGAGCGGATTTTGGCGCAGGGCTAGGCGCGAGGAGGGAGCTGTGCTCGGCACACAGTGACTGACGAGCAACGACGCCATGCGCCAAGAGCCGCCCGCCCCGAAGGGGTTGTCCAGAGAGGGCCGCTGGATGAGCAGGTGAAACTGCGCCCCGCGCAGTTTCAGCCATGCCGGGGGCATGGCGGCCTGCTCATCGTCGCAGCGCTTGCCCGGGGGCCACGTGGCCCGCGCTGCGCGCCGCTCCCCGCCAGCGGCCCTCTCTGGACAATCACGGCCATTGCCGATCATGAGTGCAGGTCCTAGGCCGAACCATGGCCGCCACGCACACCTGCGACGTCGCGATTGTCGGCGGCGGGCTTGCGGGCGCGCTGATCGCATTGGCGCTGGCGAAGAAACGCCCCGGCTGCGACGTGCGGGTCATCGAAAGCAGCGGCCGTATCGGCGGCAACCATCTCTGGTCCTTTTTCGCGACCGATATCGCCGCGGCCGACCGTTGGCTGGTGGCGCCGCTGCTGAGCCATGGCTGGACCAGCTACGACACCGAATTCCCCGGGCGGCAGCGCACGATCCGCGCTTCCTATTATTCGATCGAGAGCGCGCGGCTCGACCGGGTGATGCGCGAGACCCTGCCTGAGCGCGCGCTGATGTTCCGCCGCAAGGCGCTCGCGGCGAGCGCCAGGGCGGTGGTGCTCGCCGATGGCGACCGCGTCGAGGCCCGCGGCGTGATCGATTGCCGCGGTCCCGGCGACCTGGGCCTGCTCGAGCTCGGCTGGCAGAAATTCTACGGGCGCGAGCTGCGGCTCGACCGCGCGCACGATCTTGCGCGCCCATTGCTGATGGACGCCACGGTCGAGCAGCTCGACGGCTATCGTTTCGTCTATTGCCTGCCGTTCGCGGCGACGCGCGTGTTCGTCGAGGACGTCACCTACGGCGACAAGCCCGAATTCGACCCTGCGGCCGTCGGCGACCGCGTCGAGGCCTATGTCCAGGCGCGCGGCTGGAGCGGTGGCCATGTCGCGCGCGAGGAAGGCGGCGTATTGCCGGTGGCGATGGGCGGTGACTTCGAAGCCTATTGGCAGTCGGGCGGCAACAAGGTCGCCAAGGCGGGGCTCCGCGCCGGGCTGTTTCACCCGATGACCGGCTATTCGCTGCCCGACGCAGTGCGCACCGCCGCGCTGGTCGCGCGCGCGAGCGACTTGTCGGCTGCTTCGCTCCACGACTTGCTCCACCGTTTCGCCAGGCGGACATGGCGCGCGCGCGGCTTCTACCGCATGCTCGCGGCGATGCTATTGAAGACTGCCGACCCCGAAGAGCGCTACCGCCTGCTCGAACGCTTCTACCGGCTCGACGCGCGGCTGATCGCGCGCTTCTATGCCGCGCAATCGAGCCTGCTCGACCGCGCACGTGTGCTGGGCGGCAAGCCGCCGGCCCCGATCAAGCGCGCAGTGGCGGCGGTGCGGGGGCGCGCGAAATGAGGCGCGCCGTGATAGTCGGCGCCGGGATCGGCGGCCTCGCGCTAGCGATCCGGCTCCAGTCCGGCGGCGTCGACACGATCGTCGTCGAGGCGCGCGACAAGCCCGGCGGCTGCGCCTATTTCTGGGAGAGGGACGGCTTCACCTTCGACGCGGGCCCCACCGTGATCACGGCCCCCGACGCGCTCCGCGAGCTGTGGCGGCTGTCGGGGCGCGACATCGGCGAGGATGTGAAGCTCGTCCCCGTCTCGCCCTTCTACCGGCTGAGCTGGCCCGACGGCACGCGCTTCGACTATTCGAACGACGATACCCAGCTTCGCGCCGAGATCGCCCGGCTGAACCCGCACGACGTCAACGGCTACCGCCGCTTCCTCGGCTATTCGGCCGGCGTCTATCGCGACGCCTATCTGGGGATGGGCGCCGTCCCCTTCCTCGACTTCGGATCGATGGCCCGTGCCGCGCCGGCGCTGATCCGCCATCAGGCGTGGCGGTCGGTCTATTCCATGGTTTCGGGATACATCAGGGATGAGAAGCTCCGCCAGGCGCTGAGCTTCCACACCCTGCTGGTCGGCGGCAATCCGATGCGGACCAGCGCCATCTATGCGCTGATTCACAAGCTCGAGCGCGACAGCGGTGTGTGGTGGCCCGAAGGCGGTACCAACCGGCTGGTCGCCGGCATGGTGGCGCTGTTCGAGCGGCTGGGCGGCGTGCTCCGGCTCGGCGATCCGGTCACTGCGATCGACACGCTCGGCGACCGCGTGACCGGGGTGCGCACCAGCAGCGGCGAAGAGATCCAGGCCGATGCCGTCGCCAGCAACGCCGATCTGGTCCACAGCTATCGCGACTTGCTCAAGGGTTCGCGTACCGCGCAACGGACCTGCGCCAGCCTGCTCGGCAAACGCTATTCGCCCTCGCTGTTCCTCGTCCATTTCGGCGTGCGCGGCACTTTCCCCGACATCCCCCACCACAATGTCCTGTTCGGCCCGCGCTACCGCGGGCTGCTCGCCGACATTTTCGACACCGGCGTACTGCCCGACGATCTCTCGATCTATCTCCACCACCCGAGCGCGACCGATCCGGGCATGGCGCCCGAAGGTCATTCGACCTTCTATGCGCTCGCGCCCGTGCCGCATCTCGGCAAGTTCCCGGCGGACTGGGACGACCTCGCGCCGATCCTCGAGGAGCGGCTGCTGGCCGAAATCGAGCGCCGGCTGATCCCGGGGCTGCGCGGGAAGATCGTCACCCGAGTCGCCTATGCCCCGCCCGATTTCGCGCGCGACCTGCACGCGCATCTGGGATCGGGCTTCGGCCTGGAGCCCACGTTGCTGCAGAGCGGCTGGTTCCGCGCGCACCACCGCGACGATGCGATCGCGAACCTTTATTTCGTCGGCGCCGGCACTCATCCGGGAGCGGGAATCCCCGCGGTGGTGGCGGGCGCCAGGGCGACTGCCGGATTGATGCTTGGAGAAGTGAAGTGAAGCGTATCGCCGTCTATTGCGGATCAGCCACCCCGAGTGACCCCAGCTATCTCGCCTGCGCGCGCATGGTCGGGCGCAGCCTCGCCGAGCGCGGGATCGGCGTGGTCTATGGCGGCGGCAAGCTGGGGCTGATGGGCGCAGTCGCGGACAGCGCGCTCGAAGCCGGCGGCGAAGTGCTCGGCGTGATCCCCCAGGCACTGGTCAACGCCGAAGTCGCGCACCGCGGCGTCACCCGGCTCGAGACGGTCGAGACGATGCACGAGCGCAAGGCGCGCTTCACCGAATTGTCCGACGGCTTTTTGACCATCCCCGGCGGCACCGGCACCATGGACGAGCTGTGGGAAGCACTGAGCTGGGCCCAGCTCGGCTATCACGGCAAGCCGATCGGACTGTTGAATGTCGCCGGCTTCTACGACGGGCTGCTCGAATTCTGGCGCCACATGGGTGACGTCGGCTTCGTGCGGCCGCAGCACCGGGGGCTGCTGCTCGCGGACAGCGATCTGGGGTGCCTGCTCGACGCGATGGCGGGGTTCGAGCCCGCGGTGCCGATCATCCATATGACCCGCGAGGAGCTGTGAGGCCAGCGCGCGCGGCAATCGTCGCCACCGCCGGCGAGACGATTGCGCGCGAATCGAAGAGCCTTGCCGCGGCGAGCCGGCTGCTTGGCCGCCAGGCACGCGAGCGCGCGTGGCTGCTCCATGGCTGGTACCGGGCGTGTGGAGACATGATCGGCGGACCTGGCGCAGCGGATTCCGAAGCGGGGATCGCGGCGATTCGCGAACGCACCGAAGCGGCATTGGCGGGCGAATGGATCGGCGATCCTGGATTTGACGCGCTGCGCATCCTCGTCGCCGAGACGGCAATGCCGCACCGCTTCGTCTGGGAGGCAATCGAGGGCTTTACCCTCGACTCGGCCGGCTGGCAGCCGCGGCACGAGGACGATCTCTACCTTTATTGCTATCATGCTGCCGGGGCCGCGGGCTGCATGATGGCCGTGGCGATGGGTATATCGCGCAGCGACGAGGCGCTGCTCGACTGCGCGTCGGACCTCGGCATCGCCTTCCGGCTCGTCGGCATCGCGCGCGACATCGCCGAGGATGACCGCGCCGGGCGCTGCTACCTCCCCGCCGACTGGCTCAGCGAAATGGACATGCCGCCGGGCGAGGAGCTGAAGCCGCCGTACCGCCACCGGCTCGCGGTGCTCGCGGCGCGGCTGGCGGACCAGGCCCAAGCCTATGCGGCTAACGGGCGCGCCGGTACGGCTGCGCTGCCCTTCCGATCGGCCTGGGCGATTTTGGCCGTGGCGGGGATCCATGACGCGATCGCCGCAAAGCTGCGCGCGGCAGGCGAGCATGCCTGGGACCATCGCATCTCGGCCTCCGCCTTCGAGAAGCTCGGCTCGATCATGCGCGCATTCGGCGAAGCGCTTCGGCGGCGTCGGTTCGTTCCGCAAAAACGCGACGAGCTGTGGTCGCGCGCGCGCGATTAACCAGTTCCGGCAAGGCGGCGCTAAGCCGCGGCGGGCGATGGCAGGGACAATATTCAAGTCCTTGGATTTCCCGTGACTCTCCTATCGCTTCGTCTCTCCCGTGCCCTCGCCAAGGGCCGCGCGGCACCCCCCGAGCCCGCCACGCGCGCCGATTTGCTGGCGTCGCTGCTGCGCAAGCGCGCGGCCGCGCACAATGTCGGCGACGAAGAGCTCGAATCGCTGCTGCGCGACCAGATCCGCTGGGCGCTGCCGATCCAATGTGAGAACGAGGCGGCGGGCTAAGCGGCGCCGGAAGCGCCGGAGACAACCAGTCCAGCGAGGAAGGGCGTCACCACCGCCGCGACCTGCATCCACAGCGGATGCGGCACCTCGACGATCTGATAGACCCCGGCGAGCGCGATCAGCAGCGCGACGATCCATCCCGCCATCGCCCAGCCTGCGGCACGGACGCCGATCAGCCCGCCGATCAGCGCGCCCATGAACCAGCCGCCCGCCAGCATCGCCTTGGCGGTGATGGGCGCGGCATCGATCATTGCGGCGAGTGATGCGGAATCGGTGAAATTCGCCGGCGGCCATGGAAAGATGACGACGTTGAGCCGCCACAGGCCATACATGGCGGCGAGCCCGATGGTGGCGCCCGTGAGGACGCCCAGCAGCTTGCGCATCGAAACTTGCCCCCAAGTTCGTTTCGAAGCCGCAAAGGCTATTCGCTTAACCTGGGTTTAGCCAGCCTGATTCGTCAGCCCGGCTTTTGTGCCGGGCGCTGCTCGCGCGCGAGGCGCTGCGATGCCGGCTGGCATTGGGCGCCGATCATCGGGAAGGGAATGTCGGTGCTCTCCGGGAGCACCGTACGGATCGCGGCTTGGCAGGCGGCAGCCGAACTATAGTGCACGGGCTCGACGCGCGCCTGCTGGCAGTCGCTGCCGTCGTCGGCGCAACCGAGCAGCGCCATCACGAAATAGACCGGTTCCATGCCCGCAAAACGATCGGCCGGGCGGGGCCGTTCCGGCGGAAGTTGCATCGGCGCGGCATCGGTCCCAAATCCATGACGATGCCACCCCAGCAACCCGCCTCCGCGTCCGAGCGGCCCGTGTTCGCGACGCTGCGGCGCTTCCTCCCTTATCTCTGGCCCGCGCACGCGCCCGGTCTGCGCGCCCGGATCGTGCTGTCGCTCGTGCTGGTGCTGTTCTCCAAGCTCGTCCAGGTGTTCGTCGGCCCCTTCGCCTACGGCGCGGCGATCGATCACATGTCGGCGGGCGAGCGCAACGCGGTATGGCTCGTGGTCGCGCTCACCGGCGGCTATGTTCTCGGCCGGTTCGGCACCGTGCTGTTCGACAATCTCCGGAACGCGGTGTTCGAGCGCGTCGGCCAGGATGCGACGCGTCGCCTCGCTTCCGACGTGTTCCGCCACCTGCACCAGCTGTCGCTGCGCTTTCACCTCGAGCGGCGCACCGGCGCGATCACCAAGGTGGTCGAGCGCGGTACCAAGAGCATCGACACGATGCTCTATTTCCTCCTGTTCAACATCGCGCCGACGATCCTCGAGCTGGCGATGGTGGTGGGGATCTTCTGGGTCAAATGGGGAGTCTGGCTGGTCGCCGGCACGCTGGCGATGGTGGTCGCCTATATCTGGTTCACCCGCGCGGTGACCGACTGGCGCGCCAAGCTGCGCGAGCGGATGAACGACCTCGACACCGGCGCCGTCGCGCATGCCGTGGACTCGCTGCTCAACTTCGAGACCGTCAAATATTTCAACGCCGAGGCGCGCGAGGCCAGGCGTTACGACAGCGCCGTCGCCGCCTATGCCAAGGCCGCGACGGTCAGCGAGAATTCGCTCGCCTGGCTCAACATCGGCCAGGCGGTGATCACCAATTCGATGCTGTTCGCCGGCATGGCGCTGGTGGTGTTCGGCTGGGCACGGGGGCAATTCACGCCGGGCGACGTCGCGATCGTCTCGACGCTGCTCAGCCAGCTGTTCCGCCCGCTCGACATGCTCGGCTGGGTCTATCGCACCATCCGCCAGGGCGTGATCGACATGGGCAGCATGTTCGACCTGCTCGACACCAATGCCGAAGTGAAGGACGCGCCCGGCGCGCTGCCGCTGAACGTGATCGACGGGCGCATCCGCTTCGAGGACGTGCATTTCGCCTATGATCCTGCGCGCGAGATATTGAAGGGCCTCGACCTCGACATCCGCCCGGGCACCACCGTCGCGGTGGTCGGCCCTTCGGGCGCCGGCAAGTCGACGCTGGCGCGGCTGATGTACCGTTTCTACGACCTCACCGGCGGGCGCATCACCATCGACGGGCAGGATATTTCGCAAGTCACTCAGACCAGCCTGCGCGCGGCGATCGGCATCGTCCCGCAGGACACGGTGCTGTTCAACGACACGATCGGCTACAACATCGCCTATGGCCGCGAGGACGCGTCGCCCGAGACGATCGCCGGCGCGGCGCGGGGTGCTGCGATCGCCGGCTTCATCCAGGCGCTCCCCGACGGTTTCGACACGCGCGTCGGCGAGCGCGGCCTCAAGCTCTCGGGCGGCGAGAAGCAGCGCGTCGCGATCGCGCGGACTTTGGTCAAGGACCCGCCGATCCTGATCCTCGACGAGGCGACCAGCGCGCTCGACAGCCGCACCGAGGCCGACATCCAGGCGACGCTCGAGGCGATCGAGCGCGGCCGCACCACCATCGTCATCGCGCACCGCCTCTCGACCGTGGTGCACGCCGACCGCATCGTCGTGCTCGAAAGCGGCCGCGTCGCCGAACAGGGCACGCACGCCGAGCTGCTGCGCAAGGGCGGGCTCTACGCCGAGATGTGGGCGCGCCAAGCCCAGGAACGCGAGGACGGCGAGGAGCTGGCGGCCGAATAGGGAGGGAGGCATGTGGACGTTGCTATGGATCGCCGCGGCGCTTGCCGTCATCGGCGCGCTGCTGGCGCTCTGGTCCTGGTACATCGACCGTCGCATCGAGGAGGCGCTGCCGCCGCTCGGCCAATGGGTCGATGTCGCGGGCGGGCGGATCCATTATCTGGCAATGGGTCCGGAAGATGCCCAGGGCCCGCCGATCGTGATGATCCACGGCATCCTCGGCCAGATCCGCCACTTCGCCTATGATTTCGCCGAGCGCATGGCGCGGGACCATCGCGTGTATCTGATCGACCGTCCTGGCTGGGGCCATTCGACGATTCGCGGGCCCCGCCCCGGCGTCGCCGCCCAGGCCGGCATGATCGCCGAGGCGCTGACGAAGCTCGGCGTCGAGAAGCCGGTGATCGTCGGCCATTCGATGGGCGGCGCGGTGAGCCTCGCGCTCGCGCTCCGGCATCCCGAGCTCCCGCGCGAGCTGGCGCTGATCGCGCCCTTCTCGCAGCCCGTCGACGTCATCGTCGACACCTTCCGCGCGCTGGTGGTGCCGGCGCGGCTGCGGCCGCTGATCGCCTGGACACTGAGCCTGCCGATGGCGATGCGCACCGGCGCGAGGAAGGCCGCCCAGGCCTTCTCGCCCGATCCCGTCCCCGCCGACTTCGGCCTGCGCGGCGGCGGGCTGCTCGCGCTCCGTCCGGCGAGCTTCCAGTCGGGCGCGTTCGAGATCGCCGTCGCCAATGCCGAGATGGTCGAGCAAGTCCCGCGCTATGGCGAGATCGCGCTGCCGGTGGCGATCCTCTACGGCCGCGGCGATTATCTGCTCGACCCCGCGCTCCATGGCGAGAAGACGGCGGCAGCGATTCCCGGTGCGCGGCTGACGTTGGTCGAAGGCGGCCACATGCTCCAGGTCTGCCATGCCGAGGCGACGGAAGCGTGGCTTCGCGCGGTTTTGGTGCATTAACATTCTTTTGTCCACCGAGCAGTTGCGGTAGGACGAAAGCGCGCTAGGCAAGGCGCACTCGTTCCGACGAGTTTCGTGAAGTTGCTAGAAAACCGGGGGTTCAGATGTTGCTCAGCGTTAGGCGCATCGCCGCGATTGCGGTGGCGGTGCTTGCATTCGGTTTTTTCCACAGCGTTCCCGCCGCGGCGCAGGCGACGCGGACCTGGATTTCGGGTGTCGGCGACGACGCCAATCCGTGCAGCCGCACCGCGCCGTGCAAGACGTTCCAGGGCGCGTACAACAAGACCGCGGCGGGCGGCGAGATCAATTGTCTCGATCCGGGCGGCTTTGGCGCCGTCACCATCGTCAAGTCGATTAGCATCATCTGCGACCAGGCCACGGCCGGGGTCGTCGTCGCGGGAAGCAATGCGATCATCGTCAACTCGACGACTGCCTATGTCGTCCTCGATGGGCTCGATCTCGAAGGGCTCGGGAATGCGGCCACCACCGCGGGCCTCAACGGCGTGAACATCCTCAACGCGGCCGCCGTCCACATTCGCAACACGAAGATCCGCGGCTTCCGCAACGGCTATGGCATCAACTTCCAGCCGCAGAACGCCAACAGCCAGCTGTTCGTCGACAATGTCGCGCTTTCCGAGAACGGCAGCCCGAGCATCTCGACCACCGGCGGGATCATCATCAATCCCGCGGCGGGCTATACGGCGAACGCCACGATCACCAACACCCGCATAGTCGACAATCTCAACGTCGGCATTCGCGTCGACACCTCGGGGATCGTCGGCTCGACGATCACCGCAATGATCGACAATGTCACGCTGTCGAACAACGGCGCGGGCATTCTGGTCAAGGCGCCGAGCGGCACCGGCACCGTCAAGTTCATGCTGACCAATTCGGTCGTCTCGCTCAACGTCGGGCAGGGCATCATCATCAACGGCACGCCGACGTCGGCGGCGGCTCGCGTCGGCAACACCACCATCACTGCTAATGGCACCGGGATCATGGTGCTCGGAACGGCCGTGCTGCAGAGCTATGGCGACAATCGGCTCGACGGCAACGGCACCGACGGAGCCTTTTCCGGCACGCCGATCTCCAAGAAATAGTGCCAGCGTTGCCGGGCGCAGACAGCGAGCGCTGCGCCCGGCGGACCGCGCATGACGGATAACTGCACAATCGCGCAGATTTGGACCATTTCGTGGCTGTAACGATTTTTATGGCGCATTAAGTTTCCGCTTCCTCCGGACGACAAGGGGCCGCCCTGGGGGAGGGGAGATTCCAACATGACCATCATCGGCAAGCGCGCCGCGTGGATTGCATCCGCGGCGCTCGGGTTCGGGCTTCTGGCGGCAACGCCCGCTGCGGCGCAGGCGACCCGGTCCTGGGTTTCGGCCATCGGCGACGACGCCAATCCGTGCAGCCGCACCGCGCCGTGCAAGACATTCCGCGCCGCACTGTCCAAGACCGCTTCGGGCGGCGAGATCAACTGCCTCGATCCGGGCAGCTACGGCGGTTATACGGGAATCGGCAAGTCGATCACGATCAAGTGCGAATATACCGAAGGCGGCGTGTTCAGCCCGGGCACGGGCGGCTTCATCATCGACGCGCCGGGCGCCACCGTCGTTCTGATCGGGCTCGACATCGACGGAATGGGCCAGGGCGCCGCGCCGGGGACTCATGGCGTCGATATCGCGAACGCCAATGTCGTGCAGATCCGCAATTCGCACATTCGCGGCTTCCGCGCCGGCAATGGCATATTGCTCCGCCCGCAGAATGCCGGCGCGACCACGCATCTGATCGTCGACAATACCATCATATCCGAAAGCGGCAGCTCGTCGGCGGCAGCGGTCAACGTCGCGCCGGTCCCCGGCGGCAGAGCGCGGCTCACGCTCACCAACAGCCATATCGTCAACAGCGCGCCGGTCGGACTGCGCATCGATTCAGGCGGCGGAGACAATGGCTTCGTCGTCGCCACGGTCGACAACACCGTCTTCTCCGACGACAGCACCGGCATCCTGCTGCGCGCGGTGACCGGGACCAACACGATCCAGCTGTTGCTGAGCAATTCGCTCATCACCCACAACAAGACCGACGGCATTCTCGTCAACGGCGGCGCGGCGCTGATCAGCGCGCGCGTGACCAACACCATCATCACCGCCAACGACACCGGCCTGGCTTATGGAAACGGCGGCGAGCTGCGCACCGTGGGTGACAATGTGCTGACGGGCAATCGGGTCGACGGCTCATTCACCGGCACGGCGATCGGCCGGCAATAATTCGGCGCGGAATCCGAGGATTGCGAAACGCGCTGAGGCGCGCGATGCTGCCGCGCGGCAGGAGAGAAGCCATGCGGTATCTGATAGCGGTCGTGGCGGCGGGGTTGGCGGCGCTGGTTCCCGTGGCGGCGCAGGCGCAGGTAAAGCTAGTAGCCGGCGAGGAAGTGACCGCCACCGCCGAGGCGCGTGGGGGCGGCATCGTGCTGGAGGTGACCGGGCGGTCGCCCGCCACGCCAAACGCGTTCGAGACCTGGGCGGCGGCGGCTTACGCACGCGGCGAGATGGACGGCGCCGGAGGCCCCAATGCCAGGCCGATATATTCCGAGGAGGCGCCCGCGCCGGTGCCCGTGGCCGGGCGGGTCCGCCTGCGCTTCACGCCGACCGAGGCTGGCGATTCGCTGCTGGTGATCGAGAACGGGCTCGACCGAGGCATGGTCTATCGCGCGACGATGCACCGCGGCGCCCAATCCAGGCCGACTGACGTCTGTCTGGTGCCGCCGGGCAAGGTGGCGATCGAGCATTGGCCGCATCCGCTCGACGCGATCACGGTCGACAACATTCGGCTGGTGGCATGGCAGCCGGAGGACGGCCTCCCCTGCGAATAGCGGCGCCGGAGCGCTCGCCGGCAAGCGGCACACGCAGCACGAACCTGTCTGGCCGCACCGCGACCGGGCCGGTCAAAGGCAAGTGAAGGTCAGGATCATGCGTCGCTTGTCGAACAGCAGCGAGGAGCAGCGGTCGAGCTGATCGCGGCCGATCTCGAGCGTCAGCTTCTGCTTCGATTTCCTGCGGCCGGTGACGACGATCTCGTCGGGATCGGGTTCGGGCGCGTTCGCGTCGGGAACGCCGGCAGTGCTGCCGAAATCGGCGACGCGCACGAGCAGCCCGTCGAGCACGAACGGCCCGACCGTGAACGGAGTCTCGAGCGCGAGACGGCGGGCCGGCCGCTCGACTCCGAGCGCGATCGGCTCCATCGCCGCGACCCCCTCGAACCGTCCGCCATGTTCGGCAGCGATTGCCGCGCCGGCGCCGGCAGTGGCGAGGCTCGATTTGCGATCGAGGCTGAAAGTGACGCGGATGCGCGCCTCGCCGATCGCCGCCCACAGCCCCATGCCCGACCAACCGAAGTCGGCGAGCGGCACCGATACGCTGCGCTCGCCGGGGCGCGCCGAATGCAGGTCGAAGCGCACGACTGGATCGGGGACGCCGCCCGGGCCCATTTCGGCATCCGCGTCGGTGAGGAACGGCGCGGCGAACCAGGTGGCGCGCCGCTTGAATTGCGCGCCGCCCATCGCGATCGTCACCACCGCCGATTTGCCCGGAATCCTGACCGGGCCGACTTGGGCGATCGTGCCGATCCACCCCGGCTTGAACCCCGCGCGCGCCGCGAAATCGGGGTTGAACACCGGCATCGACGGCGCGCCCGGATCGACCCGCAGCCGGGCAGCCTGGCCCTGAACATGCGCCGCGACCGCGGATTCGCTCACGACGAGCGCGCCCTGGTCGGGATCGTCGGCAGCAATCAGCAGAACCCACGCCAGCACGATCATCGCTCTGCATCGCATGTCCGCTCTCCCGTTTCGCCGCCGATGTGCGCGCCAAATCCGGCGGCTTGCGTTCGAGAGGGTGACCAAAACCCGGCGAAGGCTCGACTTGGCGGGCGAAGCGTCGCTAGGTGCGCGAGTGACCGACCCGCTCGATATCCTGCGCACCACCTTCGGCTTTCCCGCCTTCCGCGGCGTTCAGGAAACGGTGATCGAGCGCGTGCTGGCGGGCCGGCACACGCTCGCGGTGATGCCGACCGGGGCGGGCAAGTCGCTCTGCTATCAGCTGCCGGCGCTCGCGCTCGAGGGGACCTGCCTGGTCGTGTCGCCGCTAATCGCGCTGATGCACGACCAGCTGCGCGCCGCCGAGGCCGTGGGCATTCGCGCGGCGACGCTGACCAGCGCCGACGATAATCGCGACGAGACGATCGCACGGCTGCGCGCGGGCGGGCTCGACTTGCTCTATGTCGCCCCCGAACGCGCGTCGGGCGAGGGATTCCGCAATCTGATCGCGCGGACCAGCCTCGCGCTGTTCGCGATCGACGAAGCGCATTGCGTGTCCGAATGGGGGCACGACTTCCGCCCCGACTACCGGCTGCTCCGCCCGCTGCTCGACCGCTTCCCCGAAGTGCCGCGGCTGGCGCTGACCGCCACCGCCGACGCGCACACCCGCGCCGATATCCTCGAGCAGCTCGGCATCCCGGCCGAAGGGCTGATCGTCGCCGGGTTCGACCGGCCCAACATCCGCTATTGCATCGCTCCGCGCGAGAATACGCCGCGCCAGGTCGCGGACCTGCTCGCCGAGCAGCCCGGGCCCGGCATCGTCTATGCGCAGACGCGGACTGCAGTCGAGAAGCTCGCCGAAAAGCTGGGCGAGAACGGACGGACAGTGTTTCCCTATCACGCCGGGCTCGATCCCGCGGTGCGCAAGCGCAACCAGTCGGCGTTCGTCGCGAGCGAGGATGCAGTGGTGGTGGCGACGGTTGCGTTCGGCATGGGGATCGACAAGCCCGACGTCCGCTTCGTCGCGCATGCCGGGCTGCCCAAGTCGATCGAGGCCTATTATCAGGAGACCGGCCGCGCCGGGCGCGATGGCGATCCGGCGCTGGCGCAGCTCTTCTGGGGCGCCGAGGATTTCGCCAAGGCGCGCCAGCGGATCGGCGAAGTCGAGCCCGGGCGGCAGGCGGGCGAACGCGCGAGGCTGAACGCGCTGGGAGCGCTGGTCGAGACTGCCGGATGCCGCCGCAAGATCCTGCTCGCGCACTTCGGCGAAGAGGCGCCGGACTATTGCGGCAATTGCGACAATTGCCTCGCCCCGCCGAGCGCGATCGACGCGAGCGTGACGGCGCAGAAATTCCTCTCGGCGGTGTTCCGCACCGGGCAGATGTTCGGCGTGGGCTATGTCGAGAGCATCCTGCTCGGCCAGTCGAGCGAGCGCAGCCTGATGAACGGGCACGAGCGGCTTTCGGTGTTCGGCATCGTCGAGGGCGAGGAAGCGGCGCAGCTCAAGCCGGTGGCGCGCGCGCTGCTGCTCCGCGACGCGCTCAGGACCAACCCGCACGGCGGGCTCGAGTTCGGCCCCGGCGCGCGGGCCATATTGAAGGGCGAGGCGGACGTCTCGCTGGTCCTCCCGCCCGGGCGCGAGCGGCGGCGCAAGGCGAAGGGCGGCGTCAATCCGGTCGGCGATCCGCTGTTCGAAGCACTTCGAGCAAGACGGCGCGAGCTCGCGCAGGAGGCGCAGGTTCCGCCCTATGTGATCTTCCACGATGCGACGCTGCGCGAGATGGCAACGGCAAAGCCCGCTTCCCTGACCGAGCTCGCGCGCATCCCCGGCGTTGGCGCGCGCAAGCTCGAAGCCTATGGTGACGCGTTTCTTCAAGTGATCCGCGAGGCCGGGCAATGATCGCACCCATCCTGCTCGCGCTGGCCGCAGCCGGGATCGCCGCGGTCTCGCAGCAGCAGCTGCCCCAGCAGCTCGACGCGCCCGCGCCGCGGCTGCAGCGGATCGAGATGGAAACGCGTAGCTGGGGCCGGCCGGTCTCGTCCTGGACGATCGACGCGCAAGGCAACGGCCGCCGGACCGTCCCCGAACCCGGCGTGTTCAATGCCGAGCAACTCGTCACGCGCAGCTTCGCCGCGGGCACCGCCGGCTTCCGCAAGATCCGCGTGCTGATCGGGCTCGCCGAATATCGCGCCGGGCACCGGCTGACGTGCAATCGCCGCGTGACCGATGCGCCTTACGGCACGGTCCGCTGGGTGCAGCCGAACGGCCGTGTCTCGACGCTCAGCTTCGACACCGGCTGCCTTGACCGCAGCACCCGCAACGTGGTGGAGCAATTGACCAAGGCAGAGACCCAGGTCGCCGCATGGGCGAGCGCGGGGCCGATCGTGCAGACCGAGCCGGTGGGGAAGCAATGATGCTGCGACGAGTCGATGAGAGCATTTCGGTGGCGCCGCAGATCGCGCCCGAAGACCTGGCGGACATCGCCGCAGCGGGCTTTGCGATGGTGGTGAACAATCGTCCCGAAGGCGAGGAAGCGGGCCAGCCCGACGGTACCGCGATCGCGGCGGCGGCGCGCGCGGCCGGGCTCGACTATGTCGCGATTCCCGTCACCCACGCGGGCTTCTCGTCGAACCAGGTCGAGGCAATGGCCGAAGCGCTCGGCCGCGCCACGGGTCCGGTGCTGGCCTTCTGCCGCTCGGGCACGCGCTCGTGCAACCTCTGGGCGCTCGCCCAGGCGAGCGAGGGCGGCAATCCCGACATGCTCGTCGCCAAGGCGGCGGCGGCCGGATACGATCTCACCAGCATCCGCCCGCTGCTCGACACGCTGTCGGGCGCGCGCTGATGTGGGTGCAGCTCGGCGGCTCGCTCGCCGCGGTGCTGGCGCTGTTCGCGATCGCCTGGTGGCTCAGGCTCGGCGGCGGCGAGATCGCCAGCGAGGCGGAAGCGGCTGCCATCGCCGAAGCGCTGCTTTCCGGCTTCGAAACCGAGCGCGCAGTGCTGGCGAGCGACCGTCAGAGCGCGCTGGTGCTGGGCAGGGACGCGAGCCTCGCAGTGATCAAGATGCACGGCGCCCGCCCTGCGGCGCGGCGGCTCAGGCCGCCCTTCGCCGCCGAACAGCTCCCCGAGGGCCTGCGCGTCGCCACCGGCGAGGCGCGGTTCGGCGCCGTCACCGTGCGCGGCGTCGATGCTATCCCATCGCCCCGATGATCGCGCCGATCGCAGTGAACTGGAGCGTGTGATAGCCCGCGTTGATCAGCGTGAGACCGAGCGGGCGATGCTCGAACAGCGCGTTGATCCCATAGCTGGTGCCGACCCAGCATAGTCCCGCGGCGAGGCCGGCGCCGGCGCCGCCGTGGAGGCCCATGGTGCGGCCGAGGAACATCGCGAACATCGCCGACGCGATGAACGCCAGCACGAACGACCCGCCGAAGATCAGCGCCTTGTTGCCGGCGGCCAGCTGCGCGTCGCTAAGCCCCGCGGCGGCCTGCCATTGCTTGCCGAACAGCATCGGCGAATACCAGAGGCCGCCGAGCACGAACGCAGCCGCGCTGGCGGCGAGCACCGCCAACCAATTGATATCGGGCATGTTTTCTTCTCCCCTTTCCTAGCTTCGTTGTCGCGGGATTTGTTGCGAAAAAACCGGTTCCCACTTTTTCGCATCCCGCTTCAGACGCTGGCCAGCTTTTCTCCCTCGGCCTTGACCAGCAGCATCTCGAAATACTCGCGCAGCGCGGCGATGCCGCGGTCGAAATAGGCGACGTCGCGGTGCGTACGCGCCTGCATCACCCCGCCTTCCATCGTCGTCAGCACCAGCTCGGCGAGCGCCGCGCGGTCGAGGCCGCGCGGCAGCCGCTCGCCGGCGGCGTCGAGGCAGCGGCGGATCGCGCCGGTCCAGGCGGCGAAATTCTGCGCGAGCAGCGAGCGCACCGCCGGGTCGGCCTCGTGCAGCTCGAGCGCGAGGCTGCCGATCGGGCAGCCATAGGCGCATTCGGTCTCGACGATCATCGTCCGGTAGCGCGCGAGCAGCGCGAAAATCCGCTCGACGGGGTCCTCGACCCCTTCCCAGGCCGGATCGATCAGCATCGGATAGATGCCGTCGCGATAGGCCTCGAGCACGGCGATCAATATGTCCTGCTTGCCCGGGAAGGCGTGATAGAGGCTGCCCGAGTTGAGCTGGGTGCGGCTCAGCAGATCCGCGACCGAGGTCGAATTATACCCCTTCGCCCAGAACAGCTCCATCGCCGCCTCGACGATCCGTTCGCGCGCGCTGCGTCCACTTGCCATGGCACTTGATTGATCGATCAACCAATCAACGTCAAGGCCGATTATCTGGTCTCGCGCGCCCCGCCGGCACGATTCGCCAGCGCCGTCCCGATCGCTGCCCAGCCTTCTTCCAGAAGCGCCGCCATTGTCTCTTGCAAACATTCCGGCGTGGGCACCTCCCAGTCCAGCCGCCGCCCGCCCCATTTGGTGAAGCTGTCGATGCTCACGCCCGGCCAGATCTGCGCGCGCCAGCGCGCCTTGAACGCCCCGGGCTGGCCTTCCGTCGTCGAGGAAAGCCGGACGCCGGCGGTGACGCGGCGTCTTTCCCCGCCGTCCTCGCGCGTCTCGGCGATCTCCGCGCCCCATTCGGGCCAGTCGCGGTCGGAACGGTTGGCGGTGTCGCGAACCGCACCCGCCGCGAACGGACCACGGCCACGGCATAGCTCGACGACGACATCGAGCTCGGCCATCCGCTCGGCGAAGGCTGAAAATCCCATGTTCGTCCCCATATTCACACCAATGTAAGTTGGTGTAGGAAAGCACCGTGCCGCCCAAGCTTCCCAACCCCGTCGACCTCGCCGTCCCGGCCTTCGTGCTGCTGGTGCTGGCCGAGATGCTCGTCGCCTGGGCCAAGGACCGCAAGCGCTATTGCCCCAGGGACACGCTGACTTCGCTGATGCTCGGCACCGGCAGCACCGTCGCCGGAGTACTGTCCGGGGGAATCGTCTATGCGCTGGCGCTCTGGGTGTGGCAGTTCCGCCTCTTCGACATCGGCTGGCAATGGTATTGGTTCGTCCTCGCCTTCGTGCTCGACGACCTGCGCTATTATTTCTTCCACCGCACCGCGCACCGCGTCCGCTGGTTCTGGGCGAGCCATGTCATCCATCATTCGAGCCAGCACTATAATCTCTCGACCGCGCTCCGGCAGACCTGGACGGGCTTTTTCAGCCTCGCCTTCCTGTTCGCGATCCCGTTGTTCCTGATCGGCTTCCCCCCGGCGATGATCGCCTTCGTCGCCGGGATCAACCTGATCTACCAGTTCTGGATCCACACCGAGATCGTCCATCGGATGCCGCGCTGGTTCGAGGCAGTGATGAACACGCCGTCGCACCACCGCGTCCACCACGCCACCAATCCGCGCTACCTCGACAAGAATTATGCCGGCGTGTTCATCGTCTGGGACCGGATGTTCGGCACCTACACCCCCGAGCGCGACGACGACCGGCCGCGCTATGGCATCGTCAAGGACCTCGGCAGCTTCAACATCCTCTGGGCGGCGTTCCACGAATGGATCGGCATCGCAAAGGATGTGTGGAAAGCGCCCACGATCAGGGCCAAGATCGCCTATATGTTCGCGCCGCCCGGGTGGAGCCATGACGGCAGTCGCGATACATCGGAGATGATAAGGGCCCGCTGGCAGGCGCGGCAGCATGGGGAGGCCGCGTGGAAGAAGCCGATATCGTCGTCATCGGCGCCGGGTCCGGAGGAAGCGCAGCCGCAGGCCGGCTGAGCGAGGACGGCAAGTACAGCGTCGCCTTGCTCGAGGCTGGCGGTCGCAACGCCGGGCTCAAGACGATCATGCCCGGCATGATGCCGTTCCAGAACGAGAAGACCAACTGGCGCTTCGAGACGGTGCCGCAGCCCGGGCTCAACGGCCGCCGCGGCTATCAGCCGCGCGGCCGCGGGCTCGGCGGATCGAGCGCGATCAACGCGATGCTCTATGTCCGCGGCAATGCCTGGGACTATGACCAATGGGCGGCGCTCGGCTGCACCGGCTGGAGCTGGGCCGAAGTGCTGCCCTGGTTCAAGGCCAGCGCTTTCCAGCACATTGGGATCCTAAGCTTAGAATTCCACGTGGACAAGTTGTCGCG
>JADMIO010823430.1_pt1 | contig 49938 bp, 51 predicted proteins | sample 8958161 | NCBI WGS metagenome assembly JADMIO01 (sample SAMN16585339, study PRJNA669376) | soil metagenome | isolation source: Crop rotation soil | place: USA: Cullars Rotation, Alabama | collected 2011
CCGCGACAACTTGTCCACGTGGAATTCTAAGCTTAGGATCCCAATGTGCTGGAAAGTGACAGCGCCAAGGTGGACGTGAAGGGAGGCTATGACCTCGGGCCGGAAACCTATCACCTGACCGGCGATATTCGTATGAAGTCGCCCGCTGATATTCCTGCCATCTCGCTGAGCCGCGCGGGCGACATGAAGAACGCGCCGGACTACACCGTGAATATCCGCGCCTTGCAGGATTATTTGTCCAAGCGCGTCGCCAAGGACGATACCAAGCCGGTCGTGACTCCCGCGCCGCCGGGTGAAACGCCGCTGCCGGATCAGGACTCGCAGCAGCCCAACGCGCAGCAGGCCGCGCCCGATGTGGATCGCCGTATTCTGCTGAAGCATGAGGGTGAGGGGGATCAGCCGCCGCCAGGCGAGCAGGCCGCAACGCCTAACGTTCCTTCACCCGTGCCCGCTCCGGCCCCCACGCCGGATGACCAGCAGCCGGTTCATCTGACGCCGCCCGGTGACCAGCCCGCGCAACCGCCCCAGCCGCCGGTGCTGCCCACGCCTGCCGAAGACGGCGGCAACGGTGGAAAGATCGACGAGCCGATTGAAACGGAACCTTTGGTTGAGCCGCCCGCGCCGCCACCGCCGCCGCCCGTGCAACCGGCGCCGAAGCCCGACGAATCCGCGGCGCCATCGCCGGCTCCGGCCCCGGCGCCCGCTCCCGATAAAGGCAATTCACCGATCAAAGGCATTCTCGACCGCCTGAATGACGGCGGCGACACGCCCCCGCCCGCCAAGACGCCGGACAAACCCGCGCCCTCGGACGAAGCGCCGCCGGAAGATGAGCTGATGAAGCAGTAATAAGAATCGTAACCCCGGCGAAAGCCGGGGTCTAAGCTCTAACAGCAATACCGGAAGAACTAATCGTCACTGGACGACTGAACCTTGTTAGACCCCGGCTTTCGCCGGGGTTACGGGTGTACTTACGTCGGAACCTTGTTCTTATAATAATCCAGGATATACACCCTGAGCGCGCTCGACAGGTTTTCGGGCTGCGAGACGTCGATTTCGGCGATGAGGGAGTTGACCGATTTGTCCTGCGCGACGGCGATTTCGCGTAAAGAATCCCAGAAGGCAGCCTCAAGCGTGATGCTCGTGCGATGGCCGGCGACGGTGACGGAATGTTTTTGCGAGAGGCGGCGGGGCATGCGTAATAATTCCTTTTTCCGTTAATCTTTGGGATGAACCATTTCTTCAGGGCGCACGGCCTTGTCGAATTCTTCGGGCGTCAAAAGCTTCATGTCGACGGCGACCTGCTTGAGGGTCTTGTCCTCGCGCAGCGCCTTCTTGGCGATCACGGCGGCCTTGTCGTAGCCGATGACGGGATTGAGGGCGGTGACCAGCATCAGGCTTTCGTTCAAAAGCTTTTTGATGCGGTCGGTGTTCGCCTCGATGCCGACGACGCAGTTGCTCGTGAAGCTGTTGCAGGCGTCCGACAGCAGGCGGATGGACTGCAGCAGGTTATAGATCATCACGGGCTTGAACACGTTGAGTTCGAAATGACCGTTGCTGCCGGCGACGGAAACAGTGACGTGGTTGCCCATCACCTGCGCGCAGACCATGGTCATGGCCTCCGACTGGGTCGGGTTCACCTTGCCGGGCATGATGGATGAGCCGGGTTCATTTTCGGGCAGGTGAATTTCGCCGATGCCGCAGCGCGGGCCGGAGCCCAGCAGGCGAATGTCGTTGGCGATCTTCATAAGAGAGCAGGAAATAGTATTCAATGCGCCTGACGTTTCGACAATGGCGTCATGCGCCGCCATGGCTTCGAATTTGTTTTCCGCGGTCGTGAAGGGTATCCCCGCGATGTCGGACACCTTTTTGGCGAACAATTCGGCAAAGCCGCGCTTGCAGTTCAGGCCGGTGCCGACGGCGGTCCCGCCCTGCGCCAGTTGCGACAGCCGCGGCAGGCAGGCCTTGACGCGCGCGATGCCGTATTGAATTTGCTTCGCGTAGCCGCCGAATTCCTGACCGAGCGTGATGGGCGTTGCATCCTGCAAATGCGTGCGGCCGATCTTGACGATTTCCATGAATTCGACCGACTTCTTCGCCAGCGCCTTGTGCAGGCCTTCCATGGCGGGGATCAGGTCGTGATGGATCGTTTCGACCGCCGCGATATGCATGACGGTCGGGAAAGTATCGTTCGACGACTGGCCCATGTTCACATGGTCGTTCGGATGCACCGGGGTTTTCGAGCCGATCTTGCCGCCCAGAAGCTCGATGGCGCGGTTGGCCACGACTTCGTTGATGTTCATGTTTGTCTGCGTGCCCGAGCCCGTCTGCCAGACGACGAGAGGGAAGTGGTCATTCAGGTGGCCGTCCATGACTTCTTCGGCGGCCTGCACGATGGCGGCGCCGACTTTCTTGTCGAGGATGCCGAGTTCCATGTTGGCGAGCGCCGCCGCTTTTTTCTGGACGCCAAGCGCGCGGACGAGGGGCAGGGGCATGCGCTCGGTGCCGATCTTGAAATTCTGGTACGAGCGCTGCGTCTGCGCGCCCCAGTATTTGTCGGCGGGCACTTCGACTTCGCCCATCGAGTCCGTCTCGATGCGCGTGCCGGCGTCTTTGCTTTTGGCGGATGATTGTTTTGCCATCGTATCTTCCCTCTTATTCCTTCCGGCACCAGAACTGGTACATTCCGATGAATGTATCCGGCGCGCGCCGTTCGAAAGCGTCCCAGTTGTTCAGGTCCCTGCCTTCCGGGTCATTCGGGTAAAGGCTTCGGAACTGCGCCATGACGGCGGGCGGGACGCTCATCTTCAGGAAAGTCAGGCGCAATTCCGCCAGAATCTCCTTTATTTTCAGGAGGTCAAACCGATGCTCCTGAACGTGAAAGAGCATATCACGGTACATAGATAGCTGGTAGTAGTCTTCCGCCCGGGCGATATCATGGAAAATGTCCCAAGGGATAAGCCCCGGGCTGTCTTTCCGGAAAGCCTTCATACCCTCGGTAGTGCTGGGATAACCGCCTTTTTTGATGATTTCATGCACTTTGACGAGCTTCTCCCGGGCGATGTCGCTGTACAGGGAAATGCGCATCAGCCCGCCGGGGTTAAGCAGTCCGGTCAGCACCTTCCAGCCCTTGACCGGGTCTTCCATATGATGGAGCACGCCGCCTGAGAAAATGCCGTCAAAGGTGCGGTTGATAGATCCAAGGTTCAGGATGTCGCCCTGCGCGAAGACGATGTTGTTGAGGTTGAACTCTTTCGCCTTCAGCGTGCCATAGGCGAGGCTTGCGCGGCTGAGGTCGACGGCCAGAATGTCGCTTTCCGGGAAGACAACGGCGGCCTGCGCCGCCTCGCTGCCCGTGCCGCAGCCGGCGATAAGGATTTTCGCGCCCTTCTTCTTCAGCGGCGCGCCGGCGCCTTCGTCGGAAACGCTTTTGGGACGCGTGTTCCAGAGCGGGTAGGGGAATTCCTCGTACTGCTCGCGCACCTTCGACGAAACGCCTTTTTCGATGGGGGTGAGTTCGCGCAAGGTCTCGCCGATTTCCTCGATGGTCAGATACTCATACACCTGCGCGCGCACGAGGTCGGCCATTTCGGGTATCGCCGAGAAGGCCTCCGCCACCGCGCCGGCATTGCGCAGACGGTAGAGCGGCAGGTAAGCGCCGTAAAGCGCGGCCTGCCATTCCTTGCCGTCGGGAAGGCCGGCTTCCAGTTTCAGGCGAAGTTCTTCCACCTTCTTTTTTTCATCGTCCGTGATGGGGAAGATATAGCGCGTCCGGAACGCGTAGGTTGCGACCGCAGCGGCGACGCCGAGCAGGTCGGGCGTGGGCGGCATATCGAGGAGCCGCGCGCGCAACGCGACGACAAATTCCTCGAACGGCAGGCTGTGGACGAGCAGGGATTTGAGGCCCAGGACGAAGAAAGGTTTTTGCAGCGGGTTCAGGTTTTTGACCTGCCTGAAATTTTCCGCGTCGAAGAAGGCGTATTGCTGCTGATTTCCGCCCAGCAGCTTCTTGAAGCCCGACGCCTTCTGTTTCCCGACCGGATCGCTGGTCAGATACGTCTTGTAAATGGACTTGAAGTCCGGGCTCAGCGAAAAAGTGTTGTACCAGAGCGATTGCAGGTTGCCGGCATCCAGCCCCGGCGTCCGCAGGCAGTCGATGATCGCGTTTTCGATCAGCGGGCTGTATTCGGTGAAGGCCATCTGCGACGAGAAATGGACGAACCGCTCCTTGTAGCGGATTTCCTCCGGCTTCTCGGTCATGGCCATCATCGAATAGCCGGCGCAGTTCACGTCGTTCAGCGCGAAATAGACTTCGGCCAGCATTGCCATCGAGGCATGGTCATGCGCGTCCAGCTTCAGCGCCTCATTGAACAGCGCGATCGCTTCCTGCATATTCCGCCGCGTATAGCGGATATTGCCGAGCAGGCGGCAGGCCATCGCCGTCTTGCCCTTCGCCAGCGAAGCCTGCAACAGCTGCTCCGCCTCATCGAACTTCTGCTGCATCACCAGCTCGCGCGCCTGCGCGTTGATCTTGTCTGGAGTATCGGCGGCGGAAGAGGCGGGCTGGGTCATGATTTCTGGCACCAGAACTGATACATGGCGCTGAAAGTATCACGGTTGCGCATTTCAAACTCATGCCAGTTTTTCAGGTCGACGGCTTCGGGGTCTTTTGGATAGGCCGCGAGATATTGCCCCGTAACCGCGGGCGGCAGGCTGAAACCCTTGAAGACGAGCCCGAGTTTTTGCAGCATCTCGGCGATTTCTACGAGGTCGAGGTCGTGTTCCTGCACGTGGAACATCATGTCGCGGTACATCGACATCGTATAGTAATCGTCGAAGCGCGAGAGAATTTTCAGCAGGTCGTTGCCGAGGATTTTTGCGCTGTCCTTGCGGAAGGCGCGCATAGCGGGGATGTCGTTCCCGTATTTACCCTTCTTCACGATCTCGTGCGCGGCCAGCAGGTGGCGGCGCGCGGTCTTGCTGTAGAGCGCGATTTTCATGATGCCGCCGGGCTTCAGGATGTCAGTAAGGACTTTCCAGCCTTGCAGCGGGTTGCTCATGTGGTGCAGCACGCCGCCGGAAATAATGCCATCGAAAGTTTTTCCGATAACGCCGAGATTCAGAATATCCGCCTGCTTATAGGTCAAATTCGGGATATTGAACTGTTTCGTTTTATTAATCGCATAGGAAAGGCTCGTCAGGCTCAAATCCACCGCCAGCACCTGCGCCTCGGGAAAGACAGTCGCGAACTGCACCGCGTCGCTGCCCGTGCCGCAGCCGGCGACGAGGATTTGCGTGCCGGGTTTCTTCAGTGCCAGCCCAGGCTTCTCCGCGAAGATAAACTTCGGGCAGGTGCGCCAGCGCGGGTAGGGCGACTCTTCATACTGTGCGCGCACCTTGGAAGAAATGCCGGCGTCGATCGGCGTCGCCGCTTCAATCGTCAGGCGCGTGGCCCGCAACGCCAGCGCCTCCTTCACCTGCAGCTCGATTACGTCTTCGATGCCGGTGAAGGGGAGTGACGTCACATTCGCCAGCGTCATCAGCGGCGCATAGCAGGCGTAAATCGCGACATCGGCGGGAGAAGCGCCGCCCGCGTCGATTTTTGTTTTCAAGGCTTCAACGGCGCGCTGCTCGTCCGGCGTCACGTCGAAAATATATTCGGTATAGAAACAGTAATGCGACAGGGCCGCAATCACCTCGACCGGCAGCTTCAGCCGGTGCATCAGGCTCTGCGCACGGATATGGGCGAGGAATTCCTCAAAGGCCGGGTGGCTGACGACGAGGCCTTTGAGTCCCAGCAGGAAGAAAGGCCGCGACAGCGCGGCATAATCGCCTGCCTTGTCGAAGGTTTCGGCATTGAAGGTATCCAGCCCGTCCGCCCGTTGCAGCAGTTTCACCTTGCCGCCGCGGTTGACTTTGTAGAGCGGCTGGAAAGCCGGGTTCAGGGTGAAAACGTTGTACCAGAGCGCCTGGGCGGGGGAGCAGTCGACGTCCGGCGACCCCAGGCACTCGACAAAGGCATTTTCTATAACATCGGCATAGTTCGTAAACGTTACATTCGCCCCCATGCCGATAAAGCGTTCTTTGTATTTCAGCTCCTTCGGGTTCGCGACGATGGCAAAGGCATAATAGGCCGCGGCCTGCAGCATATCGCCGCCTGCAAAGAAGGTTTCCGCCAGCGCCGCCAGCGAGGCCGGGTCGTTGGGGTCGATTTTCAGGGATTCCTGATGGCAGGCGAGGGCCTTGTCGAAGTTGCGTTTAACGCGGTGAATGGCGCCCAGGTTGCGCCAGGCAATCGCCGTCGGCGCGACTTTCAGCGAGGATTCAAGGCATTGCTGCGCCTCGTCATAGCGCTGCTCCGCCATATGACTCTTCGCAAGCGAAAGGTAGTCCTCCACGGTCCTGGGCGACAGGGCGGGATTGGTCATGTTCCGTTCCTTGTATGGGTTCCTATTTTGAGCAAAAAGCCTTCACAAATCAACGGTGTTGCGCCTATATTATGTAGTTTGAAAACACGTCAAAGGCAGTCGGAAAATGCTCGAAAAAACCTTCGAAAGCAAAGAAGTCGAAAAGAAGCACTACGGTCTCTGGGAGAAATCCGGGATCTTCGCCGCCGACGTCAAAAGCAACAAGGCGCCATACTGCATTCCCATGCCGCCGCCCAACGTCACGGGCAGTCTGCACATGGGCCATGCCTTGAATATGACCCTGCAGGATATCCTCAGCCGCTTCGAGCGCATGCAGGGCCGCGACGTGCTCTGGCAGCCGGGCACCGACCACGCGGGCATCGCGACGCAGATGGTTGTTGAGCGCCTGATCGAGAAAGAAGGCAAGCACCGCACCGACATGGGCCGCGAAGCGTTCCTGAAACGCGTCTGGGAATGGAAAGAAGAGTCCGGCAACACCATCACCGGCCAGCTTCGCCGCCTCGGCGCCACACCCGACTGGGGCCGCGAGCGCTTTACGATGGACGAGGGGCTCAACAAGGCCGTGAACAAGGTCTTCGTCCAGCTCTACAAAGAAAAGCTGATCTACAAGGACAAGCGCCTCGTCAACTGGGACCCCAAGCTGCACACCGCCATCTCCGACCTCGAGGTCGAGCAGCGCGAAGAAACCGGCAGCATGTGGCACTTCAAATACCCGATCAAGGGCCAGCCCGACCGCTTTATTACGATTGCCACCACGCGCCCGGAAACGATGCTCGGCGATACTGCGGTCGCCGTTCACCCCGAAGATGAACGTTATAAAGATTTGGTTGGTAAGCTTGTCGTGCTGCCCATCGTGGGCCGCGAAATCCCGATCATCGCCGATGAATACGCCGATCCCGAGAAGGGCTCGGGCGCCGTGAAGATCACGCCCGCGCATGACTTCAACGACTTCGAAGTCGGCAAGCGCCACGGCCTGCCCATGATTTCGATTTTGGACATCGACGCCAAGATCAACGATCAGGCGCCCAAGGAATATCAGGGGCTCGATCGTTTTGTCGCGCGCAAGAAAGTCGTGGCGGAGATCGAGGCGCTCGGTCTGCTCGAGAAAATCGACAAGCACAGATACCAGTTGCCTTATGGCGACCGCTCGAACGTTATCATCGAGCCGCTGCTGACCGACCAGTGGTATTGCGATGCGAAAACGCTCGCCGGCCCCGCGATCAAAGCGGTGGAAGAGGGGCGCACGCAGTTCGTGCCCGCGAACTGGACCAAGACTTATTACGAATGGATGCACAATATCCAGCCCTGGTGCATTTCCCGCCAGCTGTGGTGGGGCCACCAGATTCCCGCCTGGTACGGGCCGGATAATTCCGTGTTCGTCGCCGAAACTGAAGCCGAGGCAAAGGCCGAGGCGAAAGCAAAATTCGGCAAGGATGTTCCGCTGGAACGCGATCCGGACGTGCTGGATACCTGGTTCTCATCCGCGCTCTGGCCGTTCTCGACGCTCGGCTGGCCGGATGACGTGCCGGAAGTGAAGCGCTATTACCCCGCCGAAACGCTGATCACCGGCTTCGACATCATCTTCTTCTGGGTCGCCCGCATGATGATGATGGGCATCCATTTCATGGGCGATGTGCCCTTCCGCAAAGTCTACATCCACGCGCTGGTCCGCGACGAAAAGGGCCAGAAGATGTCGAAGTCGAAAGGCAACATCATCGACCCGCTGCAGCTGATTGATGAGCACGGTGCGGATGCGCTGCGCTTTACCTTGACGGCGCTTGCGGCGCAAGGGCGCGATGTAAAGCTGTCACCCAAGATCGTGGGCGATTATCGTCGCTTCGCGACCAAGCTCTGGAATGCCGCGCGCTTCTGCGAGATGAACGGCTGCACGCTGAAGCTCGATTTCAAGCCGGAAGGCGTGAAGCAAACCGTCAACAAGTGGATTATCAGCGAGCTTGCGAGCCTGAGCGCGAAAGCCGCCGAGGCGTTGAAAGGGTACAAGTTCAACGAAACGGCGATGGAACTGTACCACTTCACCTGGGGTACCTTCTGCGACTGGTATATCGAATTCACCAAGCCGCTGATCACGGGCTCTGACGAAGCCGTCAAAAGAGAAACGCAGGAAACGACAGGCTGGGTGCTGGATCAGCTGCTGCTGCTCTTGAACCCGATCATGCCGTACCTGACCGAGGAACTGCATATGAACCTGCTCGGCAAGTCCGGCGCCTCGTCCGACAAGGCCGACTGGCTGCAAAGCAAGCGCTGGCCCGAGTTCGATGCGAAAATCACCGATCGCGCCGCGCAGGACGAGATTAACTGGGTCATTCGCCTGATCACCGAAATCCGCCACATCCGCGCCGACCTGAACGTGCCGGAAGGCGCGCAGATCAGGATGCAGCTGAAAGGCGCTTCGGACGTGAATAAAAAGCGCCTGAAGGCTTACGGCGACATCATCCGCCGCAGCGCGAAGCTGTCGGAAGCGGAAGCGAATGACGCGGCGGCGCCGAAGGGTTCCATCCAGATGGTGCTCGACGAGGCGACCATCGTGCTGCCCATCGCTGACGTCGTCGACATCGACAAGGAACGCGCGCGTTTACGGAAGGAAATCGAAAAAGTCGATGCCGACATCGAACGTATCGACAAGAGTCTCAACAACAAAGATTTCCTTGCCCGCGCTGCCGAAGAGGCCGTGGCAGAAAAGAAAGAACAGCGGGCGGCGGCGGAGAACATGAAGGCCAAGCTCGCCCAGGCGCTCAAGCAGCTTGAGGCGGCGTGACATGCCCTATGCCGTGATCTTCGTGTCGAAACTGAAAGACCCTGAGAGTTCGGCTTATGGCGCCATGGCGCAGAAGATGGAAGAATTCGTGAAAGCGCAGCCTGGTTATCTCGGCATCGACTCCGTCCGCAACGCCGAAGGCGAGGGGATCACGGTGTCCTATTGGGACAGCCTGCAGGCCATCGAAAAATGGAAGGCGGATGACCGTCATCTCGTCGCGCAGCAGCGTGGCAAGGACGACTGGTACGCGCATTATAAAATCGTCGTGGCGCAGTCCATCAAGCAATATGCGCATGGGGTGGCGGCATGAGCTTTTTTAAAAAGATTAAAAATTTCCGCCTTGTTCCGGACGCGAACAAGATGAAGGCCAATACCTTCCGCAAGATCATCAACCTGTGGCCGCCGTTCCTGGGCGCCGGCGTCAAGGTCACGAAAATCTCCGACGATTATTCCTCCGCCGACGTGCAGATGAAGCTGCGTTCGTGGAACAAGAATTACGTCGGCACGCATTACGGCGGCTCGATTTTCTCGATGACCGACCCGTTCTTCGCGCTGATCGTCATCAAGAACCTCGGCAAGGACTATATCGTCTGGGACAAGGCCTCCGAGATCAAGTTCAAGAAGCCCGGCAAGGGCATCATTTCCGCGCATTTCAACATCTCGGCGGAAAAGCTCAAGGAGCTCAAGCACCAAGCCGATACGCAGGACAAGGTCGAGCCGACCTTTATCGTCCATGTGAAGGACGAAAAAGGCGACATCGTCGCGGAAGTCAGCAAAACCCTCTACGTCCGCCGCAAGGACAAGCCCGCGAAGCCGCGGCCTTAATTTAGCGCATAGGAAAGATCTTCCCATGCCCGCTTTATGCGGGCATCCAAAAGCGCGTCCGTGCGATAGTTGATTTATGAGACTGCCGGACGGCCTTTTGGACCCCCGCATTCGCGGGCGTGGAAATTTCTGACTGAAAGTCCGATCAGATCTTAAAATTCCTGATCTTCTTGTCCGGTCCCGTCGGTTTTTCGTCATTCGCGGGGTCGATGGCGACGACGACGGCTTCGGGGGCTTTTTTTTCTTCAGGCGCAGGCGCGGGGAGCATGAGGACCGGCTTGGGGGCGGGAAGTTCCTTGACCGGTTCTTCTGCCTTCACCTCCGGCATGGGCACGGGCTTGGGCGCTTCGGCTTTGACCTCGGGTGCCGGCAGTTCGGTTTTGACTTCCGGTGCCGGAACTTCGGGAGCGGAGGATTTGCCGCGTACCGCGTTGAAGATGCGGGTCATCAGGCGTTCCATGCGGTCGAAGATGCTGCCGCCTTTCGCCTCTTCGGCTTCCAGTTCCTTGCGCGGGACTTCGGCGACGACGGGCGGCGCGTCGCCTTTCTTGGCGGTTACGGTGATAACCTCTGGGTCTTTCGCGTTGTCGTAGGTGCCTTCTTCATGCGAGACGACCTTGCCGTTGACGATGACGGTCGAGGAATAGCTGCCGCGCATCTTGCCGCTTCTGGGAAGCGGGAAACCGCGGTCGATCTCGCTCATCATCTTTTCCATGTCGGCGAACATGTCGTCGAAGGATTCAAGTGCTCTGTCGAATTCCCGGTCAAAACTGCTTCTGTGCATGAAGGCCTCCTGTTCTCAGTGACATTCAATTCCTAGCAGTTTAATAGACATAATGTCAAGGATTAAACAGAATATTTTTACAAGACATTAAAAACATTCGATTTTTTGGAAAAAGAAAGGAGACGCAGTCGAATGAGCGGATAGAAGTCCACTGGGTTCGTCTGGCGTCTCCCGCTCAGTCTTACGCCTTTCGGGTGGAAGCCGTTCCGAACGGCGCGAATCCAGGTATCTAAAAATAAAGAACGCCGTCTTTCAGACGGCGTTCTTTCTTCAATCCGGGGGGAAAGAGAAGGAGACCAAGAAACGTCCGATTTTGACATCTTCTGTTCTTGTGTCTCCCGTTGCTTCCAACGGCCGCCGGGAAAAGACGTTCCCAACATCGTTGCGATTTTTCTTTGGTACTGAAAAGACAGCAAAAAAAGGCCTAAAATAACAGACCCCCGCGTCAGGGGGCGGGGGTCTGCTCAATCCGGGGGGAAAGAGAATGGAGACTTGCGTCTCCGGGTATTCCAACCTGCGGACCGGCTTTGTCGTTCCCGCGGGGACGAACTTTCTTTTGTTGTCATAATATTGAAAACAGAAAGAGATTCGCGCTCAAGTTGTGGGCCTTTTCATAAAGTGATAGAATTCGGAATTGATGCTGGCGCTGGCGACAACGGAGCCCCATCTAAATTCATGTCATTGCGGGAAATTTGACCAAGGGACGCGTCCGGCGCGAGTCGCCCAAAGCTGTTGCTCCTGCGCCGTGAAGGGCGCAAAATCCGCAATAAGGGACATTGCAAATGATCGAGATCAAGGCGCCGGGCGATTACGCCTCCGTTACCGGGAAGAAAGCGATCTTCCTGGGCGGCAGTATCGAAATGGGACGGGCCGAGAACTGGCAGGAACGGGTCGTTTCCGCGTTGCGCCATCTCGACCTCCTGATCCTGAACCCGCGCCGGGTGTCATGGAACGCCTCCGCTGAGCAGAGCTTCGACAACCCCGACTTCCGGGCGCAGGTGGAATGGGAACTCGACGCGCTCGACCGCGCGGACATGGTCGTCATGTATTTCGCGCCCGAGACGCGTTCGCCCATCACGCTGCTGGAACTCGGCATCCAGGCCGCGCGGGCGCCGAAGAAACTCGTCGTCTGCTGCCCGGAAGGCTTCTGGCGCAAGGGCAACGTCGATATCGTCTGCCACCGGTTCGGCGTGCAGCAGGTTCCGGCGCTGCAGGATATGATCAAGGTAGTCGTGGCATTTTCGCAAAAGGCGGCGTGACATGTGGGGACGGGTGATCGGTGTTTTCGTGACGCTCGGGATCGTGGGCTGCCTGTTCTACGCAATGAATGCATCGAACACGGCCGTGCAAAAGGCCGTCGACAACAGCCCCGCGACAAAGGAAGAGAAAGCGATGCTGAAGCAGGAAGGCATCGATCCGAACGATCCCGACGCCGTCAAAAAATACGCCGCGAAGAAGGCCAGGGAACTCGACGACTACCAGCATTCCGCGGACGGGCTGATGGGGGAGGAACCCGATAAGCCCCGCGCGCCGCAGCAGTCACCGCCGGAATCCCAGCCGCCGCAGCAGCAGCCCTAGCGCCCAAAAACAACTGCCACCGGCCTTTGCAGGCGCGGTGGCAGTGAATTTCAGGACCGATCCTGCGCTCTTATTAATAGAGCGACACGGCGTCCAGGATCTTGCGGCTGCTCTTGTCGATCAGATAGACGTTACCGCCCGAGCTGACGTAGACAGCGCCTGACGGCGGCGACACGAGCTTGGTCGTGACGGTCGTCGGCAGTTCGGTGTAGGTGACTGTTTCCGGCAGGATGGTGCCGGGCGTGTAGAAGGTCACGCGCTCGGTCGGTGCCGTCACATAATCACGCAGGACGACGCGGTCGGGATCGCGGAAATAGACGTCGGCTTTTGCCGAAATGCTGGTCAGCAGTCCCGCGCAGATCAGGGCCAGCGCGAAAGGGGTGGCTAGGTTCTTCATAGGGGGTTCCTCCGATGGGTTTCACCAGCAGACAACGCTGCGGTGCGGGGGAAGGTTCCTGCCCTATAAAAGATACCTTACGGTTGTGGCGGCGCAGGCGGTTTCGGGGCCTGGTCGGGAACGAGTTTCCAGTCGTTGCCGTACTCCAGACGGAGGACGAGCAGCGCCTTTTTTGCGGCGCTGTCGGGCGTGCCGGCGGGCACCGTGCAATGGATTTCGTTTTTCGCGTTGTCCTGCTTCACGGTCTTGGAAATGGCGTTGTAGGCTGCTTTGTCCTCCGCGTTCATGGTACCGCGGTGAAAACGCACGCGGAGCATGCCGATGGCGAGAGGTCCGCTGTTTTTCGCGGCTTTGAGGAAGTCTTTGAACATACCCATGTCAGTTCTCCAATAAAAATATCTATGGTTTCGGGGAAGGCGGTTTCTTCTCTTTCACGGCTGTCCCCGGTTGCGGATGATCGTAATTCTTGCGTGCGCCCTTATAGCGGTCCACGAAGGCGCCGATGGCGGCGGGGACGCTGGGCTCCGGCATCTGGACGATCATATTCTTGAGCGTGGTCATGCCGGCATCGGAATTGTCGATCTGCTTGTAGGCTTCCATCGCCTGGTTGACGCGCGACTTGAACAGTTCCTCGTTCGCGTCGAAATCGCCTTTGCCCTGGTTCATCAGGCCGTACAGTCCTTCGGCGTGCAGCACGTAGCAGGAAATCTTGCATTGCAGGACGAAGGATTCGAATTCCTTCGTGTCGACGCCGTACGCCTTCATCTGCTTCACCGAGGCTTCCGCCGCGGTCAGCAGGTCCTCGGCGTCGGTGATCAGCCCGCCATGGCCCAGCTCATGGTACTTGCCGCAGTATTCGGTCAGTTTTCCATGCGCCTTGTCGATCTGGTCGACGAAACGGTCAAGGATATTCAGGACGCGTAAAGACTGGGTGGCTTCCTTGTAATCGCTGCTGTGCGCCGCGCGAGTGAACTGGTCGAGCAGGAAGTGTGCGTTCGGCGCCTTGCTGGCCGGGCCGTTGTTGTCGAATTCGTCCGCGGGGCGCTGGAGGTTCTTGTTGGCGCTGGCGATATCTTCGTCGAAAAAGCTGCAGCCGGCAGGCAAAGCCTGCGCGTCGGGACGCGCGCGGGGAATATTCTTGGTGTCGAAGATATATCCCTCGCGCTCGGCGAAGGCCTTGAAGTGCGCATAGCCCATCGCGGGCCCTTCGGGAAAGATCGTGACAAAGATCTTCGGCTTTTCCTTGCACTTCGCCTCGAAGTCGGCGAGCTCGGCCGCGGCTTCGCGGAAATTCACCTTCGTCTTGACTTTATGCACATGCGTGACGGATTTGCGCTTGAACGGATTGATCACGCCCGCCGGCTTCGACTGGTGGATCACCTTGGCGACCGTCCAGGTCTTTTTTACGGGGTCGTCCATGTAGGCTTCGCAATGAATGTGCGACACCGTGTCGTCCGCGTCCGTCACCGAATAGCTTTCAGTGCGGGTATAAGTGCCGAAGATCGGATGCAGGCATTTGTTGTCCGGCGGTGATGACGGCGGCGCCTTGAAACGATCAAGATTGTCTTTGTCGGGCTCGCTCAACGCTCGCGCTCCGGAAATTGCAACTTATGGAATGCTTATTTTTATCAGAGGCATGCGGTGCGGTCAATTTGGAATTGCGGCTTGTCTTGGACAACAATGGGGCTATATGCTGACGCGAAACAATGGAGGTCATCATGGATATCGCAATTATCGGCGCAGGCAATGTCGGCGCGGCGCTGGCGAAGGGCTGGGCGAAGAAAGGACATAATATCCTGCTCGGCGTCCGCAACCCGGGTGACTCCAAATACCAGGCGCTGAAGACGCAGCTGGGCGCGAACGCAAAGTTCGTGCAACCCGCGGATGCGGCGCGGGGCGCCAACGTCATCCTTCTGGCGACACCGTGGGGCCAGACTGAACAGGCCGTGAAGAGCCTCGGTTCTCTTTCTGGAAAAGTTATCATCGACGCGACCAATCCGCTGAAGTCGGACCTGAGCGGCCTTACGCACGGTTATACGACCTCAGCGGCAGAACTCATCCAGTCGTGGGCGCCGGAGGCGAAAGTCATCAAGGCTTTCAATACGGTGGGCGCGAATATCATGGAGAAACCTGAAGTAAAGGGCTATAAGGCCATGATGTATTTCTGCGGCAACGATGCCGAGGCACGTCAGACGGTTAAGAAACTTATCTCAGATATTGGTTTCGAACCGATCGAGGCGGGCGATCTGAAAGAGGCGCGCTTGCTGGAGCCGCTGGCCATGCTTTGGATCAAATCGGCCTATGTTTTCGGGCTTGGCCGGGACTTCGCGTTTGGTCTTCTGAAAGCGTCGTAAACACCTTTAAAATCAGTGTTTTTGAGCGTTTTCTATTATTAAGCCTTTGTCAGTTTTTCAGGCATAAAATAGAATATAGGGAAGTGTGTCCGGAGACAGTGCCCGGGCTGATGCGTTAGCCGTAGCTGGCAGGAGGGCCTGGACGAATTATGGCAGACAAAATGGACGACAAACCGCCGGATGGGGCGGAAGCTGCCGATGATAAAGTGTCGGTCATCACCGTGAACTTCAAGGACGGCGCGATTGTCAGCAAGGTCCAGTTCGACGGCGAGGGCGGCATTCCCAAATTCCTGCGCGACATGGCGAAGTTCGCCAAGCAGAATAACGTCAAATCCGTCGTCATTATGACCATCAACGACCAGGAGCACGTCGACTGGGTTCACATCGCGGATTCCGAGCATCACCTGGCGCTTGCGGCGCTTTGCCTCGACGACATCAAGGAAGACCTCAAGGCGGTCATCTTCAAGGAAACAGAAGAATAGTCCCTTTAATGAGTGGGCGGACGGTGCGCGTGGAAATGATGGATCATGCGATGCAGCACCGGCGCCAAAATCAGCCCGATCGTCACCACGACCAATAATCCTGCATACAAGGCGTAGCAGCCCGCGAAAATCTTTCCACCGTCGGTTTTCAGCTCGCCGATCTCTCCCATGCCGCCCAGGATCATCGCGGAATTCAAAAAGGAGTCGGTCCACGAGAAACCTTCGAAAACACGGTATCCCAGCATTCCCACCACCAAAGAGACTCCGGTCAGGAAGAAGGCCGCCAGTGTATTGATCGAAAGGCGCCGGATAAAAGCGCTGAAAGGGATGACGGGTTTGGAATGATGTTCGTACATGGGATGTCCTGATAGAAATCATACGCTATCGCGCCGCGGGAAGAAAGTGCGACGGGTCGGCAGGTTTACATAGCGAAGCGGCTAGCGTGCTGTTCTAGCAGCTTCTTTATGATACGATTGCAAAACAGATTCCTGCCGCTTTAGCAATTTTGCCATGACGAAAGCCTCAACTCCTTCATCGCGCTCTTTCTACGCCGGCGTGTTTATCGTCAGCGGTTTGCTGATGGCGCTGCAGATCGTCCAGTCGCGGATTTTTTCGGTCACGACCTGGTACCACATTTCGTTCCTCGTCGTCAGCGTGGCGATGTTCGGCCTCACCGCGGGCGCCTTGACCGTTCACCGCGGCAAGGAAGCCGAACAGCGCAAGCATTACGCAAAGGAAATGGCGACGGCCTCGTTCCGTTTCGCGGTCGGCATCCTGATCGCGATGACGGGCTTGCTGGCGCTGCCTGTTTTGTCCGAGAAGCTGATTTATACGCTGGTGGTGTTGCCGCTCGTCTCCGGCTTTGCGTTGCCGCCATATTATTTCGCCGGTGTGATTTTGAGCCTGGCGATTACGCGCGCGCCATATTCTGCCGCGCGCACCTATGGCTTCGATCTTATTGGCGCGGCCTGCGGCTGCCTGTTCGCGCTGCTGCTTTTGGAAACTGTCGACGGCCCCACGGCGATGATGGTGCTGGCATTGCTGGCGCTGTGCTCGTCACGTTGCTTTGGCACGGTGCCGAAGGCGCAAGGCATCGGATTAGCCGCCGCGATCTGTGTCGGCATTGCGCTCAACCTGCTGCCCGCGCGTCCCACGATTTACCCGTACTGGATGAAGGAACGCGCGTTCCCTGAAAGCTCGCTCGCCTACGACAAATGGAATTCGATCTCCCGCGTGGTCGTCGAGGCAGAGAAGAAGAATACGGCGCCGTTCCTCTGGGGCCCGTCGCCGAAACTGCCGAAAGACCAGCAGGGGTTTTCCTATTACATCTTTGACGTCGACGGCGATGCTGGCGCGGTCATCAACCGCTGGAAAGGCGATACGGGAAAGGAACTCGGCTATCTCGATTATGATGTGACAACCATTGCCTATTCCTTGCCGGGGCTGAAGTCCGCCGGCATCATCGGCCTCGGCGGCGGGCGTGATGTGTTGAGCTCGCTGCACGCAGGCATGAAGTCCGTCACGGCGATGGACGTAAACAACATCCAGGTCTCTCTGCTCTCCAGCGTCGAGCCGTTCAAGTCCTACGCGAATATCGGCGACCGCAAGGACGTGCGCCTGATCCACAGCGAGGCGCGCAGCTGGTTCGCCCGCAACCCCGACACCTTCGACCTCATCCAGATGAGCCTGGTCGACACCTGGGCCGCGACGGGGGCGGGGGCCTTCGCGCTGACCGAAAACGGTCTCTACACTGTCGACGCATGGAAAGCCTTTATGAGCCGCCTGAACCCGGGCGGTGTGCTCACCGTCAGCCGCTGGTACCTGCAGGACGCGCAGAGCGAAGGCGAGCGCCTCGCATCGCTGGCGGTCGGTTCGCTGTTTGATACGGGCGTGAAGGAGCCGAAGAAGCATATCTTCATGGCGACCGGCTGGCGCATCGTGACGCTGGTTCTCTCCAAAGATCCATTCACCGAAACGCAGCTCGCGGCGCTGGAGAAGCGCTGCAAGGATATGAGTTTCAATGTCCTGATTTCGCCGCACAAGGACGCGAAAGGCACCGAATTCGCGAGCATCCTGAACGCCACGAGCCATGCAGAGCTGGATAAAATGTCGGAAATCTCCGTCTATGACATCAGCCCGCCGACCGATTGGCGGCCCTTCTTCTTCAACCAGGTCAAGCTGACGAACGTCCGGCAGGTGCTGTCGTTGGCCGCGGGAGATGCGCCCAGCGCGATCGTCGGCCATGCCCATGCGCTGGCGAACCTCTATATCATCATGCTGTTTTCGGCCCTGATGGTCGTTTTCGCGATTGTTTATCCCTTAAGGTCGGAACTGAAGGCGAAAAACAAGTTTATTACTGCGGGCACCGCTTGGTTCGTGCTCATCGGCCTCGGCTTTATGCTGCTCGAAATGTCGCTGATGCAGCGGATGAGCGTCTATCTCGGCCATCCGGCCTATGGCCTCAGCATCGTGCTGTTCAGCCTTGTTCTGTCGACCGGCATCGGCAGCATGCTTTGCGACCAGATGCCGCTTGAAACCTTGCGCAGCCGGATGCTCTGGGGCGTTTGCACAGCGGCCGCAATCGGCTGTTCCGTCCCCTTCATCGACGGGGCGATGAATGCCTTTTCCGACGCGCCGCTGCTCGTGCGCGCGATTCTGTGCGTCAGCGTGACCGCGCCTGTCGGCTGCCTGATGGGCTTCGGTTTTCCAACCGGCATCAAAATGGCGCATGAGGCGCATGCGCGCTCGACCGCCTGGTTCTGGGGGATTAACGGCGCCGCCGGGGTGATGGGCAGTTCGCTCGCCATTGCCATCAACATCGCTGCAGGCATCGATGTCGCCATGTGGCTGGCGGCGCTGTGTTACGGCCTTCTGGCACTGGTGGATTATACCTACGAAGGGGAGTAGGCAATGAAACGGAACAACGGATCGCGGGGGTTTTATATCGGGGTATTCCTCGTCAGCGGAATCCTCATGGCGCTGCAGATCGTGCAGTCGCGGATTTTCTCGGTCACCACCTGGTATCACATTTCCTTCCTCGTCGTCAGCGTCGCCATGTTCGGCCTGACGCTGGGCGCGATAAAGGTTTACAAGGGAAAAGAAACCGACCAGCGGGCGCATTACGGACGCGACATGGCGGAGGCTTGCTTCCGCTTTGCCGTGGGCATGATCGTTGGCCTGGTCGGGCAGCTTTCCATTCCCGTGATGTCGGAAGACCTGCTGCTGACACTCGTCGCGCTGCCCATTGTCACCGCCATGACATTGCCGGCTTATTATTACGCGGGCGTGGTCTTAAGTCTTGCCATCACGCGTGCGCCGTTTCCGGCCGCGCGCACTTATGGGTTCGACCTGATCGGCGCGGCGGCGGGTTGTTTGTTCGCGCTGGGGCTCATGGAAACAGTCGACGGGCCATCGGGCATCATGGTTTTGTCCCTTATGGCGCTGGGCGCCATGACGATGTTCGACAAGGGCGAACGCCAGTTCCCGCAGGTGATGGCGATCCTGCTCTGCTTTGGTATCGCGCTGAACGTCGCGGGGCCAAAGCCACTGATCGGGCCCTATTGGGTCAAGAAATACCATTTTCCCGAGAGCGAATTGGCCTACGACCACTGGAACTCTATCTCGCGCGTGATCGTGCAGGCCGAAAGCAAGCAGGCGCCGCCGTATCTCTGGGGCCCGTCGCGCCTGCTGCCGAAGAGTTTGAAGACATCGTGGTATGAGCTGCTGATCGACGGCGACGCCTCGACGCCCATCAACCACTGGACGGGCGATTTAAAGGCGCTTGATTACCTGAACTACGATGTCACCACGGTCGCCTATGCTATGCCCGGACTCAAATCCACGGCTGTTATCGGCCTCGGCGGCGGGCGCGATGTGTTGAGTTCGCTGCACGCGGGCGCAAAATCAGTGACGGCGCTGGACGTGAACAATGTACAGGTGTCGCTGCTCTCCAAGGTGGAGCCGTTCAAAAGCTACGCCAACATCGGCACGCACCCGGGCGTGCGCCTCATTCACAGTGAGGCGCGCAGCTGGTTCGCGCACAACCCCGACAAGTTCGACCTGATCCAGATGAGCCTCGTCGATACCTGGGCCTCGACCGGAGCAGGGGCCTTCGCGCTGACCGAAAACGGGCTTTATACGGTCGAGGCGTGGAAAACCTTTCTCGATCACCTGAATCCCGGCGGCGCGCTCACCGTCAGCCGCTGGTACATGGCCGACGCCCAGGCGGAAGGGGAGCGGCTGGTGTCGCTGACCGTCGGCGCATTGCTGGATGCCGGGATAAAAGACCCAAAACAGCATATCTTCATCGCGACCGGCTATCGCATCGTGACTCTGGTTATGTCGCGTGATCCGTTCACATCGGCACAGCTCGACGCCATGGAAAAGCGCGTGAAGGAGATGGACTACGGCATTCTGATCTCGCCGCGCAAGAGCGTCGCAGGAACGGAATTCGCCAAAATTCTTGATGCGAAAAGCCGCGGCGATCTTGAAAATCTGGCCAAGGCCAGCGAATACGACATCAGCCCGCCGACCGACTGGCGGCCGTTCTTCTTCAATCAGGTGCGCTTGGGAAGCCCGGCGCTCGTTTGGAAATTAATGTGCGGCGGCGCGAAAAGCGCGATGACGGGACATGCCCATGCGATTGCGAACCTTTACGTCATCATGTCCTTCTCGCTCGTGATGGTGATTTTTGCGATTGTTTATCCGCTGCGCTCGGAGCTGAAGGCCAGGAACGACTTTATCAAGGCCGGCACGGCCTGGTTTATCCTCATCGGCCTCGGCTTTATGCTGCTCGAAATCTCGCTGATGCAGCGCATGAGCGTCTACCTCGGCCACCCGGCCTATGGTCTTGCGATTGTCCTGTTCAGTCTCGTGCTCGCGACGGGTATCGGTAGCCTGCTGTGCGACCGGTTTCCGCTGAATACGACGAGCTCGCGCGTTTGCTGGGCGGTGGCCACCGCGGCGGCCATCGGCACCTCGGTATTCTTCATCGACGGCGCGATGCGCGCCTTCTCCGACGCGCCGCTCTTCATTCGCGCCGTCCTCTGCCTCTGCGTCACCGCGCCCGTCGGCTGCCTCATGGGCTATGGCTTTCCCACCGGTATGGAAATGGCTAAGCAAGCCCACGCCCGCTCCACCGCCTGGTTCTGGGGCATCAACGGCGCGGCCGGCGTCATGGGCAGCTCACTCGCCATCTCGATCAACATCGGCGCGGGGATTGACGTCGCAATGTTTATCTCGGCGCTGTGCTATGCATTTCTGGCGCTGACGGCGATTGGTTATAAAGCCAAATAACCCCAATTGACATCCCGGCGAAAGCCGGGATCCACGGACTTGATCGTCCGTGCGGAACTGGCGGATGTCGGTTATAGGGATATTTTGCAGTCCGTGGGCCCCGGCCTGCGCCGGGGCGACACAGAGAATTAGAGGCCGGGCGCCTTATTGAATTTTGCCGCGGGTGTAGCAGCCGTCACGGGCTGGAGAACCACGGGAGCCGCCGCGACGTCCTGCTTTTGTCCCAGGAACTCGGGAATCGTCTGGAAGGGCATGGTGTCCATGCTGTCCATCGGGCGGTCGAGTTCGGACATGCGGCCGCGGTGGATGAGGGGCTGCTCGCCCTTGGGGCGGTTGAAGCGCATGATGACGAACTCGTCCGTGCGCTCGTTGATGTAGATCGAGAATACTTCCTGGCCGAACACGTCGCCGCCGCGGAATTCGAATCCGTTCGCGGTCAGAGGGCGCAGCACCGTTTCCAGCGCGGACATCTCGGAGTCTCCGGCCACGCCGGCGAATACGCCGGACAGGCTCTTGTTTGCAGTCTTGGTCATTTCACACCTTCTTGGGGGGCCGGCGCAAAATAGGCACGGCAACGAAAACGAATACCTCTTCTAAAGTATCCACAGAATCACGTCAACAGGGAAACGTGCAAAAATAATGAATTTCAGTTACTTACATAATTCTGTTCAAGAGCGCACGTTCAAAATGCGTTTTTTGTATTTTTTCAGCGTTTTACCGGCCCCGCGCGTAATTATCTTTTTCTCCGCTTTCTTGGCCTGATCCCAAAGGGCGAGGCGCTCTGTGCGGGAAGAGTCCTTGATGGCTTTGCCCAGTTTTTTCAATCCCTGTTCCATGTGGCGGAAGCGGCGCTCGAAACGGTTGTTGGTGATGCGCAAGGCGTCCTCCGCGTCGATGCCGTGCCAGCGCGCGAAATCGACCAGCATGAACATGAGGTCGCCGAATTCCGCGGCGATCTTTTCTTTATCCGGTTTGCGGGCTTCGATCTCATGGCGCAGTTCACCCACTTCCTCGGAAATTTTGTCAAGCAGCATGTCGACATTCGGCCATTCCCAGCCGGATTTTGAGGCACGGCCTTTCAGTTTTGCCGAACGGATGAGGGCGGGCAGGGCGTGCGAGATTTCATCGAGAATGCTGGAATCCGGGCGCAGGCCCTTTTTCTTGCGCTCCTCCGCCTTGATCTCTTCCCAGCGGCGGTCGATCTCCGCGGCAGTCTTCAGCGTGTTGGGCTCGTCGCCAAGAATGGTGGGATAACGCCGTTCCAGCTTGTCGACGATGGCTTGGGCCACATCTTCGAAGGTGAAGGCCTTTCTTTGCTCCGCGATGGCGGCGTGGAAGACGATTTGCAGCAGCAGGTCGCCCAGTTCGTCGCGCAGATGATCGTCATACCGGCCCTGGTCGATCATGTCGGCGGTCTCATACGCCTCTTCGATCAGGTAGGGGGTGAGCGACTTGTGCGTCTGCTCCTGCGTCCATACGCAGCCTTCCGGATGGTTACGGAGGTGGTGCATGATGTCGAGCAGCCGGTCGATGGACTTCTCGGCACTGGTGACTTTGGGCTTTGTTTTTTTCTTTTTGGCCGCGGGCATGGTGGTTATCCTTTCAAGGATATGACATATAGCAGAAAAGCGGTGGCTATTTGAAGCCCGGTTTTTTAAGTTTGAACCGGTTGTCGTTTGCGGTTTTCTTCAGGCGCTCCAGCGTCGCCTGGCTGGCCGCCTCTGCCGCCAGCCGCTCGCGCGTTTCTTTCGAATAGCGCACTTCTTCCGGGATTTCGTCCCAAGATTGAAACGTCCCGAAATCGCTATGCAGTTCCTTGAACTTGCGCGGCGCGCCTTCGAGGTTCTTCAGGCTATCGCGCATGTTGTTGCAATAGAAATAGCCGCCGACTTCCTGCGGCGCATGGGCGAGGGAAGTCAGCGCGTTGTTGTGGCACCAGAAGCTGTCGCCGACTTTCTTCGGCGCGCCCTCGAGGCTGGTGAGGAAGTTGAAGTGGCACCAGAAGTCCCCGGTCACCTCGCGCGGCGCGCCTTTCAGGCTCGTGAGGCGGTTATCGTTGCAATAGAAATTTCCCTGCACGATGACCGACGAAAGATCGGGCAACTCTTTCAAACCCTGATACGAAATCTTGATATCGCCCTTGACGACATAAGTGCCGTCCGCCTCCCGGGTATATGTGCAGCCCAGCACGCGAAGGGTTTCTTCGGTCATATCAGGGGATGCTGGCATTACTTGAGGGCCGGTTTCTTCAGTTTGATTTTATGGTCGTTGGCGATTTTCTTTAGGCGGCTCAGCGTCTCGCGGCTGGCCTGTTCTTCGGCCTTCCTGCTCAGGTCTTCCGGAGAACGGCGCACCTTCTCGGGGACGTCGCTCCAGTAGATGAAGGTGCCAAAATCGCTGTCGATCCGCAGGAATTCTTTCGGCGCGCCTTCGAGGCTGGTCAGCTTGTTCTTCTCGCAAAAGAAATAGCCGCCGACGGCCGCGGGCGCATGGGCGAGGGAGATCAGGTTGTTCTCCTGGCACTGGAAGTTTCCACCGACCTTCTGCGGGCAGCCTTCCAGGCTGGTCAGCTGGTTATGATTGCACCAGAAATCGCCCTCGACCTCGCGCGGACAGCCTTTCAGGCTTGTCAGCAGGTTGTTGGGACAGGTGAAATTTCCCTTCACGATCACGTTGGAAAGATCCGGCAGCTCAGTGATGCCAGAATATCCGATCTTGATGTCGTGCGGCACCACATACACGCCGTCGGACCGGCGCGTGAACGCGCAGCCAAGCGAGTGCAAGGCCTCTTCTGTCTTCTGGTCGGGTGTCACGGGCATTAAAGTTCCATTTCGTGCGTCGTTTCGCCTTCGCCCACATAAGAGAACCCGAGGCGCTCGTAGAATTTACGCGCGGCGGGGTTCAAGGTGCGGAGCGTAAGCTTTTTAAACTGTCCGCGCGGAATGTCCAGCACGCGTTTCATCAGGGCGCTGGCGATGCCGAGACGCCGCCATTCGGGCAGCACATAGACATGCCGCACGCGCAGCACAGAGGGATCTTTGATATAGGGATCGAGCGACCGCCCGCCGACCGCCAGGTAACGCCCTTCGTGCTCGACGCCATAAAAAGCTTCGCCCGGCTGGTTGAAACGGTTCGAGCCGTTTTCCCAGTTCTCCGTCAGGCGCAGGACGAGGTTCATGCCTTCGCCGCGGCTCTTCTTCAGCAAAAGCGCGAAGCGGGCAGGGTCGTAATCGTCTTCGACAATCGGTTTGATACTGAAATTCATCATGGCGCGAGAGATTAGCCGATAATGGTTAATTTTTTCAAACTAGAATCAGTCTAGTTATGAAAATGATCAATATCAAGCGAAATCAGGCTGCTATTTTTTGTTACTCTGGCCGCCCGAAATCCGGTAAATATGTCTGGTTCAGGCGTAAAAGCACACTAAGTCATGGGCATGGAACAGGACACGACAGAACAGGAAAAGAAGAAATCCGAATTCCGGCATCCGGAAAAGCGGAATCGCCCCGACACGCCCATCCAGCGCAAGCCGGAATGGATCCGCGTGAAGGCGCCAGTATCTCCTGAGTACCATGAAACGCGCAACCTGATGCGCAACCTGAAACTCGCAACGGTCTGCGAAGAGGCAGCCTGCCCGAACATCGGCGAATGCTGGAAGCAGAAACACGCGACCTTCATGATTTTGGGCGCGACCTGCACGCGCGCCTGCTCGTTCTGCAATGTGGCGACGGGCATTCCGGACAAGCTCGACCCGTTCGAACCCGCGCGCGTCGCCATCGGCGTGCAGAAGCTGGGCCTGAAGCATGTCGTCATTACCTCCGTCGACCGCGACGACCTGGCCGACGGCGGCTCCGAGCAGTTCGTGAAGGTCATCAACGAAATTCGCCGCCTGTCGCCCGGCACAACGATTGAAATCCTGACGCCGGACTTCAAGGACAAGAATAACGCGATCGAGCCGATCGCCGTGGCGCGTCCCGATGTATTCAACCACAATCTTGAAACCGTGCCGCGCCTCTACCCCACGATCCGCCCCGGCGCGCGTTACTTTACCTCGCTGGAACTTCTGAATCGCGTGAAGAAGATCGACCCGACCATTTTCACCAAATCAGGCCTCATGGTCGGCCTCGGCGAAACCAAGCAGGAGGTCATGCAGGTCATGGACGACCTGCGCGCGGCCGATGTGGACTTCCTGACCATCGGCCAGTACCTGCAGCCGACGCCCAAGCATGCGGCTGTCGACAGGTTCGTTACTCCTGATGAATTCAAGTCGTATGAGACGATTGCGCGCGGCAAGGGCTTCCTCATGGTCTCCGCCTCGCCGCTGACGCGCTCGTCCTATCACGCCGATTCCGACTTCAAAAAGCTCCGCGCCGCGCGTGAAGCGAAACATGCCTCCGCCGGCAAATAATCCATGATGTTCGACCTTCTCTTCATCAGCGTCATCCCCGCGAAAGCGGGGATCCCGTGGAATGACGCGCGTCACTTGCGGCGCGAGATGCCCGCTTCCGCGGGCATGACGGCAAGGGGTTAGTTATGCCCTCCCACGCCGAAAAGCGGGTTCTGCCTTACACTTCCGAACAACTCTTCGACCTCGTCATGGATATTGAAAAATATCCGGAGTTCCTGCCGTGGTGCGTCGCATCGCGCATCAACGAGCGCGGCAAGAACGAGCTCAGCGCCGACGTCGTCGTGGGCTACAAGGTCTTCCGGGAAAAATTCTCCTCGCGTGTCCATTACAAGCGTCCGAAGGAAATCGAGGTCGAGTACATGCAGGGCCCGATGCGCCATCTGCATAACCAGTGGATTTTCCGCGACGTGGGGAAGGGCCAGTGCGAGGTGGATTTCTACGTCGACTTCTCATTAAAGACGAAACTGTTCGAATCCCTCGTCGACCAGTTCTTCCACCGCGCCCTCGTCAAAATGATCAACGCCTTCGAAGGCCGCGCCGTGGAGCTTTACGGCGGAAAAAAACATTAATCCATAAACTTCGCGCGAAGCGCGTCGCTCTTCTCCTCCCCCTTGGGGGAGGAACGGGCCCATGCCGAAGGCATGGGAAGGTGAGGGAACTTCGTTCAGCAAGAAACGACGACTGTTCTTGTTGCACGAAGTTCCCTCATCTTCCCGTCGCACGCGCGCCGCCGCGCGCGCATATAAAGCGACGGGCCCCTTCTTCCCCCAAGGGGGAAGAGACAAGCGCGCGAAAAATTATAGATTAAAGTTTGAACCCCGGCTTCTGCGGCAGGCGCTTGGGCTGCAGTAAATCCGCTTCCTTCAGCAGCTTTTCCGCCTCGGCGCGCTTGGCGGCGGCCTGCGCGGCCAGATCTTCGGCTTCGCGTTGGGCGCGCAGGGTCATGATGGGTTTCAGGCGCTCTTCGATGGCTTTCGCAACGCTGGTTTGGCCTTTTTCCCGCGCGAGGGCGAGGGGCGACTTGACCAGGTCCTTGTACTTGTCGCGGTCGGCCCAGCGGTTGCCGCCCGCGCCGAAAACGTCGCCTGATTTCTCCACATCCACGCCTTTATGGCCGGCCAGGATGATGGCGATCTCCTCCTTGCCCTCTTCGATGGCGGCGTAGAGGTAGGAGGGCGTGAAATAAACCTGGGTCTCGAAGTTGTTGCGGTCTTTGCGGAGGACGCGGAACTCCGGATACCAGATGAAGGCCGCGGTCATACCCGCGTCCGTATCCAGCAGGGCCTCGAAAATCTTCGCATTGTTTTGCTTCAGCGCCAGCGACATCGGTATCTTTTCGGTTTTCAATCCTGGCAGATATGACGCGTCCGCCCCCGCAGCAAGGGCGGCGCGAACGCCGTCGAGATCGTCCGCGCGGATGGCGGCGGCGAGCGCTTTGTACTTGCGCTTGGCTTCGCGTTTCTCTGCGAGGTGGTTGAAGAATGACTTAATGCTCATGCACATCCTTGTAGCATGACTATTAGTCATAATCAAGCAACGGAAAATTGCGCAGGATCAGGCGCTTATCGCTTCGATCTCTTTGCGCACGGCCGTCAGCGCCGTCTCCACCGTCTCCAGCCTGACCGCGCTGCGGTCGCCGCCAAAGAGGTTTTTGAGCGTGAAGGAGTTGCCGGTCTTGCCGTTGGCGATGCCGATATAGACGAGGCCGACGGGCTTGGCGTCGGTGCCGCCGCCGGGACCGGCGATGCCGGTCGCGGAAATGGCGATCTGCGCGCGCGAGGCTTTCAGGGCACCGCTCGCCATTTCGAGCGCGGTTTCGGCGCTGACGGCGCCAGTTTTGGCGATGGTATCTTTGCTGACGGACAGTTCCTGCATCTTCGCATCATTGGAATAGGTGACGAAGCCGCGGTCGAGCACGTCCGACGAACCGGCGATTTCGGTCAGGCAGCCGGTGATCAGGCCGCCGGTGCAGGATTCCGCGACCGCGATGCGCAACCCGCGCTTGCGGGCTTCGGATAAAACCGCCTCGGCCAGTTGCGTCAGGTGTTGCGGAAAGAGCGTCATAGCGGTTCCTTACAGGTAAATCGCGGCGGCGCAGGCGCCGACGCCGAACATGGCGTAAATGCCGGCGATGACGTCGTCCATCATCACGTCGAAGCCGCCACTGCTGCGATTGTCGAAGAAGGAGGCGGGCCAGGGCTTCCAGACGTCGAACAGGCGGAACAGCACGAGGCCGATGACCCAGAGGTCCCAATGTTCTTCCGCCGGAATGGCCGCGATCCACATGCCGACGACTTCGTCGACAACGATACTTTGGTCGTCGACCGTGCCGGATTTCTTGCCCCAGAAATCGGCGGCAAGCGTGCCGAGGCAGAGCAGCGAAATGGACGCAAGCGCCAGGCCGATAAAGCCCGCGTAATGCGCGATCACAAAGCCGAACGGCATGGCGGCGATGGAGCCCATGGTGCCCGGAGCGGGGCGGATGCGGCCCGCGCCGAACCAGCAGGCCATCCAGATGCGCCAGTCTTTCATCGCCGTCTCGGGCGGAACGTCGCGGAAACCGGGCGTCGATTTTACCAGCAGGGACTGCCAGGCGTTTGAGGCCTTCTGGGCGAGTTGCAATGCCATGTTACGTTCCCCACTTTCTGATGGTTTCTTCGGCCGTCATCTTCGGCTGGGCGAAGGACAGGCGCACCGTCGCGACCGCTTCCGCCGCGATGCCCTCGCCGCGGCCGGTGAAGCCGAGGCCTTCCGTCGTCGTCGCTTTCACGCTGACACGCGTGACGGGCAGGTCGAGTATTTCGCCGATGCGCGCGCGGATTTTGTCGCGGTGCGGGCCGATTTTCGGCGCTTCGCAGATAACAGTAACATCAACGTGTGAAATGACTCCGCCTTGCCGGGCGATAAGACCGCCCGCGTATTTCAGGAAGGTCGCGCTGTCCGCGCCTTTCCAGCGGCTGTCCTTCGGGCTGAAATGCACGCCGATATCGCCATCGCAGATCGTGCCCAGGAGCGCGTCGGTCAGCGCGTGGAGCGCCACATCGGCGTCGGAATGGCCTTCGAGCACCTTGTCATGCGCGATTTCCACGCCGCCGATCATCAGCTTGCGCCCGGGGGCGGGCGCGATGAGGCGGTGAACGTCGTAGCCGTTTGCCGTGCGCACGTCGCCGTTGCGGGAGGCGAGGCTCTGTTCCATCAGCGCCATATCCTCGCCGTGCGTGATCTTGAAATTGCAACGGTCACCTGGCGTCATGGCGACCTTGCATCCGGCGGTTTCGCACAGCGCGATGTCGTCGGTGACGGCGGTATTGTTCTTGCGGTGCAGGTCGAGGATCAGGCTGAATTTGAATGCCTGCGGCGTCTGCACCATGTAAAGCCCTTCACGGCTTTCGGTTCCGGTGCCTGACGGCGTTACGCGGCGAATGGTGTCCGTCACGGGCACGCCGGGGCAGACGGCGTCGCTGTCTTTCAGCGCGGCGCAGATGCTGGAGATGAATTCAGGCGTGATGCCGGGGCGCGCGGCGTCGTGGATGAGGACGTAATCGGGTTTCGTCGCGGCCAGCGCCTCCAGGCCTTTCAGGACGGACTCCTGCCGCGATCCGCCGCCCGCCACGGGCGCGGCCAAGGGCACGCCTTCGGTCGCGCTCATATAATGCGTTTTGTGATCGGGATGGATAACGACGCAGACGTCCGAAATTTCGGCGCATTGAAGGAAGGCGTCGATGCTCCACCTCAGTACCGGGCGGCCAAGCAGGGGCAGGTACTGTTTCGGCAGGCCGCTGCCAAAGCGCTCGCCGGTGCCGGCGGCGACGATCAGGGCGGCGATGCGAGGCTTCTTATTATCCATAATACAGCCAAAAAATTCACAGGGTCGTTATCAAACAGGAGTTTAGGTGCCTGACTAACGCCGGTCAACGCTTGTTATTTTTCACAAAATAGGGCAAATATGTTGCGGTGCATAAACTTTAGGCGGTACTCCCAATTGCACAAATACTAGGCAACAAACGTTAAGAAGAAGACTACTCAGGCCTCGAGATGCGCGGGTTGAAGGAAAAACAAAAGATTGTCCCCCTCACAAGGACGATAACGCCGGACGTGAAAGCGATTGTTCACGCCCTTCCGGATGCCGTGCTGGCGTTCGACGCCGAGGGCGCGGTCGTTTTTTCCAACCATGCGGCGCAGGCTTTCTTCGGTTTCGGCGAGAAGGGTTTTCTGGGAAAGAGTATTCGTGATCTTTTAGGAGACACCACGCCCGCGCGCGACGTCCTTAAAGACCTCATTCAGAATGTGACGCTGCACGACGTGCAGGTCTGCGGCAAGCGGGTGACGAGCCTGTCGGTCGCGCCGGTGCCGGAGCAGGGGCTGTGCCTGCTGGTGCTGCGCCATGACGCAGTGCCGGTGCGCAACGAGTGGGTCTCGCGCATCAAAAGAACGTTGCAGCCCGCGCAGCATCTGGCGCGTATCCTGGCGCATGAAATCAAGAATCCGCTCGCGGGCATCCGCGGCGCGGCGCAGTTGCTTGCCAAGTCAGATCTTTCTCCCGACGACCGCGAACTGGCGATGCTGATCGACACCGAGACACAGCGCATTACGCGTCTCGTTGATAAAGTGAATATCTTTGACGACGCGCCGCAGGGGCAGTTCCGCACGGTGAATGTCCATGAAGTTCTGGGCCACGTCGCGCGCCTTGCGGAATCCGGCTTCGGCGCGAAAATCGTGCCGCAATATGATCCGTCGCTGCCCGATATTCATGGCCACGCGGACAGCCTCGTACAGGCGCTGCTGAATATCGTCAAAAACGCGGCCGAGGCTTTGCCGGCACAGGGCGGGCGTATCGTCATCCGCACGTACTTTGATACGGCTGCGGTTTTCCATCCGGACAGCCGCGTGAAGCTGCCGATCTGTATCGATATCGAAGATAACGGCTGCGGCATGGATGTCGAAACCATGGAGCGCCTGTTCGAGCCTTACCGCACGACGAAGCCGAAAGGCGAGGGGCTCGGCCTGTCAATCGTTTCCAAAATCATCGACGATCACGGCGGCGCGATCGATGTGACGAGCGTGCCGGGCAGGACGGTCTTCAAAATCAGCTTCCCGCGGGGTGACCGGATATGACCGATACCCGCACCGTCCTGATCGCCGATGACGATGTTTCCGTGCGCACCGTGCTGTCGCAGGCGCTGAAACGCGCCGGCTATGAGGTCGAAGCAACCGACAACGGCGCAACCCTGTACCAGTGGATCCTCGAAGGCCGCGGGGACCTCGTTATCACCGACGTGATGATGCCGGGCGAGAACGGCCTCGACCTGATTCCGAAAATCCACGCCAAGCGTCCGGGCATGAAGGTCATCGTCATGAGCGCGCAGAATGCGCTGACCACCGCGATCTCGGCCTCCGAAAAAGGCGCGCTCGATTATCTGCCGAAGCCTTTCGACATCGACGGGCTCTTGGAAACCGTGCGCGGCGCTTTCCGAAAAACCATCGCTGCAGAGCAGGACAATATCGAAACGACCGACGCGCTGAACAAGTCCTTCGTTGTCGGCCAGTCCCGCGCGATGCAGGAGATTTACCGCACCGTCGCGCGCCTGCGTAATTCGGATCTTACTGTTCTTATGACGGGCGAGTCCGGCACCGGCAAGGAAGTCATCGCCCGCGCGCTGCATGCCTTCAGCCGCTGGAAGGAAGGGCCTTTCGTCGCGCTCAACATGGCGGCGATCCCGAAGGACCTCATCGAAAGTGAGTTGTTCGGCCATGAAAAGGGCGCCTTCACCGGCGCCACGCAAAAGACCATCGGGCGCTTCGAGCAGGCGCAGGGCGGCACACTGTTCCTCGACGAAATCGGCGACATGCCGTACGAGGCGCAGACGCGCCTGCTGCGCGTGCTGCAGGAAGGCGAATTCACCAGCGTCGGCGGACGCCGCGCCGTCAAGACGCGCCTGCGCATCGTCGCCGCCACCAACCGCGATATGTCGGTGCTTGTCCGCCAGGGGAAATTCCGCGAAGACCTCTATTACCGGCTGAACGTCGTGCCGCTGCACATTCCGCCCCTGCGCGAACGGGCGGAGGATATCCCGGCGCTTGTCCAGCATTTCATCGCGAAGTCGGGCAGCACTATCGTGTTCGAACCCGCCGCCATGCGCCTGATCCAGCAGCAGCCCTGGCCGGGGAACATCCGCGAACTCGAGAATTTTACCCGTCGTCTTGCGGCTCTGTGCCCGCAGGATATCGTCGACGCTGCGGCTGCTGCCGCTGAACTCAAGCGCCTTGCCCGCGCGGAAGTCAGTGCGCCCAAGGCCCGCGAGGAATTGATCGCCGCGCTGATGCAGGATTATTTCGCCGCCTGGGGCGCGAACCCGCCCGCTGAAGGCATCCATGCCCCCGTCATCCGCGATGTCGAAAAGCCGCTCATCGAGCGCGCGCTCGAGATTACCAACGGCAACCAGATCCGCGCCGCCGAAATATTGGGCGTCAATCGCAATACCCTGCGCAAGAAAATCCGCGAGCTGCGCATCGAAGTCCGGAGGGCGTCATGACGGAAGCCGTCGCCCCCTATACCCACAGCCTCTCGAACCGTATCGGCCATGCGTTGCTGCGCCTGGCGGAATCGCGCCGCATCATGGTGGGCCTCACCATTGCGGCTTTCATGTCCTGCATCGCGACCGGCGAGGTGATGACGCGCGGCTCGCCCGGCAATATCCGCGCGGCGTACTGGCTGTTGAACCTTGACCTCGTCGTCCTGCTGCTGCTTGGCACGCTCGTCGCCTATAAGCTGGTCGGCGTCTGGTCGCGGCGCCGGAGCGGCATCGCGGGCGCGCAGCTTCAGACGCAGCTCGTCCTCGTCTTCAGTTGCATCGCGGCGGCGCCGGCGATCCTGATGGTCGTCTTCTCCTCCGTCTTCCTTTATTTCGGCGTCCACGCCTGGTTCGACGACCGCGTCAGCACCGCCGTGACGGAATCGCGCGCGGTCGCGCAGGCTTATCTGAAAGAGCACCAGCAGGTCATGCGCGCCGACGTGCTGGCGATGGCAAGCGACCTGAACCGCGAGGCTTCCGCGATGCTGGAAAGCCCGGCCAACTTCAATCAGTTCGTCGATACACAGTCGCAGCTCCGCAACCTTTCCGAAGCCATCGTGTTCCGCGCCGCCGACGACAAGATTCTGGCCCGTTCGCGCCTGGCGATGACCCTCGAGCTTGACTGGCCGACCCGGCAGAACATCCAGGATGCGGACGACGACGTCCTGCTGCTCAGCAGCGACAACGGCGACCGCATCCGCGCGCTCCTGCACCTCGACCGCTATGGCGACGCCTATCTTTACGTCAGCCGCTTCGTCGACGCGAACGTGCTGCAGCACATGAAGACGACGCAGGAAGCGGTCGACGCCTATAACACGCTTCAGCAGCGTCAGGACCAGATGCAGATCGTGGCGACGGGCACCTTTATGGCCGTTTCTCTGCTGCTGCTGATGGCGGCGGTCTGGTTCGGCCTGATGTTCTCGGAGCGCCTCGTGGCGCCCATTTCGGCCCTCATCACCGCGACCGAGCGCGTGCGCCGCGGCGACCTGGCCGCCCGCGTGGGCGAAAATCAGTCGGACGACGAGATCGGCCTCCTGGGCCGCGCCTTCAACCGCATGACCAGCCAGCTCGAAGGCCAGCAGGAAGAACTCCTCGCCGCCAACCGCATGCTGGACGAGCGCCGCCGTTTCACCGAGGCCATCCTCGCGGGCGCGTCGACGGGCGTGGTCGCGCTGGGGCCCGACGGGATTATCACCCTCGCGAATAAAATGTCCGAAGAATTGCTGCTCGGCTCCGCAGGCGGGGCCTTGAGCGGCCGCAGGCTCACCGAATTCCTGCCCGAGGCGGGAGAAGTCTTCCAGAACGCGCTGCCGCACCCCGACAAGGTCTGGCCGCTGCAGGTCGAATATGCCGCCGGCGACGGCCCGCGCAGGACGATCCTGATCCGCATCACGGGCGAGCGCGGCGGGCAGGGGGCCGTCGCCACGCTCGACGATATCTCGGCGCTCGTCTCCGCGCAGCGCAAGGCGGCCTGGGCCGACGTCGCCCGCCGTATCGCGCATGAAATCAAGAACCCGCTGACGCCAATCCAGCTGTCGGCCGAGCGCCTGCGCCGCCGCTACCTGCCGCAGATCAAGGACGATCCCGAGACCTTCGAAAAATGTACCGAGACCATCGTTCGCCAGGTGACCGACATCGGCCATATGGTCAGCGAATTCTCTGCCTATGCCCGCATGCCGCTGCCGAACAAGGCGGTCGAGAATGTTGTACAGGTGTGTCAGGACGCGCTGATTCTGCAACGCCAGGCTCATCCTGACATCGGCTTCGCCTTCATCGCGGGCGAGATGGTGCTGAAGGCGAACGTCGACCGCGCGCAGCTCACGCAGGTCATGACCAATCTTCTGAACAATGCCATCGACTCCATTCATGAACGCCAGCAGACAAAACCGGGCGACGGGCGCGTTAAGATTGTGGTCGAACAAAAAGGGCCAAATATATCAATTTCCGTGGAAGACAACGGCATGGGCTTGCCCGAAAAGGTCAAAGACCAGCTCATGGAGCCGTATGTGACCACGAAGAAAAAAGGCTCCGGCCTCGGTCTCGCCATCGTCAAAAAGATTATGGAAGACCACGGCGGAAGTGTGGTTTTGGAAGACAGCCTGCATCAGGATATTAAATCCGGCGCAAAAGCTGTTATAGTTTTCCCCAGTGATATTTAGGTGACAATTATGCAGTCCGACATTCTCATTGTTGATGACCAGGAAGACATCCGGATCCTGCTCGAGGGCATCCTGCAGGACGAGGGATTCAAGACCCGCACGGCGAAAGACTCGCAGACGGCGATGAAGCTTATCGAGGAGCAGGAGCCCGAAGTGCTCATCCTCGACATCTGGCTCGAGAACAGCGAGATGGACGGAATGGAGATGCTGAAAAAACTCCACCGCAGCCACCCGGACCTGCCCGTCATCATGATCAGCGGCCACGGCAACATCGAGACGGCCGTTTCCGCCATTCAGTTCGGCGCTTATGATTTCATCGAAAAGCCGTTTAATACCGACCGGCTTATCCTGCAGACGCAGCGCGCCATTGAATCCGGCCGCCTCAGGAAGGAAAACCAGGAACTGCGCCTGAAGGCCCTGGGCAGCGTTTCCGAGCTCCACGGCACTTCGCAGATCATGCAGCAGGTCCGCCAGGCGATCGAACGCGTGGCGCCCACGAACAGCCGCGTGCTCATTACCGGCCTGCCGGGCACGGGCAAGAACGTCGCCGCGCGCATGATCCACACGCTGTCCAAGCGCGCGGACAAGAGCTATCTCGCGCTCAACTGCGCGGTGCTTGCGCCCGAACGCATCGAACTGGAACTGTTCGGCGCCGAAGGCGGCACGACGGGCCGCAAGGAAGGCGTGCTGGAGCAGGCGAACGGCGGCACCTTGTTCCTCGATGAAGTCGCCGACATGCCGCTGGAGACGCAGGCGAAGATCGTCCGCGTGCTGCAGGATCAGCATTTCACCCGCCTCGGCGGCACCCAGCGCGTCGATGTCGACGTGCGCATTATCGCCTCGACCGCGCAGAACCTGCCAGAGCTGATGACGAAGGACCGCTTCCGTCAGGATCTTTATTACCGCCTCAACGTCGTTCCCATCGCCATTCCGGCGTTGCAGGAACGCCTCGAGGATATTCCGCTGCTGGCGCGGTTCTTCATGGACCTTGCCGCCCGCACGTCGGATGCGACGCCGCGCAAGTTCGCGGACGACGCCATGGCGCTCATGCAGTCTTACGACTGGCCGGGCAACGTCCGCCAGCTGCGCAACGTCATCGAATGGCTTCTGATCATGGCGCCCGGCGACGCGTCGGAACCGATCACCGCCGACATGCTGCCGCCCGACCTGAAGCAGCAGGCCGTCGAGATGATCCGCGGCCGTGAAGGCGTGGAACTGATGTCGAAGCCGCTGCGCGAGGCGCGCGAGATTTTTGAGCGGGAATACCTGCTCAGCCAGGTTAACCGCTTCGGCGGCAACATCTCTAAAACCGCCGGGTTCATCGGCATGGAGCGTTCCGCTCTGCATCGCAAGCTCAAATCGCTCGGCATCCAGACCGGCGAAAAAGAGCGGGCAGAAGGTTAATAAATGAAAGTCGTCATCTGCGGCGCGGGCCAGGTCGGATCGGCCATCGCCGCCTATCTATCCGAAGAGGGTAACGACGTTACCCTCATCGACAAGAATGCCGAGCTTATCGCTGAGGTGAACGAGAACCTCGATGTGACAGGCATCGTCGGTCACGCCTCGCTTCCCGACACGCTGGACCGCGCCGGCGCGGCGGATGCCGAGATGCTGATCGCCGCCACGCAGTTCGACGAAGTCAACATGGTCGCCTGCCAGGTCGCCCATTCGCTGTTCAAGGTGCCGATGAAAATCGCCCGCGTGCGGGAGCCCAGCTACCTGCGCCCGCAGTGGGGCAGCCTTTACAACCGCGACCACCTGCCCATCGACGTGATTATCTCGCCCGAGATCGAAGTCGCGCGCGCCATCGCGAACCGTATCCGCGTGCCCGGCGCTTACAACATTATCCCGCTGGCCGACGGCCGCGCGCAGCTTGTTTCGGTCATTTGCAAGTCGAACTGCCCGCTGGTGCATACGCCGCTGCGTCACCTGACCTCGCTGTTCCCCGACCTGACGATGGAAATCGTCGCGGTCGTGCGCGGCGAGAAGAAAATGATCCCGACGCATGACGATGAACTCTTCCCCGGCGACGAAACCTATTTCGTCTGTTCGACCGAACATCTGTCGCGCGCCATGGCCGCCTTCGGCTATGACGAACAGCAGACACGCCGCGTCCTGATCGTCGGCGCGGGCAAAATCGGCACGCGTCTTGCCGAGGATATCCGCGATACGCTCAAGGACGTCACTGTCCGCCTGATCGAAGCGGACTACGATAAAGCGACTGTCGTTTCCGAGCGCCTGCAGGGCATTACGGTTGTGCACGGCGACGGCCTGTCGAAAGAAATTCTTGAGGAAGCGCATATCGGCGCGACCGAAGCCGTCATCGCCGTCATGAACCATGACGAGAGCAATATTCTCGTCTCGATGCTCGCCAAGCAGCACGGCGGCGAACGCGCGATTACCCTGATTAATAACGACTCCTTCACGCCGCTGGTCACGAGCCTCGGCGTCGACGCCATCGTCAATCCGCGCGCGATTACGGTTTCGACCATTCTCCAGCATGTTCGCCGCGGCCGCATCAAGGCGGCGCATTCACTGCGTGACGGTTTCGCGGAAATTCTGGAAGTGGAAGCGCTCGACACCTCGGCCATCGTCAACACGCCGATCCGCGAGATCAAACGCCCGAAAGACATGATCTTCGGCCTGATCGTGCGCGGCGGCAATATCATGACGCCCAAGCCCGACATGGTCATCAAGCCCGACGACCGCGTCGTCATCCTGGCGGCGCACGACCAGGTCAAGCGTGTCGAGCAGATGTTCGCCGTCCGGCCGGAGTATTTCTGACATGCCCCGCATCGCCTATGTCAACGGCCGCTATGTGCCGCACCGCGAGGCTGCCGTGCATGTGGAAGACCGCGGCTTCCAGTTCGCGGACAGCGTCTACGAAGTCATCGCCCTGATGGGCGGGCGTCTGGCGGACGAGGTCGGGCACCTCGACCGGCTGGAACGCTCTTTAAAAGAACTCAGCATTAAGATGCCGATTTCGCGCCGCGCGATGCAATTTGCGATCCGCGAGATGGTGCGCCGCAACCGTCTCAAGGACGGCATGATCTATATGCAGGTCACGCGCGGCACGGCGCCGCGGGATTTCAAGTTTCCCAAGGAGACGAAATCCGCGCTCGTCATGACGCTTTATCCGGCGAACTACGATATTCCCGCGCGCAAGGCGGCGGTGAAGAAAGCGGTGACCGTGCCCGACATCCGCTGGAAACGCCGCGATATCAAAACTACCGCGCTCATCGCGCAGGTGCTGGCCAAGCAGGCCGCAGCGGAGAAGGGGGCTTACGAAGCCTGGATGGTCGACGACAAGGGCTATGTGACCGAAGGCTCTTCGAGCAATGCCTGGATCATCGACAAAAAAGGCAACCTCATTACCCGCCCGACCGCGAACAACACCATCCTGAAAGGCGTTACGCGCAGCGCGTTGCAGGCTCTTTGTAAGAAAGAGAAAATCCGCATCGTTGAGCGCCCGTTCAAAGTCTCGGAAGCCTATAAGGCAAAAGAGGCCTTCACGTCGTCCGCCGTTGCGCTGATCGCGCCAGTCGTTGAAATCGACGGCAAAAAGATCGGCACCGGCAAGGCCGGCGACATCACCTGCAAGATCCTGGACCTCTATATGGATTACGCGCAGGACCACGGCCGCAAGCAGGAACGCTGGCATCCGGCATGAGAGCGCTTCCCAAACCCCGCGCGGTCATCTTCGACTGGGACGATACGCTCGTCGACAACTGGGACACCGCCTTCAAGGCGCTGAACACGGCGCTTGTCCATATGGGCGCCAAGCCCTGGACCGAGGAAGAGGCGCGCCGCCGCTCCGGCCCTTCGGCCCGCGACCTGTTCACAGGTTTGTTTGGCGCCGACCGCTGGAAAGAGGCCGACAAGGTTTATTACGACACCTTCTGCGCCCTGGTCCTTGACAACGTCAAGCTTCACGACCGTGCCGAAGACTTCCTGAAAGGGCTGAAGGAAAACGGCGTCTATATGGCCGTGGTCAGCAACAAGCGCAATCCTTTGCTGAGCCGGGAGGTCGAGCATCTCGGTTTCAACAAATACTTCACAAAGGTCATAGGCGCGGGCGAAGCCAAGGCGGACAAGCCCGACCCGGCGCCGCTGCTGCTCGCGCTTGAGGGCAGCGGAATCCCCGCGGGACCTGACGTTTGGTACATCGGTGATAGCCATACCGACATGATGTGCGCGTTGCGGGCAGGCTGCACGGCAGTCCTGATCGAGACCAAACCCCCGCCTGAAGACCTTCTCGCGCAATACCCGCCGACGGGCAGGGTGCGTCACCATCGTGACCTTATGGAATTACTGGACCGGTATTTCGCCTGATTTTCAGAAAACGTTATTGATTTTGCTTGTTACTTTTCTGTTAGCACGGTAATCCTTTAAATGGCGGCATGGCTCAAGTGCCCATTCAATAATGTAATAATAAATTTAAGGGACCCATAAGAATGTCCGATAAAAGCCAGAATTTACAGGACAAATTCCTGAACAAAATCCGCAAGGAGAAAATGTCGGTAACCGTGTTCCTCGTGAACGGGGTCAAGCTGCAGGGAATTATTACCTGGTTTGACAATTTCTCCATGCTCCTTCGGAGGGACTCTCATTCCCAGCTCATTTACAAGCATGCCATTTCGACCATCATGCCCGCGGCGCCCGTCCGCCTGAATGATGACGAGCCTGCCGGCGGCGGCGCGGTCGAGGCCGATGCCGAAGGCGCGGGCGCGTAACGAACGGTATTGCGTTTGAAGTAATTCAGTATCATTTTGCGACTGTTGCTTCTCCTTTGTTGGAGAAGCTGTAAGGCATTTGTAAGCGAACATGAAAGAACCGACGACGAAAGTCATTGTGATCCACCCCGAGCTGTCGCGCTTCGCGAAGGAAGCGGACGACCGGGAACATGCGCGCGATCCGGATGCTTCTCTCGACGAAGCGGTCGGGCTCGCGAGCGCGATCAATCTCGAGGTCGTGCACAGGGAAATCGTCAACCTGCAGCGCATCACGCCCTCGACGCTCATCGGCGGCGGCGTGGTGGAGCGGCTGAAAATGTTCGTGGACGATATGGAGGCGGGCCTCGTCTTCGTCGACCATACGCTGTCGCCGACGCAGCAGCGTAACCTTGAAAAGGCCTGGAACACGAAGGTCATCGACCGCACCGGCCTGATCCTTGAAATCTTCGGCGCGCGCGCGCGGACGAAGGAAGGCCAGTTGCAGGTGGAACTTGCGGCTTTGCAATACCAGCGTTCGCGCCTGGTGCGGTCCTGGACGCACCTTGAACGTCAGCGCGGGGGCTTCGGCTTCATGGGCGGCCCCGGCGAAACCCAGATCGAAATCGACCGCCGCCTGATCGACGAGCGCATCCGCCGCCTGAAAGAGGAACTGGAACACGTCCGCGCCAACCGCAAGCTCCAGCGCGAATCGCGCAAGCGCGAGCCTTACCCCATCGTCGCCATCGTCGGTTATACGAACGCTGGTAAATCCACGCTGTTCAACCGCCTCACGGGCGCGGAAGTCTTCGTGAAAGACCTGCTGTTCGCGACGCTGGATACGACGATGCGCGGGCTCGAATTGCCCTCCGGCAAAAAGGCGATTTTGTCCGACACCGTCGGATTTATCTCGGAACTGCCCACGCACCTCGTCGCCGCCTTCCGCGCGACGCTGGAAGAAGTGCAGGAGGCATCCGTCATCCTGCATGTGCGCGATATCGGCCAGGTGAATACGGAGTCGGAGAAAGAGGATGTGCTTGCCATCCTGCGCGACCTCGGCATCGACCCGGAACACGACCCGCGCATGATCGAAGTACTGAACAAGATCGACAACCTGCCGGCGACCGAGCGCAAGGCGCTTGTCGCCCGCGCAAAACGGCAGGAGCGGGTGGTGGCGGTTTCCGCCATCACCGGCGAAGGCATCGACAACCTGCTCGCGCAGATCGACGCCAAGCTCGGCGAAGACCGCAAGACGGTCTATGTCGATGTGGACATTACGGACGGGAAGGCGTTGTCATGGCTCTATCGCCGGGGGCAGGTCGTCGACCGGACCGACGACGAAAAGTTTGCGCACGTCAAAGTGTCTCTCGACCCCGCGGACGCTGACAGATTTCAGAGCCAGTTCGCCTACAAATTGCTCAATAAAAAGCCCCGGTCCCGCAAGAAGGCGTGAGGGTTGGAGTGCGGTTGAGCGGTAATTTTCATTCCTTAATCAAATATGCCGCGTATGCTGTCCGATAACAGCCCAGCCCACATTAGAGCGAGGGCGAGAAACTGAACGGCGACATAAAGGGCGAAGACGATATTTACGATTTTCTGAGCCCGAGCGTTTAAAAACTTTAACGAGATAAAATAATAAATACCGACCGTGGCTAAATATGCGACGGGACACTCCTCAATTTGCTGCCAATGCTCTCTAAATGAGCGGAACCACTGCGGAAGCGTCGAACCTGCGCTTATCAGTGTTTGCCAAACTGGCGGCATCACTAGCCAGAAAAAAATCGCGGCCATAATCGCAATGATTATGAACCAACCGTTATATTTCTTTATCCAAAGGATATAGTCAGCGAGCTTCGTAGAGCTGGCGCCGCAGCTGACGGTGGGTGATAATTCCTGTTGTGAAGAATTTTTCTTAGCATGATTGCCCAAGCTCCACACCAGCCAAGCCGCAAACCCAGCTGGTATGCCCAGCAGACCGGGGCCGTGAAGGGGGCTTGTGCGAAAAAAAATGGCGTAGGGGATCGCGCCAACTAAAAAACCGCCGATAAGGCTCACCCACCACTGAGTCCAGCCAAGTCGCTGAAGAATTAGGAAGCCCGGGAACCCCAAACCGAAGGCATGTATCAGGGCAATCACGAACGTTATGAACCAAACGATGACTGAGGACCGGAAATCATTTGCAACCCACACGGCCACGGCCATGAACGTCGCGGGCACGGCAGCTGCGACGAGCAAGGAAAGTACAATGCGTACGATATTTTCGTCGATGTAATCGTCCGCTGGCTCTTCTTCGCTGGTCATGCCGAATGTATGTTGATGTTTCTTCCGCTAAACAGCGGGTCCTTTTAATCCCCGCACTGTGTTCCTCTACCAACCAAACCCTATCACCCTCCAAAAACGGCGCAATAAAAAACCCCGGTCCCGCAAGAAGGCGTAACGCCGTTCGATTGGGAGCCGGGATTTTTTTAGAGAAACCGATTACGGCTTCGGAGCTTCCGGAGCCGGAGCGGGTTTGGTCGCTTCAGCGGTGGGAGCGGTCGTTTCGGCCTTCGGAGCTTCCACTTTGGGAGCTTCGACTTTGGGCTGCTCAGCAGCGGGCGGGTTGAACTTGTCTTTGATCGACTTGAGGAGTGACTTGAGAGACATAGGCGTACCTTTCTATTAAGTTGCCGTTGTTGGGGAAGTAACGGGGAAATCATATGGCAAGCAGATGTTCTGTCAAGCGACATAATAGGGGTAAAAGAAAACCCCTCGATTCCATTTTCCGGAATCGAGGGGTTCTTTTCTGAATGAACCTTACGTTGTGGGTTTTGGCGCAGCGGGCGCGGCCACGGCCGCCGGCGCGGCAGGTTTTTCCTCCGGCTTGTTGAGATCGAGCGTAATCAGCGGGGGATTAATGAATTCCTTGATGGATTTCCATGCAGATTTGAGACTCATCTATGCTGTGCCTTTCGTTGGGTTTTTGATTTAACGGGGTAGTATATTCAGGCTATGGGCCATGCTGAATATCGTCAATGAAGGGGCGCCAGACGGAGCGTATTAAATCCTATCAAGTTAGTAGAAAATGCTTTTACTTCAGCGTCCAAGGGCGATGATTATGGCAAAATAAAAATTGATGTTGCAATTCCATAATTAGATAATTCTCCCGTTTCAGGAAGGCGGAAAGGAGGGAATCGGGGATGTTGGTGGCGGCACCGGAATGGTGTTTACTGCTGAAAACCCTTCCGGAGTCTCCATGGATATCGATACCGAAAAAGTCGCCGACATCATCCGCCACGTGGCCGCGACCGAAGTTCTGCCGCGGTTCAACAGGCTCGAAAAGGGCGACATCCGCGAGAAAAATCCCGGCGACTTCGTGACCGTCGCCGACGAGGTCTCTGAAAAACTCCTCAGCGCTGCGCTGACGCAGCTGCTGCCGGGCTCGACCGTCGTGGGCGAGGAAGCGGTCGCGAAGGACGACAAGGTTCTGGAACGCTTCAACAGCGACCAGCCGGTCTGGGTCATCGACCCGATCGACGGCACTTATAACTTCGCGCACGGGCGCAGCAAGTTCGGCATCCTCGTCGCGCTCGTGAAAAACGGCGTTACTCAATACGGCTGGGTTTACGACGCGCCCGGCGACCGCATGGCGATTGCGGTTAAAGGCGGCGGCGCGACGATCAACGGCAAGAAGGCGCAAATCCGCGATAGCGCGCAGGAGCTGAAGGACATGGTCGGCCAGGGCGGCGGCGCGCAGGCATGGCACTTCGAGGCGCTGAACGGCGTCGTCAAGGAAATCATCAACGTGCGCTCGTCGCTGCATGATTTCCTGAACCTCGCCGCCGGCGACGCCGATTTCGTCGTGCACATCAACAAAGTCACGCCGTGGGATCATTCGGCGACCGTTTTGCTGGCCGAAGAATGCGACGCCTTTGTCGCGCTGACGCCGGAGGAAATTCCCTTTGCTCCTTATATGCTGCGACCCTGCATGTTGATTGCCGCGCCCGACAAGCGCAGGTGGGAAATGCTGGCGAAGGCGCTGTACCCCTTGCTGATGAAGAAGAAGTCGGCTTGATTTACGAAACCCCCTCTAAGTAGCCCACCCCGACGACCGCCTCCGCTAAAGCTTCGGCGCGTCTGGGCACACTTGTCCGCCGAAGCCTTGGCGTAGGCGGAAAGTCGGGGTCCAGTTATTAAAACTTCTACCTCTAAATAATGCGATAGAAGTTATATAAACTGGACCCCGACTTTCGTCGGGGTGGTGATTTCATTTGATACTTCGGCTAGTATAACTCCCATCGGATTATGTCCCTTCTCTGGAGAAAACATGAAACAAGCATTTCTAATCGGCGGCTTCCTGGCAATCGCAACCTTTACCGCATCCGCGTTTGCGGCGGATGAACCGGCGGCGCCCGCGGGGCCCCCGGCCGGCGCGCAGAAGCTGCATGCCTTCGTCGGCCACTGGACGGGCACCGGCGAATCCTCGGAACCCGGCAAGGAAAAGCAGACCATGACTGTTTCGATGAACTGCGTCGAGACGTCGGGCGGCTGGGGCATCCGCTGTGAGGACGCGATGACGGGCAAAGAAATGAACTATCTCGAAACCGACCTGATGGGGTTCGATTCAACCAACAACCAGGTGCACTGGTACGCCGTCACCAACGCCGGCGAAGTTCACGACCATGTCGCGCAGTGGAAAGACGACAGCACCCTGCTGGCTACGCACAGCGAAAAGGTAAGCAGCAAGTCGATTGACGAGAACATCACGGTTACGCTGAAAAGCCCGACCGAGATGGAAGCGACTTCCACCCTGACCGTCGACGGCCACGAAACGCAGACGATGACGATGCACATGATGAAGTCCGGCAAGGGTAAAAAGGGATAAGTGCAGAATCTTCCTTTCAGCGTCTGTTGCTGGATGTGGCTGGGCTGGATCATTTACTGGATCGCCTCGTCGCAATTCGTGCTCAAGACGAAGAAGAGCGAGACCTGGCAGCGGCTCCAGCATACGATCCCGACCACCATCGGCGTGCTGACGGTTTTTTTCGGACCGGGGATCGATATTTTTAACTGGGGCCCGTTGTATGACGGCGCTCTGATCGGATGGTTCGGCGTTCTCGTCACTGCCGCCGGTCACGGTTTTTCCATCTGGGCGCGCATTCATATCGGCAAGTATTGGAGCGGCACCGTCGCGCTTAAAGAAGACCACAGGATTGTCGACACCGGGCCATACCGGCTGGTGCGTCACCCGATTTACACGGGATTGCTCTCCGCCGTTCTCGGCACCGCGATGGCGGCGGGAACAAAGGAAGCCTTCTTCGGCTTCGCCGTCATGATTCCGGGCTACATCATCAAGTGGAAGCGCGAAGAAAAGATCATGCTGGGGGAATTCGGCCCGGCTTACGCGGATTACATGAGGCGGACAAAGGTGATTATTCCTTTTGTCTTTTAGCGCGCTCGCTGCAAGTTTTCGTCATTCCCGCGAAAGCGGGAATCTCCCGAAGCAAAATGAGGTCTCGATGTTTACGGGATCCCCGCTTTCGCGGGGATGACGCTTATTGTTACGTAAAACCTTGGCTGTTTGTTCCCTGTGAGGAAAGATGATAGTTTTCCTCAACACAGGAATCCGCCAATGGCTAAAAAATCTGCCGACCTGACGTACAAGTCGTATCTGGGCCTCGAAACCCTGCTTGAGGCGCAGCACCCGCTCTCCGAAGCGCATGACGAGACGATGTTCATCATCCTGCACCAGACGTATGAGTTGTGGTTCAAGCTGATCCTGTTCGAACTCGACCGCGTGCAGAAGGTTTTCGGCGCGAAGTCGGTGCCGGATTCCGATTTGCGGCTCGTCTCGGCCAGCCTGTCGCGCAGCGTGAATATCATGCAGCTCCTCGTGCGGCAGCTCGACATCATGGAAACCATGACGCCGCTCGACTTCCTCGATTTTCGCCATGTGTTCCGCTCGGCCTCCGGCTTCCAGAGCATGCAGTTCCGCGAGCTGGAAGTGCGCCTCGGCCTGCGCCACGACGACCGCGTCGGATACGACGGCAAGTCGTTCGAGAATTTCCTGCCTTCGGAAGACCGCGATGCCCTGCATCGCATCATGAAAAAGCCGGCGCTTGTCGACCAGGTCAGCGCCTGGCTTGCGCGCACGCCCTTCGTCGAGATGGGCGGCTTCAGTTTCTGGAAGGCGTATCGCAAAGCCGTCGTCGACATGATTGCGAATGACCGCGACGCGATTTCAAAGAGCAAACGCATGCCGCAAGCCGCGCGCGAGGCGGAACTGGCGAAGCTGAAAAACATGCAGCTTCAGTTCGACCAATTGTTCGGCGAGGGCGGCGGCGAACCGTTGCCCTGGCGCTTCACCAAGCCCGCCCTGCAGGCGGCGCTGCTGATCAACCTTTACCGCGACCAGCCGGCGCTGCAGGTGCCGTTCCAGATTTTGAACAGCCTGATGGACCTTGATGAGCTTCTCGCGCTCTGGCGTTACCGTCATGCATTGATGGCGCAGCGCATGCTGGGCACCAAGATGGGCAGCGGCGGCTCGACGGGCCATGATTATCTCGCGGCGACCGCAAGCAAGCACCGCATCTTCAAGGACCTGTTCGCGCTCTCGACCTTCCTGATTCCGCGCTCCAAGCTGCCGAAGCTGCCCAAACACGTGGAAGAGCGCATGGGCTTCAAATACTGGGACAAGGCGGAAGATGCCGCCTGACTTCACCGCGCATCTGTCGGATCGCCGACTCGTTCGCGTCGCGGGCGAAGATGCCGAGACGTTTCTGCAGAACATTGTCACCAATGATGTCCGCGGCGTCGTACCGGGAAAGCTGATGTATGCCTGCCTGCTGACGCCGCAGGGCGCATGGCTGCATGACTTCTTTATCCTGCCGGACGAGGGCGGCTATCTGCTCGACTGTGAGGCGTCGCGTGCGGATGACCTGCTGCGCCGCTTCAACATCTTCAAGCTACGGTCGCGCGTGAGTTTTTCGGACGTGACTGATACGCAGGTTTACGCGATAACGAAAGGCGGGCGGGGTTATCCCGATCCACGCCGGGAAACCTTAGGTTTTCGCGTCTACACAAAAGACAAAATTCCGGCCGATCCCGTCAGCCGCTATTACGATTTCTGCATCGAGCAGGGCGTCCCTTGCGGCAGCCTGACCATCAAGCCCGAAAAGGAAACGATGGCCGACGTCAATCTCGACCTGCTCAACGCGGTCGCTTGGGACAAAGGCTGCTTCGTCGGGCAGGAAGTCGCCGCGCGCATGCATAACCGCGGCCTGACCAAGCGGCGGCTGTTCGTTGTGCTGGGGAATAAGTTAAAGCCCGGGGTGCTGAAGCAGGGCGCCAACGACGCGGGTGAAATCCGCCAGGTCAATTCCACGGGCGACAAGGCGCTTGCCGTCATCAAGCTGGCCGCGGCCAGCCAGAAAGACGCGGCCTTCGCGACCGAACAGGGGGCGCCGGTGCGGCTGGCGGATGCCAGCATTTAGCGCCTGAAGCTTGAAATAACCGCCAAAAAACATAGCGTTCTTAAGGGGATGATTCTTTAATCTTTATTCGCTATTATATAAGTCAGGGGAGAAGGGCTGCGTTCCGGGGGACATGGTCGATAAACCTAAAGATACCAAAGGCAAAGGGGGCAAGCCCCCGGTTTCCGACAAGGACGCGATCGACACCTTGCCGTTGTCGATGATTCCGCTCTCTTCCAACACCCTCAAGTCTGCCCGGCTTATCAAGAATTCGCGCCTCGAAACGGCGGTCGAACTTCACAACGACCCGATTTCCGGCAGCCTGCAGATCCGCCCTGAGGACGTGGCCGAAAGCTTTCCCGGCAACGCGAGCGATCAGGAAATCATCAGCAGCCTATCGAAGCTGCACAGTTACGACGTCTATTCGCTGCGCACGAGCCTGAAAAAGCTCGGCATCAAGGTCGACAATACGGTGCTGGAGCTGTCCGACAACATGAAGGACCGGCTTGACCATTACGCCGTGGAATTCACCCGTCCGCTGATCCGCAACATTTTCGGCGACGGCGCGAAGGATTTGAACGACCAGGGCGGACTTGTCAAAATGTTCCGCGATCCCGACCGGGTGCGCGTCGCGCAGCGCTTGCGGCAGATGGCGCAGAAGACCAATATTCCTATCGAGGAACTGCCCAAATTCCTTGAAAACTACAACGACGTATTCCTTTCCGTCGCTTATTACCGGCACAGTTTTGAAATCATCGTCCCCGACATCAACCGCTTCTGGCTGTGGCTGGGTGACCTGAGGACGCGCCGCGAGGTGACGTCTTCGGCGCGCACTGTTGCGTCATGCCGCAAGGTGGAGGAATCCCTGCGCTTTCTCTCGGGTTCCATCCGCGAGCGCCTGGGGCGTTTCCGGGCCGCGTTTGAAGTGTTCTGGGATGACATGAACCCCACGACGTTCGAAAAACTCCGCCGCGAGATCGAAGACAACCACGTCGGCATGGGCGGGGTGCTCTGCGGCCTCGTCGTGAAAATGCACCACTGGGCAAAAGCCTTCCCTGACAATGAAGTGGGCGGCCCCGCGACCCGCGCGCAGTATCTTATCTCTGAAATGGAGCCGGGGCTGGAGCACCTGAAAGAGATGGAGAACGACGCGCGCGCCCGCATCGGTTTGACGCTGGTGCATATGTTCTAAGGGCCGCCCGGCCTTTACTTCCCCCTTATAAAACCCATCTTTATTTAACGTGATACGCAATAATGTTGCGTGGGGGAGGGGTTTCTCGTGATGTCAGCGGAAGATTTGATGGCCCGGGCCGATGCGGCGCAGGGCAAGGGGGACAAAGAATTTGCGGCTGCCGTCTGCGACGCGCTGGGCCGTCATGGCATCCACGGACCGCAGTTCAACCTGGTCGCGGGAACGCACGTCGCGCCGTCCCGCGAAATCGCCTGGAAGATGCTGTTCTTTCCCGAAGCCGCCCAGAACCTGATTTTCGCTTCCATCCGCGCGTTGCATGAGTACGGCCGGGACGGGAAGATTTCCCTGACCGCGCGGGAGGACTTTATCCTCGCCGACATGCAGGACCGGCTGCGCGGCATGGAGCCGGATTACACGGCGGAAGAACACCAGAAAATCCACGACCGCGTGATGGACCACGTCACCTCGAAAATGACCGCTATTGCGACTCTCGCCACCGCCCCGCCGCCGCGCGGGCGGAAACCGTAAAGCTGGGGTAGGGGCGGATTTATTCTACATGAAAGATTTTCGCTTCTGTCCCTCCCCCCTGCGGGAGAGGGAGGGGCCCACCGCGAAGCGGTGGGAGGGTGAGGGGTAAGCCCGTCAGGGCGTCATGTCAAATCCTTGGAGTCTGCGGCTCAGTTCGGCGATGAGATTACGCTAACCCTCTGTAATTTATAATATTCCTTAAGAACTATTTGACCTTATGTAAAGATAGTGGTTAACTCTGCCCCACAAACTTGAACTTACAAGGCAGATGACCATGTCCACACTCAAATCCGTTTTCGCTTATGTCGCCGTTTCCGCCGCCGCAGTCGGCTGCGCAGTCGGCATCGTCGCCCTCGACCAGCAGGAGCGCCCGCGCGCCTTTACCTGCACCACGCCCAGCGGCGAAGTCTACAAAGGCGAAATGGCGGAGAAGGGCGCCATTATCAGCGGCGGCCAGCTGCAGATGGATAAGAACGCCGAAGGCTATACGGTCGTCAAAAACCACCTGCGTTCCACGGTCATTCCGCTGAAAGACGCGACTTGTAAGTTCGACCGCTAATACCCCTGCATAAAACTGGCATTGCGCATGGAGAGATTCCCTCTCCCCCGTGCGGCGTAGCCGCATGGCGGGAGAGGGCGGGGCCCGCGCAGCGGGAGGGTGAGGGGGTGGCTCAGCAAAAACCATATTTGATTTCTTGCTGAGCCACCCCCTCACCCTGACCCTCTCCCGCCATCCGCTTCGCGGACGGGGGAGAGGGAACGACGCTTGAAAACATGCCGCTTTGCCTCTAGCCTTGAAAGGCATGCGCAAATCCCGCACTGATTTCGACAAACACTGGCTGATGTTCCTCATCAGCATCGCTTCATTATACGTCGAACTGGTGCTGATCCGCTGGCTGGGGACGGAAATCCGCGTTTTTGCCTTTGTCGGCAATCTGGTGCTGGTGGCCTGTTTCCTCGGCTTCGGGGTCGGATGCCTGAAATCCGGCAAGCCAGGTTCGCTGATGCCGACACTGACGGCGCTCTTAAGTCTCGCGCTGATCGTCAGCATTCCGCTGCCGGGATGGCAGAATTTCCTGCTCGACCTTTCGAACCTGCTGACGCTGTCGCCGGATGCAGTGTTGTGGGGGAATACGGAAGTTTCCCGCGACGCAAACACGGCGCTCCTGATGTTCCCGGCGGTCGCGCTGATTGCCGGCGCTTTGTGGCTGATCATTACCGCGATGGTGCCGCTCGGCCGCTGGGTCGGGCAATGCTTCGATAGTTCGAAGAACGTCGTCCGCGCGTACAGCATTAACCTCGCGGGAAGCCTGATCGGCTCGTGGCTGCTGGTGGGAATTTCGCTGCTGCGGCTGGCGCCGGTTTGGTGGATTGCGATCGCGTTTCTTCTTGTTTTACTTGCTACACCGAAGTCGCGTGCGAACTGGCTGAATGGCGCCCTCCTGCTGGCGGTGACGCTTGGCGTTCTGCTGTGGCCGGATAACCGCGACGTTTACTGGTCGCCGTACCAGAAACTGCACGTCATCCCGATGGAGGATAAAGAGGCCGGTTATTTCGTCTATGTGAACAATGTCGGTTACATGACGATGGCGAACCTGACGCCGGAGTTCCAGAAGAAACATCCGGTCGCCACGAAACACGGTCCCGGCTTCGACAGTTCCTTCCGCCTGCTGCCGAAGAACGCGGACGTTCTCGTGCTTGGCGCCGGGGCAGGGAACGATGTGGCCGCCGCGCTCCGCAATGGCGCAGGGCATGTCGACGCGGTCGAGATCGACCCGGTTATTTACGATATCGGCAAGCGGCTTCATCCGGATCATCCATATGATTCACCGAAAGTGAACGTCATCATCAACGACGCGCGGCATTTCCTGCGCGATACAAACAACCGCTACGACGCGGTCGTGTTCGGTTTCCTCGACTCGCATACGCAGTCGTCGGGCTATACCAACTTTCCAGCACAGTGGGATCCGAAGCTTGGAATTCACGTGACTTGAAGTCGCGGC
>JADMIO011288116.1_pt1 | contig 49933 bp, 38 predicted proteins | sample 8958161 | NCBI WGS metagenome assembly JADMIO01 (sample SAMN16585339, study PRJNA669376) | soil metagenome | isolation source: Crop rotation soil | place: USA: Cullars Rotation, Alabama | collected 2011
CGCGACAACTTGTCCACGTGGAATTCTAAGCTTAGGATCCCAATGTGCTGGAAAGTTCGCCCATTCCGCCCTTACCCAGTTGCGAAATGATGCGATACGAACCGGCAGTCTTTCCCACCATTGATGGCGCGGACGCGCGCGAGAGAACATCCAAACCCAAATTAAACGCCGGCTCATCCATTAGACCATTGCTGTTCTCGAGGGCGGAGATGAGCGACTCGACCTCAGCGCATAGCGATCGGTCGTTCAGTTGTTCGAAATAGGCCGCACGCTGATCGACCGGCAAATCGATCACCGCGTGAAACACTTCCTCAACGTGGGCCAGGTTTTTATCCGGCATTTTCCATCTCTCGTGCGAGCCAGGCCTTTGCAAACTTCCAATCTCGCATCACGGTAATCTCGGACACCTTCAGGATCTCGGCAGTTTCCTCAACATTCAATCCGCCGAAATAACGCAACTCCACTACACGGCTTTTTCGCTCATCGACTTCAGCGAGACGCTGTAGCGCCATGTCGAGCACAAGTAATTCTGAAGACTTTTCGGCAGACACTATCGCCGCTTGGGAAAGCGAGACCTGAACCGCATTGCCACCACGCTTCTCACGATGCTGATCGCGAGCATAGTTCAGCAAAATGCGACGCATTATCTGGGCCGAGATACCAAAAAAGTGTGCGCGATTCTGCCAGCGTGTTTTTGATTGATCGATGAGCCTGAGGTAAGCCTCATTCACGAGGGCGGTCGTTTGCAGAGTGTGGTCCGGCTTCTCCCGGCGCATGTAGCTGTGCGCGAGACGGCGCAGCTCTCGTTCAACGAGCGGCAGCAACTTCTCGAGGGCGCTCTTGTCGCCGTTGCTCCAATCGATAAGTAGGCCGGTAATTTCGGAAGTGGGGGAACTATCCATGAATCGTTGGGAAAATCTCAAAAAACGGAAGGGCGATAGGGAGACCGGACAGACTGCAAATCCGATGATAGCTCTGGGCCCGATCTGGTTCGTTACAAAGTGAAGAGGACGTCGGTGCAGTAGAAACCCACCTCAAAAAGGTGGTTCTCACGCCCGACCAGCCGCGTTCAGACGCCTTTTATATAGCGCGGCCCGCCGTTTTTGCAAGTAATTTGAAGACTCACTCAATAAAGATTCAATGAGACCAGGTCAAGCTACACAGCACATGATGAACATTGCCGATGCTCTCAAAGGGTGGGTGATGGTGGTGCTTACATTGATTTTCATACTGCTGTACGGCGCTGCCCTCGTTGGCTGGTTGAAACCACTAGCTGACGACAAGATGGTAGTGAGGCTCGAGCCAATCATCTTCGCAATCATCGGTTACTACTTCGGCCGCCTCCCCGGTCTACAAAACGAGCACACGCTCAAGGAAGAGATCGGCCGCCAGAGTCAAAAGGCTGATGCTGCGCAATATGCTAAGGAGCAGGCATTACAAAAAAGGGAGGGCTTGGAAGAGAAGTTAAAGAACGTCGCGGCTGCCTTAGGTTCGTCCGCATCAACGCCCGCCACCGCTGGAGCCCATGACAATCGAGAGTTCGGATTGGGTCGCAATATCGATGTTGCTCTAAAAATCATTAGCCGCAATTAAACGGTCATTTCGCCAGAGGGCTGACTGCCTGAATTGGGACACGTGTGTCCAAAACAGAATGGAGCGATATGAATAAACAATACAGCACGTCACTTTCCTTAAGCGGTCCGAAAGCTCACCTTCGTACTACGCGTTACCGGCGAACCCGGCTGAACCGTCCACAGCCATCGCAGCGCCAGAGTGTTGTCTCCAGCAATCGGCTTAACGTGGAGGCCTTCGAACAATTCCTGGGTTGGCTAGGCCCTGATCCGGAAGCCGCCGGCCAAAAATACGAGTCGATTCGCCACCGGTTAATAACGATGTTCAGGGCGAGGCGATGTATTTTTGCCGAGGATCTCGCCGACGTAACGATCGAGCGTGTGGCGCGAAAGCTCGATGGTCTCAGCACCAGGTTCACGGGCGACCCTGCTCGATATTTCTTCGGCGTCGCCAAGAAAATTTATCTCGAACACCAGCAGGCAATCACCGCCGCCGCTCGCTTGCGTTCTGAATTCGCGCCAGAGGCCCAAACGCACGATGACCACTTGGAGGACCGCCTCAAACAACTGGACGAAGCCCTTGCTACAATCCCCAACTCCGATCGTGAACTCATTCTGGGGTATTACACCGGCAGCGGACCCAATAAGATCAGTCATCGACGCGCCCTGGCCGAACAAATCGGGATTCGACCAAATGCATTGCGACTGCGGGTGTTTCGCATCAGAAAGGAAATCAAGAATTACATGTTGCGGTCTAATCTCCGCTGCGCCGCGTAATATCTCAAAGACTCAAAGAGGCTTTGGACAAAAGTAGTCCCAGTCGGGTTGAAGTCTTCTCTGCGGTCTCTGCGCACCTCTGTGATCTCTGCGTTAAATATTCCTCCGACTACACTTACGCAGAGATCACAGAGATACGCAGAGAAGAGACTTCGACTTTAGCAAGATTGGACAAGAAAAATGTCGTCTTACACAGTAGCCTCGCCTGAGCGGCGCCGAGCCAAGGCGCCGAATCCATCCAGACGTAGGTCGCTCTGTGTTTCTGATCACGCACCTGCTGAGATTTTCTGTCAGACACCCGCGCCTCGTCGTTACGCTCGCCGGCGCTGTCACTGTTTGCGCGCTCGTCTTCATCCCACGAATCCAATTGCGGCTTGACGGTCGCTCCTTAATTCCTTCAGGACTACCGCAGTTTGCCGAAGGCGACCAGGCGGCGGCGCGTTTCGAATTGCGCGACCTTGTTTTGATCGGAGTCGGCAATGAAAAAGGCATTTACACGCCCGAGACACTCCGGCGCATCGCCCGCCTGAGTGACGGCCTCTCTCGGGTTGAAGGAGTCGTGCCAGACTCCGTCGTCAGCCTCTCCACCGTGCCACGTATCTCTCTCGTTGATCGCAAGGTCGACACAAGCCCGCTGTACCGGCCGGAAGATGAATTAAACACGGAAACCATTCAACAACTGCGCCGCGACGTGGGCAGGCGTGCATATGACACCGGCCTGCTGGTCTCGCGCGACGAGAAAGGCGCGGCCATCATCGCGAAGGTGCAGCCCGGGGCCGACCGGTACCGCTTGCTTGAAGCGACGCGCTCGTTGATCGCGAGCGAGTCTTCCGGCAAAGACTCCGTCTACCTGAGTGGTTCGGCCCTCGCGCAAGCCGTCCTTGGCCAGGCGACCGCTCGCGACCTCGCCCGCTTGATCCCGGCTGTAATCGCCGTTCTTGGCGTGATGTTGTTTCTGTCGTTTCGCCATCCCGTGCCGGCGCTTCTGTCGCTCATGGAAATTGGAGTGAGTCTCATCTGGATGTCGGGTTTGATGGGCCTGACGGGTCAGCCAGTGTTCGTCACGACGTTGGTGCTGCCCGTGGTCCTCATCTGCGTCGGCGTGTCCGACGACGTGTACGCGCTCGGGCATTACTTCAACGAAGCCGAACGCGCCGAGCATTCGACGACCGAGGACACGATCATGGCGGCATTCAGCAGTGCCGCTCGCCCCGTCGCCACGACGGCCGTCTCAACCGTCGTCGGACTGCTTTCGATGGCGGCCGTGAGTCTGAATCCGCTGCGCGTCTTCGGCCTGTTCGGCTCTGCTGCGATCGTCTTCTCGACGTTGTTCACGTTCACACTCGTGCCGGCGATGCTCGCGCTCATGAAGCCGAACGTTCGCTGGAAAGGAGAGCCAACTCTCGGCGGACGTCCGGCCTTGTCGGCGCTGCGTTTCCTGACTGGCGGAGCGAGTCCACGACGCGTGGCTGTCTGCGCTCTCCTCGTCGCGGTGTGCGCCGGTCTCGTGCTCACACGCCTCCGCGTCGATGATAGTTGGATCCGAAACCTGCCGGCTCAGAGTGACATCGTGCGCGGCGACAGGTTCTTCAACGAAAAGATGGCGGGGACGACGGCGCTCGAATTGATGGTCGATGCAACACACGGAGGATGGTTCAACAGCAAGGCAGGACTCGATTCGCTCGGCTCGCTGGAATGGGTCCTCGCGAGGGTCCCGTATGTCGGGGCTGTCAACTGTCTCTTCAACGACGTGGTGAGAGCCAACTCGTCAATCGTCGACGGCTTAAGCTACAACGCTTATCGGGCGGCGCTGCACACTGGACGCTTTCCTCTCAGGCAGGGGGATGCCGACGCTGCATTAAAGGCGCTCTCGCATGCGACGCAGGCTCCGCTCCGCGAGCGAGTTGACGATGATCATCGCTGGGCGCGCGTTACGATCTTCATCCGCGACGCTGACTACAGCCGCATCGACAACGTGCTGCGAGCCGCCGAGCGCGAAACATCAGCACAGGGTTTGGGCCACAAAATCGTGCCGTTCGGTGATGGGTGGATTAGCTATCTGACGGTGCGACTGCTGGTCCAAGGACAGGTGTGGTCGATTGCGTTGGCGCTTGTGACCGATCTGGTTCTCATCACGATACTGCTTGGCTCGGTGCGAATGGGACTCATCGCGATTCTTCCGGTCGCATTCAGTCTGCTATTGGTGCTCGCCGCGCTGGCGCTCGCAGGCACGCCGCTGGGAATCGCCAACTCGATGTTCGCAGGCATTGCGCTCGGCATCGGGTTGGATTTTGCGATTCATTTGACGACAGCCTACCGGCAGCGGCTTCGTCAAGGCATGCCTGCGGGCGAAGCTCTGCGGAGCACGCTCGAGCTGACCGGCCCGGCGGTATGCGTCAGCGCCGCTTCGATCACGGCGGGGTTTTCGGTGTTGATGCTGTCTGAAATTGCTCCCAACGTGCAGCTCGGCGTCATGATCTGCCTGTGTCTTTTGACCTGCGCGGTCTCGACGTTGCTGCTCATCCCCAGCCTGCTCAAGCTCTGGAAAACTTAGCCACAAAAGGCACAAAAGGCACAAAGAAGAAGGTGACTCTCTGATGAGTCCAGAAATCTTTTTGTGCCTTTTGTGTTCTTCTTTGTGCTTTTTGTGGACTACTTAAGAGTGTCAGCGAGTAGGAATGGCAGAGACACGAGGAGTGGTGGGTCGGTCAGGGCCATCGGGCGTAGAGAGATATTGAATAGACCATTGGCTCGGCCCTGTCGCACGATGACTGGTGCATTCCCGGCTCCCACCAGGAGATTCGCGCTGTCAGGTAATAAGTAGCCCAGCGTGTCAGTAAGGCGTGGCAGAGCTGCGGCGAGTAGATAATAAATTCCGTCAGGGACGGGCCCGAGACAGAAGGCGCCGGGCGACGTAAGTAGAGCGCCACCGACAGGACGGCTCTGCGGTATATGGGCGTGGAAGAGGCCGACGAAGATCGGTCGCTCGTCAGCGTTTGGCAGGTCGACGAAACCTTCCACTGAATGGAGCGTCGCACGCCCGGTCAGCTCCGCGTAGTGCGCGCAAAGCGACTCCACCGACGCCGGCGTGATCCGTTCAGCAAGGTACCGGAACTCACGTGGCCCAAGTCCGACGCGTTGCGTGAAACGCCTCGTGAAAGTGCTGAGACTGTTGTAGCCCACTTCAAACGAGATGTCCGTAATGCTTCGGTCAGTATTCAGTAGCAGCCGCTTCGCCTCATCCAGCCGCATCGCCGAGATGAACTTGGCGGGCGGCAGCCCCGTGATCTGGTGAAATACGCGATTGAAATGGAACTCGCTGAGATACGCGACGCGCGACATGTCTCGCAACGAGATGGGCTCACACAGCCGCTCGCGCGCAGACGTGATCACGCGCTCGACCGCGCGACGGTGTGACGCAACAGTGTCTTCACGGTATTCGCTTCTTGTGGCTTCAATCTCTTGCATATTCTCTCAACGCCTCTCGCAACTGGGCGGGCACGGGAACAGGGACCACCTGCTTACCCTCGCGCTGCATGCAGGCGACCTGTTGCTCGCCGCGCGCAACCAACTCTTCGCCGCGCCAGTATTCGAAGTTCATCGTGATGCGATTCTGCACCAGCTCACCGAGACGCATGCGTAAGGCGATCTCGTCGAACGCGAAGAGCTCCGCCATGAACTCACACGACACGCGCGTGGTCACGAGCACGAGCCCATGCTTGAGCGCTTCAATCACTTCGGGTGCTCGGTCACGCAGGAACATCTCGCGACACCGTCCCTGCCAGCGCACGTGGTTCGCGTAATAGACGTTTCCGATCAGGTTCGTCTCTTCAAATCCGACGACGTGCCGGTATTCATACGCGCGCATCTCCGCCTCCCGTTAACAACGCTACTGCCAGATCTTCCTCGGCGCTTTCTCTCTTGATCACGCCCGAGGCAATTTTCAACTCGCCTGACGCGAGCAAGACCCAGCCATTAGGCGACGTGCTCACAAAGACGAGCGGGGCATTCAAGCCGGCCCCTGCTTTCTTCAAGCACTCAACTGATGTCCAGACGCGCGTCGCTGCCACATCCAGTGTTTCTTGTGTTTCATGGCTTATGAGCTCGGCAAGTTTGAATCGCTCAATGCCGAGCATGTCGGACCAGATCGTAGATGGTCGTCTCGTGACGAGTTCGAGATCGCAGCCGACGGGAGTGTGTCCGGCGATAGCCATCGTGAGATCGCCGCAGTGCGAAGCAGACACGTTGCGTCCGTCGCAACTCGTAGGTTTTCCGTCTGCGCGTCTGATTACACAGCCCGCGCCGAGAACGTTCTCAATGGCGCGTGTGCTGCGATCGCGACGATCCAGGGTTCCGTTGCGCTCGAACGTGACCGAAACGTTTGCTTCAGGAAGCAACGCAAGCAGACATCGTTCGACGTATGGCGTCAGCAAGCCTTCGGGCCACGGACCTTTGAAGTCAGTTCCGTTGATCGTACGCAGGTGTAGTCGTTCCCAGCGCTCTCGCACATGACCTTCGGTGTCCGTCAGCTCCACGTCGTAAATGAAGCCGTTAGCGAAGCGCGAGCGTTCATGTGCGTGCACGAGTAGCCCCCCAGTATCGCCGTTAAGGTTGCCGGTTATTCTCTCGACACCGACCGGCAGGAGCGTGATTTGCGGTACGCACGCTTGAACGGCGTGGATGGCAGCGTCACGGGCGCCAGGATCTCCGAGCACGAGGCCGCCCGGTAAGTAACGGCCGAACCACGTGGTCGTGCCGTCGGGCATGATCTCGGCCGCGCACTCTGTGGCCTTGAGAGCGCGATACTCGCGCAGACGTTGAAAGCGTCCGGTGTGGAACAGAATTCTGCCGTAGAGATCGTGATGTGGATCGACAGTTACGCGTGTGTCGGCAATTGTGCGAATCACCGGCTCTGAAGGACCGTCCACACGACACACCGCACGGAAATGATCGACTTGAAAACCCGTCTCCGAGCTGCGTAGAACAACCTCCACAAAGCCCAGCGCACGCACGAGCGCGGCGACACGAATCGTAAGGGCTGCGTCCTCACGAATGACGACGGGCCGCTCGAACTTTACCCGCTCGAATGCCGGCGGCTCGTTTGTCTCCGTAAGCGCCATGAAGACCTGGGCCATCGCCTCCATTCCCATCACTGCCGGCAGCAGCCGTTCACCGCGGAAGATATGGTCGTCAAGATATGGATCGGTCGCCGTGGACAACTCTGCGTCGACGACCAGCTCGATCTTCGGATAGTAGACGCGCGGCTTCTCAAGAAAACGTAAAAAAGGAAGCTCGGGTCGCTCGACTTTAAGCGTCGGCATGTCTCGTAAGCGGCCCATGACCACCGTAGCCACGTTCTTGGATTTGCGGCAGAGAAGTTTGCGCAACGAGTCGAGGCCCTTTTCGACGGGAATCGGGGTGATGCCTCTACGCGACAAGTCATCGACAGTGCCTAGCCGCGCACCCATGCCGACGCCCGACCAGACGGACCATTCGATGGCGAGGCAACGGCAGTGTGGATGTGCGGCCTGCCATTGGGTAGTCAGACGAGTGAGCCATTCGTTAGCGAGACCGTAATGGGCTTCGCCCGGTAGTCCTGTGCGCGCGATGATCGAGGAGAAGGTGATGAATAGGCGCAGGTGATCTGGATCGATTGCCGCGAGTAAGTTCTGCGCGCCGTGAATCTTGGGCGCGACAGTTTCGGAGATCGCCTCCGCGCTGAGGTTCTCAATCAGGCACGGAACGTTTCGCGCCGCGCCATGCAGGATGGCTGTGACTGGTCCGAGATCCTTCTCAACCTCACGGATGGCGTCGCGTGTTGTAGCAGCGTTGGTGACATCAACACCGTAGTAACGGAAGTCAACGCCCGCCGCTTTCATTCTTTCGAGGTTCGTGATGATCTCGTCGTCTGCGGTTGGTTGAGAAAGACCGAAGATCGCGAGACGTGCGCCGGACTCGTGTGCAAGTCGAAGCGCGCATTCAGCCGTGATTCCGCGTGCGCCTCCGGTGACGACTAACACGTCTTGCTTCGTGAGTGGCAGCTCGCACTCGTCCAGTTGAAACCCGAGCGGACGCAGAACCGGCTCCGATCGTTTGCCGTCTGAGCTGTAGTGCGCTTCCGCATAACCGCGTACGGCGAGCGCTTCTTCGAGCACCCACGCGGCTGCGTCCGGATGTTCTGGAGGCACGGCAAGCACGCACGTGTTGAGGTTCTTAGTTTCGAGATGCAGCGTGCGCGCGAAGCTGGCCGCGCCGCCAACAAGCACGAAACGGAAATCGTCGCCGCCTCTCATCGCCTCACGTGCGCCCTCCAGCAGGAGCCCGACATGACTTTCGTCTGGGTCAGGCGGCAGGATGAGGACGACGCCTCGACCTGTGCTCGCGTGCGCGAAAGATCTTTCCACGGCGTCCTTGAGTGGGTGTTCTGGCGAGGCAAGTATGCGCCAGTCTCCCGCGTCTGATGGCGCCTCTCGCCGGGCCAAAGCGCGTTCGATGAATTCCACGGAAAACTCTCTGACCCACTCGTCAACACCGGTTGGGTGTGCGTCAGCGTCAGAGTCGTCGTCCGCGCCTCCCGTGCGCGCGGCCGCCTCGAGTGCGTTCGCGATTTCAGAGACGGTTGCGTTTGCGTAGTTAGTCGGGGCTGTTGGAGGTGGAATTTTAAGGTGGCGGGCTGCTTCGGCCACGAGCTGGGCCACGCTGATCGAGTTTAAGTGGAGATCATCAAGTAGCCTGCTCTCGTTCTCGATGGTAGCGATGGGAAGCTCAAGCCGCTCAGCGACAAGCGCTCGCACAACCTCGAGGGGGGTATCAGTAGCCTGGAGACACTCAGTCTCACCCGCGGTAGCGAGTTTGAGCGTCGTGTCAGCGGCTTGGACACGGTCAGTACCACCTGCGGTAGCGGGTGGGTGCGTAGCGGTGCAACGAGTTGAGTGATGGCTGCGCACCCACCCGCTACCGCAGGTGGTACTGACCGTGTCCAACAGGCCGCCTCGCTGATCTGGCAGGTCTGACAAGTCTGATAGGTCTGATAGGTTTGGCAAATCAGGCGGCGCAAGCTCGCATGGGTTGGCAAAGAAGCGCGGGCGCCAGTCGAGATCGAACGGACGCGCGAAGCGATCTACAAACAACTCGTCGTGAGCGACGCGTGCCCCAAGAGAGAAGCATGCACCAACGGCATTCAAAAGCCCCCGAAGCGAAGTCCCGCCTGCATCGAGCGCTACCGCTGGCTCGTTACGAAACTGGCTGACTAGACCGCAGAGAATCTGACCGGGGCCGACTTCGATCCATAGATCAACGCTAGCGCCAGCGGCTTCATTCACCGCCTCCATAAAGCGGACGGGCGAGGTCACTTGCTCGCGTAGTAGCGCACGCAAGTCGGTATCGCCGTTGAGATGTTGGCCTGTTACGGTTGAAAACACCTGGCGCTGGAGTGGCCCAAACTCTTCACGCTCCAGATGCGCGTACAAATGATTCCCTGCGGGCGCGACCAGCGGTGAGTGGAACGCGTGAGAGACGCGTAACAACATAGTGCGCAGTCCGTGCGCCTCGGCGCGCCGCGCTACCTTGCTGATTTCAAGCGCCTCGCCCGAGAGAACAGTCTGCGTAGGCGAATTCAAACCTGCTATAACAACTTTCTCGCCGTTCAGAATCTCTTCGACCGCTTGTCTGTTTGCGACCACACTCAGCATCGCGCCTTGTGGGCCATCGACTTCCGCCATCACGCGTCCACGTGCGCGTGCAATGCGGAGCAGCGATGACTCGTCGAGAGATCCGGCCCAATTGAGCGCCGTGAGCTCGCCGAGGCTGTGGCCCACAGCGACACTCGCTACGATCCCTAACCTCGAGAGAACACGCAGGGCCGCGACCGACGATGCAATGATCGCAGGCTGGGCCACGTCAGTCGAGACACCGTCACTGCGCCAATTCTGCTTCGTGTAGGCGTAAAGGTCTTCGATGAATTTGAAGCGACGCGCCCACGGCCCGCCGTCCTTATACGAAGGCGATCCCTGACCGGGGAAGAGAAACCCAATGCGTGCTGACGACTGGTCCACACCGAGAAAGATGCCGCCAACCGGATCGATTACACGCTCCACGCCACTGCGGACGTGCGACCTGAGCGCTTCGAGCCTGCTCGACAGTTCTGCCGCGCTTGATGCGACAACCGCTGCGCGAACCGGAAGAGGACGAAGCGTCTCCGACAGCCGCACAGCAAGGTCTGTCAACTCGCTACGTGAAAGTCGTTCGGCGTACGCGAGAACGCGCTCGATTTGACTCTCGAGTTGATCGGTGTCACGAGCGCTGAAGAGAAACAGCTCGGCATCCTGCGCTGATGTAAGTAGCGCCCGCTCCCTGGAGGTGAGAGACTGGCGGCGATCATCGTGTGTCGCTTCCAGCGTGACGTGCGTGTTGATGCCGCCGAAACCCATCGCGCTAACGCCAGCCCGCAGGCTCGCGCCGTTGGAGAAGAGTTCACCTTGTTTGAGAGCGCGTAGCGCAGAGCCGTCTCGTTTCAGTTCTTCATGCGGATCATCACAACCAACTGTCGGGGGCAGGATCTGTGCTCCGAGCGCCATCGTCGCTTTGATCAACCCCGCGACACCAGCCGCCGCTTTCGTGTGGCCGATTATGGCTTTGACTGAGCTGACAACCGCCGGCGTTCCGTTCGCGTCACCCCGCGCGCGCGCGAGCGTCTGAAGCTCGGTCGCGTCACCGACCGCTGTGCCCGTTCCGTGTCCTTCGAAGTACGCGACCGTTTCAGGTCCGTATCCCGCGCGCGCGTAAGCACGTCTCAATGCGATGAGCTGTCCCTCAACCTCCGGACGAGTGATGCCGCCGCTGCCATCAGACGACACGCCCCAACCGCGTATCACGGCGTAGATTCTTAGCCCCCTCCGAAGAGCATCCTCATGACGCATGAGCACAACGACGCCACAGCCCTCACCGGGCCAGAAGCCCGCCGAGCGCGTGTCATAGACGCGCATCATGTCTGCTGCGAGCGCGCCGGTCTTAGCGAAACCTACAAGCTCGAATGGATCTGTGCTGAGGTCAACTCCACCGGCGATGGCCACCTCGAGATCCCCGACCACCAGCGACGTGCAGGCGTTTATGACTGCCAAGAGCGACGAGGCGCACGCTCCATCGACTGTGTAGCCGCCGCCCTTGAGATCGAAGTGGTTACAGACGCGCCCGGCGATCGTGTTTGAGAGTCCGCCCGCGAGCGTTTCTGCGCCGACCTCCGGGAAGGGCTTTTTGTAAAGCGCCTCCATCCGAGCGAAGAATTCACGCGAGTGATCCAAGGCGCTATCTTCAAGTATCTTCCTCACAACCCGCCGCACGTACGGCCAGCGCAGTCGCATCGTATTCGCGCGCGAGAACTCGCCAGTGAGTGTGTTGCCGACAAACACGCCAGTCGCTTCACGTGGCAGCCCGTCACCTTCAGGAAACCCTGCATCTTCGAGAGCCGCAGCAGCGACATCGAGTGTCAGCCAGTGCGCTGGATCAGCCGCGCGATACGTTGCGCCCGGCACGCGGAAGCGCGCGCGATCAAACTCGTAACCTTCGATGAAGGCGCCTTCTGTCGAATATGTTTGATCGGGGCTTTGGCGATCAGACGACAGATAGTCGTTGAGATTGAGCCGCTCAGCCGGAATGCGTCTGAAAGCGCGGCGTTGTGCGAGGGCATTTTCCCAGAGCTCGCCAGGCGAGCGCGCATCCGGGTAGCGACACGCCATGCCGACGATGGCGATTGCGTGTGTCATCTCACGCCTCCCTCACGAGCGCCGGAGCCGTTGTAACAGCTTCACGCTCACTGCCACGGATCCATCGCACAGCAAACGCGCAGAGTCCTCGAACCGCGCAGACGATTGTCAGTGCAAAGAAGAGTCCGAAGACTACATGCGTCACCATCAGCAGACCGTAGACTGCGGCCACACTGAGACCAAACCCGATCTGATCGCGCCGCCCGCTCGGCGTTGTAGCCGGGTCGGTCACCATGTAGAACGTGTAGAGGATAAAAGCGACACCCGTCATCGGTATCAAGCCCGCGCCAAAAGGCGTGTCAAATAACAGGCTCCTCAGAAAAGCCTGTGCGACAAAGCCACTGAGCCATGCAGCTATTAGCGGCAGCCGGTGAGTGAAGCGCGCGTTCAGGAACGTCCCTGTGCAGACAATCACGCCGGGCAAAATCCAGTCGCCGATACCCGTCATGTTCTCTGTGAACTGATAAGGCGGCGCGACGCTGACCCACGAGAAAGCGAGCAGCGTCACCGTGATGCCGAAATTCGACGGGTTGAAGAAGTGACGCGTGCCACGTTCGGCTGGAGCGCGCAAGACGCACTTCGAGCAGATTGCCACGACCGAAGCGAACATGACTGGTCCAAGCCTCTCGTTTGCGTAAAGCAGCATGGCGCAAGCGAGCCCGGTGATGTGCGCCGAGAGCAGGAACTCGACAAACTTGCGCGGGCCGCCGCCGAGGAACCTGAGCGGGCGGCGATTGCAACGCGCGTCGATGAATTCGAGTATTAACTCGGTGCTGTAAGCAGAAGCCAACGCCACGAGTGGCTGGGCAAACGACTGTTCGAAGCCAAAGAATGCATGGCCCAGGATGTTGAGGACAGTGATGGCGATTGCGAAGCGCCGCAGTCCTGCGAGACGGTCCGCTCGATTGTTCATCTCATTTGCACTCATTGCTGACTCCCTTCTCACTACCGAGCACGGTGGTGTACCAGCCGCCCGGCGCCAGTTGAATCGTTTCTTGTAGAACACCGCGTGCGTCGCGCCAGCGCAACTCGACGCTTATGAGACCGTTCCCCGTGAGTTGGCCCAACCCGAACTGCAAGTCGGGACTGCGCTTGCCTGAATGACCGTTACCGCCGTCAACCTGCTGCACGAGCGGCGCGCGTCCAGCCACGACCACACGCGCCTCAGCGCCGATTGCCGGACGCGAAAGAATGGCGGCTCCTTCACGACACACGCGCGTCTTCGACATGCTGTCTCCAACAGGCCGGCGTAGTCTGAGCCCGAGAAACGCGCCCGCATTGTTGCTCTCGTTGCGGTAGAAGTATGAAGTTCCCCACTGGTTCGCGACTGCGTAGTCGAGACGTCCATCACCATCAACGTCTGCTGTCGCGATTCCGCGTGTGAGCGATGGCTGATCGAGTGAAAGCTGTGCGGCGATGTCGTGATAACGCCCATCCGGCGCGCGCACGAAGAAGAAATTGTGACCGTTGCCGCTGATGTCATCGCCGGCTTGAAGCCCCGGCCAACTACGCGGATCGTGAAGACGCTGGTCGTTGCCCATCACGACCTCGTGCAGCTCGGGCCAACGATTGACGTTGCCTTTGAGAAAACCCGTCGCCTGCAACGCCTCGAGCACACCGTCGTTGTTGAAGTCGCCCAGGCGTGTGTCCCATCCCCAACCGCTGCGCGAAAGACCGAGCGACTCGCTGCGATCGACGTAGGGTGCGACGCCTTTTTTCATGAGCTCGGTGTGTCCCGTGCTAAGGAAGACGAAATTACTTTCCTCGAGGCCGTACTCCTGCGTGATGTTGCTGACGTAGATGTCAGGCAGCCCGTCGCCGTTTAAATCGCCGAAGTCGACACCCATGCCCTTGTACGAATCGTGGCCAAGCACCTTCGACTTCGTCGTCGTAAGCGATCGCCGTCCTTCCAACAACTCGAAGCGCGGGTGACCGGGCGTCGAGAGGTTGTGCAGAAGGCGGTCGGGACCAAAGTCGTTAGCGAAATAGATCTCGGGAAGCAGGTCACCATCGAGATCGGCGGCGCCGATTGCGAGCGCCCAACCTTGAGCACTCTGCTGGTCAATTGCGCCGTTGACTTCTTCGAATTGTCCCGGCGACTTCCATAGCAGCAGATGCTTTCGACCGCCGTTTTGCGCGCGAGACATCGAGTCCTGCATCGTGTCGGGGATGCTGGACCGTGCGTCAAGAATGCGTGCGCCATCGGGAAAGAAGTTGCCGATGATCAAGTCTGTGTGGCCATCGCCGTCGATGTCTGCGAGTGTCGCCGCGTTTGTGTACCAGCGCGCGCCGCCGGGAACCACTTCGCTCTGAGTGTAGCTGCCCGCGTTGAGTGAGCTGCGATCTCGTTTGATAAAGAGGACTGGAGTTCGGCCCCAGTAATAGGCAAGCACGTCCTGGAGACCGTCTTCGTTAAAGTCTCCGGGCAAACAACCCATCGGTGCGGTGTTCGCCTTGTCGTACGGAAGACTGACAGGGTCAAGAGCGAATGGCTGATAGCGTGCGGGTGTTCCCGGCACGGGTGTGACGATGACTTTATCGATCCTCGTATCGACGTAACATGCGTCGTTCGGCAGTCCGTCACCGTCCAGATCGTTCAGCGCTACCGCGGCTCCGACACTGGAGATCCAGGCGTCGACGCGGCGCAACGATGGATTAACGTCGCGAATCGTCTTTTGTGTTTCTCCACTCAACGTCGGCAGTGGCGCCGCGCTGAAATGAAATCCTTCCGCGAGCTTTGCCAGCTCGGACTTCGAGGGCTCGGGAATGCGCGCGAAACCGTAGACCGCGAAGACAAGAACGATTGCTGTCAACTTTGCGGCGTGGCGCTTGAATGTGATCATGTGACCTCCAGTGTGAATTTGTTTTGAATGCGGCGACGCCACACTTCGTAGGCCTGCCACCCGCCTTCTTCACGCAAGTCTTCCAGCGCTGCATCGGTAATCGCGGCGGTTTCTTCGGCAGAGTGGCCCCAAATCAAACGGCAGATGTTTTTTGTGTGAAGGTTGAGGTTCGCGGCGCGTTGGCGCGTCTTGGCGGCAAAGGCCACACCTTGAGCAAGCGCCGGCAGGTGTCCGCGGGCGGCGGTCCTTAACGATTCGATTGCAGAGCGATCGCAGCCGCCGGCGTAAGCACACGCCAGGCCCACACCGCTCCACAGATCATCGCGTCGCGCGGAAGGAAAGGCGTTGATCGCGTTCACGACCGCCGCGACGTCCGCGCCTTTCACAAACCACATGCTGCGGCCGAGACCTTGATCGAAGACGTTTAGTTCATAGCCTTTGAGGCGAGTTGGGATTGCTCGGTGTTCGACGTAGTGAGGCCAATTGAAATAGCCTTCATGAAAACCGTAGCCATCGACGACGAGCCAGCCAAGTAGAGGATCGAGTTGGGCCAGGTGTGATGTAACGCCTCGCCGCAAACGAGCGAGCGCCCATCCCAATCCGACATGCATCATGTAGATGTGAGGCCCGCCCAGGCGCTCGGTGAAAGTGCGCCAGCGATCTTTTCGCCAGGGCGTGAAGCAGTCGAGTAGCGCCAATCCCATCGCAGCGCCTTCGAAAGCAAAGCCGCGTAGTTCTGCATCGACGTTCGCGAGCCGTCTCGCTATTGAAACGAACTCCGATTCCTCGAGCGCCGCGTGATAGCCACTCAGAAAAATGATGCCGATTTGTTCGAGGCGGCGGCGGGCCTCGTCGTCGCTCGCGCGGAAGCCGCGTTGAGCAAAGCTCGCTTCAGCCGGTGAAAGACCCAGGAAGCGTCGACGCGCTTGCCCGAGTAACGAAATTTTATCCGCACGCACCTGCATTTTTGTGATCGACGCTTTGAACCCGCTTACCGACACTACTGACGTTCGGAGTCAGACGCTCCGCACACGAGTGTTCGGGTTTTCAGGATCTGGGCTCAACGATTGGCGGAGAGGAAACTCCGGCGACAGAGGTCGGGAAACGGCCGCCTGTCCAATCATCTGTATTGGGAGTGCAGAAAACAGTATCGCCCTCGCGCGCAGAAATCGGCGTGGCATTTTTAGACAGGATTGCAGGATTACAGAATTAGCAGGATTTCAATTCAGCAAGATTGAACAAGTAAAAAGACTCGAAGGCGTGCTGAAATTCCTCGCACCGAAAAAAACTCTCGGACAAAAGTATTTCGTGAGGAGGAAAAAGATCGATGAAAGAGATCACACGAAGGCTCTACACAAAACCAGTCATGCTCGGCATGGCGTTCCTTATGGGAGTCGCACTGGTAGTTGGCTTGTTCGTCACGTCGAAGAGCACCGCGGCGGCGAACTCGTTTCCAGTTGCGGCAGGGAACGACGAATTCGAGACTCCCGGCGATGGCTCAACACTGCACAACTTCGCGGGCTCACCCATACCCGCAAACTTCTTCGGAACAGGTTCGCTTGCGTACGGCGGTCAAGTGATCCTGCAAGGCGTGCCTCTGGCGCCAGGGAGCAACGTTGACACAGTCATCAATCGGTCCCAGACCGTTTTTGGACCGGGTGGCAGTACGCCGATCACGATGACCGGGCTTTCTCTACAAGGCACCGGCCCCATCACCGTCACCTACAGCAACAACTCGACAGAGCAATGGACCGTCAAGGTAGGTCTGTCAGCCTACAAGACTTCCGGCGGAACAATGACTATAAATTCCAGTACCTTCGATTCAACATTGAAGGTTTGGCCGAAATTCACTTTCACGCGCGTATCCGACGGGTTGACTAAAGTGTTCGACACTGGCAATACGGGCTCCACCAGTCCGTCAGCTAGTATGGCGGCGACTGACTCAGCCGCAGATATGGATGATGCGGTTGTCGTGATCGATCCCGCGCCACTACCCGCGCCGTGTCCGGTCTCGACGGTCAGCGATTCAAGACTAAGCGCTAACATGGCGGCTACCACTGCCGCGAGCACCTGCGCGCCGGTCACGCTGAGTTCTGTCAACTCACCCTGGGGACCCTGCGCTCCTGGTACGTTCTGCATCACCGTGCCGATCACCGAGGAGGAGCGATGGGCGCGCCATAGACCTGGACCAAAAGGAACGATAAAGCAAGTGGGAGTCGCCGAGTAATCGCCTTTAGGTTCTCGATCTACTAGCACTCCTCCCAAATGCCCTGGTTAACTGACCTCGCCCGCGGTTCCGATTCGGAGCCGCGGGTGAGGATTTACAGTCTTTAGCCACAGTAATAGAATCTCGATCCCCCGCATGACGAAGAAGAACAATCCGCAGATTACGCAGAATGCGCAGATTAATCTGTGAAATCTGTGGATGGATTTAGGGTTAATGATCGAGTCTAATAAATCCTCTGGTTCGAGATGGACTCTGCGATGCGCCGTCGTAGCTTGCCTCTTGCTGCTAAGCGCGACCGCGAATGCCCAACAGGAACTCACTACCCAGCCGATCGCGCGCGAAATGCGAGGCGGCGAACAGCACGCGTATCAAGTAAAACTAAATGCCGGCCAGTATGTGCGCGTCGTAGCGGAGCAGAAGGGCATCGACGTCGTGTTGGCGTTGTCAGGGGCGGATGGAAAACCCATCGTTGAAGTGGATAACAACCTCAGCGGCACACGAGGTATCGAGGTGGTTTCCCTCGTGGCTGACGCAGGGGGTATCTATCAGTTGAATGTGCGCTCGCTGGAGAAAGACGCATCGGCAGGACGTTACGAGATTCGGATCGATGATCTGCGGACTGCGACCGATGCAGATCGCACACGCGTCGCTGCTGAGCGTTCCTACGTCGCAGGCGCCAAACTCCAGGACCAAAGGACGGGCGATGCGAGCCGTAAGGCGGTGGAGCAATACGGCGAAGCGTTGCGCCTGATGCGAGAAGCCGGCGACCAGCGTGGCGAAGCGATGACGCTCACCAACATCGGTTCGATCTACAGCTTTCTTGGCGAGCCACAAAAAGCGCTGGAGAACCTTAACCAGGCGCTCACGGTCTGGCGTGCCATTGGTGACCGTCATTTAGAAGCGATCACCAATACGATCAACGGCAGGGTTTACTACGCGCTGGGCGAACCGCAGAAGGCGCTCGAGTCTTGCAGCCTCGCGCTTCCGGTTATGCGCGCAGTTGGAGATCAGAGCGGCGAGGCCCTCACCTTCACACAGATGGGCACGGTTTACAGATTGATAGGTGAGCCGCAAAAGGCCCTCGATCATTACGCGCAGGCGCTGCCTTTGATGCGCGCCGTGGGTGACCGCCGAAATGAAGGAACAGTTCTCAACAACATGGGAACTGTCTACAGTCTTCTGGGTAATTCACCGAAAGCGTTTTATTACTTCGAGCAGGTGCTTCCGTTGGTGCGTGTTACAGGTGATCGCCGGACTGAGACCGCGGCGCTCACCAACATGGGAATCCTCCACACGCTTTCCGGCGATCCCAAGAAGGCGCTCGAATACCTCAACCCTGCGCTTGCGATCGCACGCGAGCGTAGCGACCGCCGGACCGAGGCAGCGGTGCTCACGCATACAGGAACGGCTTACAGCGTTTCGGGAGATAAGGATAAGGCAATCGAATATCTGGAGCGTGCACTCCAGCTGAGAGTCGCCGTGAGTGACCGTCCGGGAGAGGCGATAACGCTCAATCATCTTGGACGCGCCTACGCTGTGGCGAAAGATCCGGAGAAGGCGCTCGAATATTATGGCAAGGCCCTCGTCATCTGGCGCGCTGTTGGCGATGGCAACGGGGAAGTCGCGGCGCTTTACGGGATGGCGCGCGCCGAATCCGATCGCGGTGATCTTCAACGTGCGAATCAACTAACCGAATCAGCGCTTCCGATCATCAATACACTGCGCACTAGAGTAACCAGCCCGGATCTGCGTGCTTCGTACTTCGCCTCAGTTCAGGATTTATTCAAGCTGCGCATCGATCTGCTGATGCAGCTTCATCGACGCGAACCAACTGCCGGCTTTGATGTGGCCGCACTGAAGACTTACGAGCAGGCGCGTGCGCGTAGTTTGATCGATATGTTGGCGGAAGCCAGCGCCGACATATTTCAGGGCGTAGATCCCGCGTTGCGTGCGCGCGAACGCTCATTGCAACAGATGCTCAATGCTGAAGCGGACCGGCAGATGCGCTCGTTCGGCAGCCGGCGCAAGATAGAGGAGTTGTTGACGCAGCTCGATGTGATTGAGGCCGAGTTGAAAACCAATAGCCCGCGCTACACAGCGTTGACACAACCCGCACCGCTTGGTCTAACGGAGATTCAAACTGCAGTCACGGATGACGAGACGTTGTTGCTGGAATACTCGCTCGGCGAAGAGCGTAGTTATCTATGGGCAGTGACAAAGAATTCGTTTGCGACATATGAGCTGCCGTCACGCGCTGTGATCGAGGCGGCGGCTCGACGCTGCTATGATCTCCTGACTGCCCGTAATCTGTACGTGAAGTTTGAAACAGCGGATGAGAAACGCGAGCGCGTCCGAAAGGCCGACGCCGAGTATCCGAGTGCGGCTGCAGCTTTGAGCGATATGTTGCTTGGGCCAGTTGCTGCACAGTTAGGACGAAAGCGGCTGCTGGTTGTTCCTGATGGCGCATTGGAGTATTTGCCGTTCGCTGCGCTTACCGTTCCGGGAGCGAGTCGCTCGGCCGGATTCGAGCCGCTCATGGTCCAGTATGAAGTGACGAGCATTCCGTCGGCGTCAACACTCGCAGTACTCAGGCAGGAGCTCAAAGGGCGTGCGCCGGCCGAGAAAGTCGTTGCTGTGTTTGCAGATCCTGTGTTCGACAAGTCTGATGAAAGGGTTAATGGAAACGTGAGCCGTATCGCGGGCGGGCATCACGGAGCGCCGGTAACGGATGAGGTCGTGGCGTTACAGCGGCTTCCTTATACACGACAAGAGGCAGAGGCGATCCTCGCGCTCGCGCCTGCAACAGGCCGAAAGGCGGCGCTCGGTTTTGAAGCCAATCGTGCGGCGGCGATGAGCGAAGACTTGATCAAGTATCGCATCATCCATTTTGCCACTCATAGCATTCTTGACAGCACGCACCCGGAGCTTTCGGGCATCGCGCTGTCGATGTTGGATCGCCAGGCACGGCCGCAGAATGGTTTCCTGCGCGCGCATGAGATCTTCAATCTCAGGTTGGGGGCGGAGTTGGTCGTGTTGAGTGGCTGTCGTACGGGGCTCGGCAAACAGGTGAAGGGCGAAGGTGTTTACGGGATGACGCGTGGCTTCATGTACGCAGGCTCGAAGCGCGTGCTCGTGAGTCTTTGGGACGTACAGGACCAGGCCACCGCGAAGTTAATGTCGGACTTTTATCGTGGACTTCTTGGTCCCAAGCACTCTTCAACTGCGGCGGCGCTTAGAGCGGCGCAAATCGCGATCTGGCGTGAGGGCCGCTGGTCCGCGCCATACTACTGGGCCGGCTTCGTCCTCCAGGGCGAACCTAAGTAGGTTAGCCACAAAAAGGCACAAAAAGCACAAAGAAGAAGTTTAGAGTTCAAACTTTGGCTTGCTCGCTGCAGCCTGAGACTGCAGCCTAAAGGCTGAACTCTAAACTTCTTCTTTGTGCTTTTGTGCCTTTTTGTGGCTAACGTTTTCTGATCTTGGATAGTAGGTCTTTGACGTTGCGTCCGCGCCAAAGCACTGTTCCGCGTGCGTTGACTAGTTGCGCGGATGTGCTGGTTTGCGAGACTACGATTTGCAAAGCTGCATCCGCTTCGTCTGCGCTCGCTGCTGTGACCAAACCACTCGAGTTCAAGCTCTCAATGATGTTGGTGCGTAAGTCATTTGACGCGTCGCCGCGGATTTCTACGTAGATCTTCTTTACTTCGCTAAGCTTCAGGTTTGGGACTGCATTACTGCTGCGTACTGCGTCTGCAACTTCTTCGTCCGGCTTCTTCACGGGTCGCTTTTTCGGTGTGAGCTTGTTTGTAACTGGCGGAATGCTCACCGAGGCCGCGGGAGTGGGACCACCGGGGATCGTCTGAACGACGCTGGTCTGCGCTACTTCATTTCCTGGATGCGGCCTCAGCATCACGTAAGCGAGATAGCTCGTCAGCAAAATAGCCACCAGGACGCTGGCTGCGAGAAGCGCGCCGCTCCACACGCTGCGCGAATTCGAATCCTGCCGAAGCTTCTGCCGGTGCCACCACAAACGCGCAGCTCTCCGCGGGGCCGTCTCCCGGTAGCCGAACTTAACTAACAGATCCGCACCGCCATTCCCTTCGATTTGTCTTCTCGTAATACTGAGCGACAAGTCCTGTCCGCCTTCCAACCGGATTGAAGACACAATCGCCGCATCGCTAAAAGAATTGAGCACGTGCGTCGCGAGCAGTAGATCGCCGCTCAAGTCTGTCGACTTCACTTCGATAATCTCGGCATTCTCTTCAGCACTAAAACTAATGCTCGATTGTTCGGCAGGATTCATCCGGCCACGTTCCACACCATCGACCATGATGCGTATGACCGCGCCGGGTGACGAACCGCGCCGGCGTCCGGCCTGCTCGTCAAGCATGTGGTTGATCTCAGCCAGCTCTTCGGCGCTCAGATCCGCAGGCGCGCTGCGTTGCCGCGGCGGTGACTGATCGTCCGACTGGTCCAGGTAGAAACGCGGCAACTCCATCCGCTCGTCCGGCGGGCAGTAGCCGAACGCCGCGACCAGCCTCTCAAAACAATCCGGGTGCAGGACCGCGTGAATGCGATTGACTTCGACTTTGTTTTCGTCGGCGCTACTCTTCGACGCGAGCGCGGCAATCACCGACTTAAGCGGATCGAAATCACGGGGCACGGAGCATTGCGTATCCCAGGGGGTGAATAGGCGCAGGCACTCTCTTAAGAGAGACTGCAGTTCGCTCGAGCCTGGCTGAGTCTCGAACCTCTCTTCGCCTCTTCGCTGGCGAGAGGCCCGGATCAACTGGCCAAAGCGCTCATACATCTCATGCATCAAGACGGCTTTGCGCGAGCGGTAATAGTAGTCGTCCTTGACCCGCTCGGGCTCACCGATCACTGCGTTATAAATTTCCATGGTTTCAAGCGTGCTGTAGCTGTGAAGGAGGCGGCTGACACCGAGCGTGACGTAGAAGGCGTTTCTCTTCGTCGTAATTCTCACGAGATGCTTGATGAAATAAACGAGAAGATCTTCGTCATTGGCTGGGTCACCGACAGCGGGAACGCCTGACGGTGCGACCTGGGCGGCACGCTCCTTCTGGCGCTCAAAAGGTTCGGATTCGACATAGACCAGACGCTGAAGCAAGTGAAGATCGCTGAACAGGGCTTTGTTGCGAATGCCGTCAGTCCGGCGTGACTCTCCGCGCGAAAACCTGCCGACCGGAACGTAGTAAAGCCGCTTGGTCTGGCTCGCCATCGCGACATTCAACTTGAGTGTGGCGGCCGCGACGATCCGCGTCGCAATATCTTTGTCCTGATGGAGAAAGTAAGCGAGGCGGTAGGCCTTGTTCAGCACCTGCTCTGTGGATACTCTGTTCACTGCTGCGTTCCTGCCACATTCTCATAGCACCCTCCCGGTCGATCAGCGTGGCATTTTCGGAATTTTCATCTACAGATTACGCAGATTGTTTATGACGTCTGTGTAATCTGTGGATGTATGGTAAGATCCGCGCCGCTAACCCGAAGCCCAGACCTCATGTTTTCAGCAACTTATTTTAGGAGAAAATTTGAATGAAGAAGACGCTAGCTCTGGTGCTCGCTGCTGCTTTGTTATATTTGACGCCCTCTGGTCCTTTATCTATCAAAAGCCCGGCTCTGGCTGCGTCCACTAAGTTCTACACGGCCGCCAATCCGATACCGAACCGTTACATCGTTGTGCTCGCGACTACGGACCTTAGTCCTATCGCAACACCTGCGGCAACTCCCGTGAGCGGTAAGGCATCTGCCGCTTCCGTCTCGACGATGTCGGCGATGGCTCTCGACTCGGACTCGGTGGCCGTTGTTGCAGAACCAGCGCCCGATCCGGGTGTGGTTGCGACAGCCACCAGCCTGACGTCCACGTACGGTGGCACTTTTTCTACAACATGGGGCGTAGCGCTCAAGGGCTTTCGCCTGAACGCTACCGGCGCGCAGGCGATAGCGATGAGCGGAGACTCGCGAGTCGCATTCATTGTCGAGGATGGCGCGGTCGCGGTGGGAACGCCCGACTCGGAGCCGATTATCATGACGCCCGATCCGCATGTCGACGACAGGCCGCAACCGCATGCTTCGTGGGGGCTCGATCGCATCGATCAGCGCGGTCTGCCGCTTAACCAGCAATATGCTTATCAAAACGATGGTACGGGCGTGAACGCTTACGTCATTGATACCGGAATTCTCACCACGCACTACGAATTTAGCGACCGTGCTTCCGAGATATACGACGCGCTGGGAAGCGAAGGTACGATCGGCCTCGACTGCAACGGGCATGGCTCGCACGTGGCCGGCATTATCGGAGGTCGAACCTTTGGCGTGGCTAAAAAGGTGCGTCTGTTCGGTGTGCGAGTGCTCAACTGCCAGGGCACTGGCGCGTGGTCGGACGTGATTAACGGAGTCAACTTCGTGACGTGGCATAGCAAGCAGTCGGCCCAACAGGGCACACCCGCGGTGGCGAACATGAGTCTCGGCGGAGAGACTAATCGAGCCGTTGACGCGGCAGTCAGGAATTCAATCAGAGCCGGGGTGGTTTATGTGGTTGCGGCGGGAAATTGGAACAGTGACGCGTCGGCTTATTCTCCGGCGGACGTCGCCGAGGCAATAACTGTCGGCGCGACGAACCAGTACGATGCTCGAGCGGAGGTTTCCAACTATGGACCGACGCTGGATCTGTTTGCACCGGGCGTCAGCATTCCATCGGCTTGGATCGGCGGCGATCTGATGATCGCGACTGCGTCAGGTACGTCGATGGCGTCGCCACACGTCGCCGGTGTCGTAGCGTTGTACCTTCAGAACCATCGGACTGCGTCGCCTGCGACGGTCCGCTCAGCGCTCGTCGGCAATTCAACTGAAGGCGCAGTCAGTAACCCAGGCCAGGAATCTCCAAACCGGTTACTCTTTTCGAACTACTGAAAATTAGCCACAGATAACACGGATGAAATCCGGATCTTAATCCGTGTTATCTGTGGCTAACTTAGATCATGCAGCTATCGCTTCGATTGATTCATGCCGCAGTGAGCAGCTACACGCAGCATTTTCTTCGGCCTTTGGTGGGAACATGTGGTAGTACATGCCGATCATCATCGGAATGAACACGATCGTGTTGTAGAAGAGATGTATCTCAACCCGGAACTTCGGCAGCAGCATCTGCACAAAACTAACAGGCACAGGCGAGCCGAGCCAATAGTGATGTGTGAGGGCCTGCCATTGCAGCACTGCGTGCTCGATATGATGCCAAAACTGGATCGCGAGGGCGATGGTCCACCACTTACGTGACGTTCCGGAGAACCCTCGCCTGAGTGTCCAAAGACCAATCAGCATCACGATCGCATACCCGTAGTGCAAGAGCTCGGAACTCACGAGCCACGGATAAAACAGACCAAGAAACCCGCCAGCCCTTGGCCGCGGCCAGCCCAACACATAGATCTGATAAGCCTGGGCCAAATGTTCAGCCCAATGCGCCAGCACGACGAACATGAACAGATTAAGCGCGCGCTTGTGCCAAACACTATTCAGCTTCTGATAAAACATCCGAGTTTCCTTTGCTGAAATGTTCTGGGTGTACGTCGAGGGAGGTCAGCAACTATAAACCTTTGTTTCCGAAGTAGCGTGGCATTTTTGCTGTAAACTGCCTACGTCCGGAAAAGAGCCGCGTCCGAAGAAGACGTGGTTCGCAAGACGGCTGAACACAGGTGCTCGTAACACTGCACAACCTAATTCGATCAGTTGCGGTTGACGAATAGCGGACGCAATGCGACGCGCCCACAAGCGCGACGCAAAGCGCGACCGGAATGACTCGCCTGAGTACGCCTGCAACACCTGGACATCACCCGTCGACAAATATTCTGTAACAACGCTCGCCGCGAACGCGGACAGACGCATGCACGGATCCAAACCGCCCGCGGTGAGTGGCGACACGGCTCCGGCGGCGTCTCCTATTAACATGCCGTTCGAGTTAGCAATGTTTCTGAGTACGCCGCCAACGGGAATGAAGCCTGCGCGTGATTCGATCTGTTTTGCGTTTCGCAGGTCGATGATGTCAGTGACGCGCGAACGAAAATCCTGTAGTGCTGGCATTGGATCGAATAACGACGGATAGCCGCCGACGCCGAGATGCGTCTCTTCGCCATCGTGAGCAATCCACGCGATGTAACCCGGCGCCAGTTTCGGATCGAGAAAACAAAGCAATCGTGGTGGACCATCTAGCACGGCCCCGTGCAGAACGCTTTCCACGCCCACGATAAACTCGCGATTCAATTCGAGGTTCAGATCTTTAGCAACGCGCGAACGTGCGCCATCCGCGCCGATCAAGTAGCGTGTTGTTATAGCACCCGAGCTGAGTCGTAATGTGATTTTGCCGTTGGCTGCCGAATGCCCGAGGTAACTTGTTTGCGGAAGCCAATCGACACCGGCGTGTAAACACTGCTGCAAGTAACGCTGGTAGAGCTTGCCCATACGTCCGATGCGGAACTCGTCGTGCTGACTTACGAGCTCCAGCGATCGGTGCGCGGGTGAGTAAAGCGTAACGTGTTTGATTGGTGGCCCAAGACAATCCTCGGGCAGGTCGAAATCGACGAGCGTGCGGCGCACGAAGATTCCGGTGGTATGAATCTTCTGTTCGAGCGTGTTCTTGCGATCGACGAGGAGCACGTTGAGACCCTGCCGGGCAAGCAAGCGAGCACATTGAAGGCCGGCCAGGCCGGCGCCGATGATAGTCACGTCGTAGCTCGTTCTCATAAACGTATCGCCAAGTCCTTTGTCGCGCAGAGTCGGAAGACAAAAAAAGGGGAGAGGCGGGTCGGCACTAAATGTTTCGCATCTGTTTGATCAGCGATTCCATGTGGCTCAAATATTTCTCGAGCGCGCTTCGGCCTGCGGCAGTCAGCTTGTATTCGGTCTTGGGCAGACGGCCCTCGAAAAACTTTGTGCAGGAGATATAACCTGCTTCTTCGAGTTTGCGCGCGTGTACGCTGAGGTTTCCGTCAGTCGTATTCATCAGCTTTTTCAGATCGCTGAACGTCAATGATTCATTCGCCGCGAGGGCGCTGATGATCCCGAGACGCAGGCGTTCGTGGATCAAGCGATCGAGGTTTGGGGCCGCGCTCTTTTCCTTCGTCCGCGCGACCTGCTGATCGGTTATCTCCGGAACAGTCTTTTTTGCACTCGATTGTTTAGCCACCGTATTTCCTCACAATAATTGCACCAAATACCACGTGCAGTCCGCCGAAGCCGGCGGCCATAAACCAGTTGGCGAACGCGGGCGGCGAAAACAGCGAGAGGGCGCCAAGCACCATGAGACAGATGCCCATGATCGGCACCACTTTGACGGAGTACATGCCGCCAGTGATCACTCCCGTTCCGTAAAGTAGTAACCAAACACCCGGAATCGCGTTAGTCAGTCCGGCCTGGACGAGAACGATTGTCAGCAGTCCGCCGGCGAGCAGGGGCGGCGTCAAGCTGAACACTGCTTTTCTTCCCGGACCGGAGCCAAGCGGCATATCAATCGCGCGTGCCTTGCGGTCCATAGACCAGCCGGCGATCAGCAGCGAGATCAGCCCTTCGGCGATCCAGACGGCGAGCCACGCGTTGAATGTCGATTGCAGGGCCGCGATCGCGGTGGCGATGAGAGCAGTGACGCCGATTGCGATCTCACCCCAGCCGGAGATCCCGGTGAAGGCGGTCGCGAGCTCCATCGTTTCGCGGATGTACCGAAGGTTGTCCATGGCCCGGTCATGCAGGGCCGGTGGCTCGGGTTGTGATTCAGGGATGAGCGGCACGGGCTTCATCGTTTCGGCATTCTATGTCAAGTACTTTGCGAAGTAAAGAGAAAAGCATTTAGCCACAAAAAGGCACAAAAAGCACAAAATGATCGTTGGGTAAGGCGCTCACCCAATCAACCATTTTGTGCTTTTTGCCTTTTTGTGGCTAAAACTAATTCATCAGTTCTGACGTCAGGATTGCGCCATTCAGACTTGGAAGCACAGCCGAGATCTTCAATACTTTCCGGCTGCCCTTGTCGATCCAAACAGTCTGCTTGTCTGCATCGTTGTCAGTCGCGATTATCTCCACCTTGTACGCGTCGAACGTGCCTGCCGGAACCGTAACGCTCTCCGTTCCGATCACCTTCAACTGTTTGATCTGCGGCTTCTGTTTGTTCAAGTCGAAATTTCGAAAACTCAAACTGTAACCATCAGCTAGGGGAAGAGAAGCGATCACTTCAAACGTGCCGGCCCCATCCGCAAACAAAGCACCACCTGGGTCGATAGCAAGCGGCGTAACTTGCCCGTTCATCGTTGTCTTTCCCGTCAACTGGTTGGGCGCAACGTCCATCTCAATCGTCATTGGACCTTGTTGTATCCAACGACGCTTCAACAACAGGCTTCCTTTTTCGATCGTGCTGACGTCGACAATCGGTCCTTGCGGAGTCTGCGCCGTTTCATTGACGGTCCATGCTCCATTTTCTTCCTTGATGTCAGTCTTCACGGTGAGCGGAATCTCCTGGCCTTGGAGGGCAATCGACGCCTTGTAGTTGTAAGTGCCCGGCCGCAGATCAACCGCCGGTTTCGGAAGCTCGTTCGATGACGTCATCATCGTCGGCATCGTCACCGTCTTTACGTCTACGTTTATTTCTTTCAGACGCTGCGACACTTCAGGAGTCATACTCTCCTGGTAACGACCACCGAGATACTTCGCGAGAAACTTCTCCGCACTCGCAAACATCGCCATGTTGTTTACGGGACGCGCGAAGCCATGTCCTTCATCAGGCGCGACCATGTACTCAACCGGGAACCCGCGATCTCTTAACGCGATCACGATTTGGTCTGACTCGCGTTTGTTCACGCGCGGATCGTTTGCTCCCTGAATCACGAGCAGCGGAGTCTTGATCTTTGCAGCCGCAGTCAACGGCGACTGCCGCATCAACTGCGCCTTTCCTTCGGGCGTATTTGGATCGCCCATGCGCTCGTAGAAGACTTTGCGAATCTGTTCCCAGTATGGCGGTATCGATTCGAGCAACGTGATCAGATTTGATGGCCCAACAATCGAGACACCCACTGCGTAAACGTCCGGCGTAAACGCAACACCCGCGAGCGTCGCGTAGCCGCCATACGAACCACCCATGATGCCGACGCGCTTCGGATCGGCGATGCCCTGCGCGATGAGATACTTCGCGCCCCAGGTCAGGTCGTCCTGCATCTTGTTGCCCCACTGCTTGTTTCCGGCGTCGATAAACTTCTTGCCGTAACCAGTCGAGCCACGGAAATTCGGTTGCAAGACAGCGTAGCCGCGGTTGGCGAGAAACTGTGCAAAAGCATCGTAGCCCCAACTATCGCGATACCATGGACCACCGTGCGGGAGGATCACCGCCGGCAGGTTCTTGGCTTCGACGCCTTTGGGCAACGTCAGATAAGCGGGGATTTCCAAACCGTCAGACGACGGATATTTGACCGGCTTCATCGGCGCAAGATACGCGCGGTTCAACGTCTCGCGTGCCTGGTATTGAAGCGTCAACTTCTTGGTGGAGCGATCGTAAAGATACGTTGAGCCGGGATCAGTATCTGCATTTGCAGAGATGATCCACAGCTTTTCATCTTTGGTTGAAGATCCAAATCCGATCTCTTTGCCCGGAAGTTGTTTCTGCAGGTTCTTGTAATCGGCTTCAAACCCCTTGTCTTTCCAGTAAATTCGTTCGCGTTCATCGTTGTAAGAGGTGGCAATCAGATCATCGGAAACTTCGGAGAAGGTCGCGTTGCCGAAGTCGACGCGTTTCATAGGATCCGATTCAACCAGCTCTTCTTTGCCGGTGGTGGGGTTCCATAACTCGAGACGAACGAGATCGACGTCAGCGCCCTTGTTTGTTTGGAAGTAAACTCTCTCGCCGTCTTTGTGATAACGAACTGGACCACACGCCTCAAATACACTGCAACTGTAAACCTTCGTGAACTGGTCGGCGTCAACACGCAACACTTCCGTGTCGCCGTTCTCTGCTGACCTGGTTGCCAGTCGCAACTGATCTTTCAGATCGAAGAAGTAAGCGGTAATGCGTTCGGTGTTTTTGCGGATGAGCGTGCGTTCGCCGGTGGAGATCTTTACTTTGTACAGATCGTGCCAGGCTGGGTCGCGATCGTTTAGACCGACGTAGATCGCGTCGGGCTCACTACGCGGCACCGCATAGATGAAGGCCCTGATTCCTTTTGCGTCGGTGAGATTTCGAGCGGTGGGGACGTCCTGTCCTGAAGCGGGCGCGTCCGCGGGATTAACTGCGTACACGTTGTAATTTTCATCCCCGGCTTTATCCTGGACGAAGAGGATGTACTTGCCATCGCGCGACCAGAAGAAAACGGGGATCGGGCGCTTGGTATCTGCGGTCATTGGCTTTGCATTAGCAAACGGCTCAGCCGTCTTCTTCACCCAGACGTTGCGTGTGCCTTTGAACGGTTTGATGAACGCGATGAAGGCTCCGTCTGGGGAGATTTGAGCGCCGGCAATTTCGGGGTCGCCAAAGAACAGTTCGCGGTCAATCAGCGGCGGACTCTGCGCCCACACGGGCGCCGCGAGGGTGATGATGAGTAGCGCTGAAATCATCAGCAAGCCAATAATTGAACGGCGGGATCGGCCGGTAGAACGCATAAACACCTCTTTCGTTGCGTGATTGTTGACGGGTTTAGTTCGCAAATGAACACGTTTCTACGCGATACACCTTCGCGAGGTTTCAAGTAATCCGTGTAATCTGCGTAATCTGTGGCTATACTGACATCCGAATGAACTTACGCCAAATCATTCTTGAGCGCCTGCGTACCATCAAGCCGGCTTTGCAGCAAGAGTTCCCACTGCGCCGCATGGCCTTATTCGGTTCATGGGCGCGGAACGAGCAGACTGAAGCGAGTGATGTAGACATACTAGTTGAAGTCGATCGATCAATCGGTCCCCGCTTCGTTACGCTTGCTGAGCGGTTGGAGTCACTGCTTGAACAACACGTCGATCTCGTTTCGAGTAGAGCCGTGAAACCATACTTATTAAAACAGATCCAGGCTGAACTTATCGATGTCTAAACGCAATCCTCATCTGGGTGCAATACTCAATTCCCTGATGTAGGTATTCAAACAATCATTCACGCATGAGCCTAACATCCATTCAAAAAGAGATTGTTCGTCTGAGTTCTGCTGAGCGCGCAATGTTAATCGATATCCTTTGGGAGGGCCTTGATGAAGAGCGTATAAAGGAAATCGAAGCAAAATGGGCTGCTGAATCAGAGGAACGGATTGACGCAGTAGACCGAGGCGAATTGAGGACAATAGACGGCCCTCTGCTCTTCGAGACCTTCGCTCCGCACTCAGGAAATGACGCAACAACTTTTAAAGCAGAATCTTAGCAACACGAATTACCCACTACCCGCAATGCGAGGTTATTAGACTGAACAATTAAGTCGTGATATCACAATTTGTGACATCCTCAAGTCTGAAGTTTTCCAAGCACTGGCAATAGCAGCCAGCACAATCTGCTTAAGCCAACTAAAAAGATTTTTCTATGAAAAACTCAGTTTGCTTTGGACTCCTTTTATTGTCGCTGCTATTGCCAACGCACGTCGGCGCGCAGGAAGCTCAAAAGCATCCCATCGATAAGGCGCTCGAAGTTTGCACGGACAAAGATCCGTCTACTGCCGGAATGGTGAGGTGCACGGACGCTGCATATAAGAAGTGGGATCAGGAGCTCAATAAAAACTACCGGACGCTGATGGCCAGGTTGAAGCCTGCGGGTAAGCAATTGTTGAAGTCAGCGCAGCTCAGTTGGATTACCTATCGAGATAACGAGTTCAAGTTGATCGACAGTATCTATGATGGCATCCAGGGAACAATGTACATACCCATGCGCATTGACGAGAAGATGCAGATAGTCAAGCAACGTGCTCTCGCACTAGCAAGTCATTTAGATATGCTTGACGAAGCGGAGCCTTAGGGCCGTCAGCCATTCATGATTTTGCGATAAGCCACAAACAAGTCCGACAGCCGGTCTGCCGACGCCGGATCATTACGAGCAAGTAAAGTAATGAGCTCATCGCGACTGGCAAACAATGGCTGCAGGCTGTTTCTTTGCGCCTCTGTATAATTTGAGCTATCCCTTTCGGCGCTTAACGACGTGAAGAACCTGCTGAGAGCCTGGCGGGCTGGCTCATAATCGCCGCGTCGCGCATCGATGACTGCAGAGGCAAGATCGCTCTGCATTTTACAGAGGACTAACTGGTGCTCTGTCTCTCCGAGACTATTTGCTGCTGTTCGAGCCTTGAGCCACATCGGGACAAGACCGAGCAGGAACACGACGAGCAGCACGACGGCATAGATGACGTAGCGCCGTAACCCAGATGTAGTCGGTTTGCGTTGCAGATCTTCACTCATAATCTCCCCCTTACATTAAACATCAGACAACGACAGCGGCAGTCTGCTCAAGCCGCGGAAACTAAGATTCGAGCGCCACGCGGGAACGTCGTCGAGCAGTTTCAAACCAGGAGCGCGCTCCAGCAAAGTAGTGAATGCGATCTCGGCTTCGGTGTAGGCGAGGGATGCGCCGATGCAGAAGTGTGTGCCGTGACCGAATGAGAGCGGCATGCCTTCGTCACGTGAGATCTCGAGTTGCTCGGGAAGCGAGAATTTCTCCCCGTCGTGATTGGCAGAGCCCAAGAGAAGAATAACTGTTTGACCTTTCTTGATCTCCTGCTCGTACCACCTGAAATCTTCCGTCGCGGCGCGTCCGGAGAACTGCACCGGACTATCGAACCTCGCAAACTCGCGCACGGCTGAGCTGATCAGCGCCGGATTCTCTTTGAGCTTTGCAAACTGATCCGGATTTTGAAGAAGCGCCAGCAATCCGTTACCGAGCAGGTTACGCGTAGTCTCGTGTCCGGCGACGAGTAGAAGAGTGCATTGGGCCAGCAGCTCTTCCCCCGTGAGCATCTCGCCTTCTTCTTCGACGCGAAGTAACAGACTCACCAGATCGTCTCCTTTATGCGCGCGTCGCTCGGGCAGCATCGCGCGGAAATATTCGGTGAGACTGACGAGACTATTTTGCGCGCGTTGCGCTGTGTCAACGCTCGAAGTGGCATTCCCGAAAAAACTGGCAAGATCATCAGACCAGATCTGGAAGTCTCTTTGATCCTCCACTGGTATACCGAGCATCTCTGCAATCACTCTGACTGGCAGAGGATTGGCAAAGTCAGTCATGAACTCGATCTCAGATTTTCCGGCCACGTCATCCAGCAGTAAATCGACAACCTGTTGAATACGCGGGCGCAGCCGCTGGATCATGTTTGGCGTAAACTCTTTATTCAGGAGTTTGCGGATGCGGCTATGCTCCGGCGGATCGAGAAAGAGCATCCACCTGGAAAAGATCCGATTGAACGTTTCGAATTCGCTTTGCGCGTCGCTCGGAAGTGCAGCGGTGAGGTTATGGCTACGTTGACTGGAAAGACGCGAATCATGCAACCCTGCCAAAACATCAGCGTAACGAGTTACCAGCCACGCGCCGTTGCGAAACTTATCTATCCAGTGTATCGGTCCGGCTGCACGCAGTTGGCTGTAAGCTTTGTAAGGATTGGTGATGAAATCCGAATCGAACATGAGGCGCGATTTTATCTAATGTTCAAACAATCTGCGAGGAATGCAAAGTTGAGTGATGATTCAGGTTCAAATTACGCCGAAGGCGTTCGCTAATTCTAGCCCAGGGTTCGAGGAACGAGAACCCTGGGACCATCACATTAAAGGAGTTCTAACCCCTGAAGGGGTTCGGCTTACGACAAACCCTTTCAGCGTTGTTCGTGTGTTTATTATCGCACCCAGGGTTATCGCTGGCGCTCCAACCTTGGGCTCGAATTAGCGAACGCCTTAAGCATATTTTCAAACTGAAGCAGTACGAACTCACCCACCTATCCTGAACTATTGTTATATTTATAGCCGCGATTCTAAAATGACACGCTTTACTTCCAACCGTTACTAAATTTCAGCGTTAACACGTGCCACTAGCAGAAGGCATAAAACTCGGGCGTTACGAAATTCGTGGGCACATCGGTACGGGTGGGATGGGCCAGGTGTATCTTGCCCAGGATACGAGCGAGTTGAATCGCACGGTTGCTATCAAACTCTTGCCTGCTGAAGTCGCTGCCGATCCGAAGTGGATGCAGCGCTTCATCCGCGAAGCAAGAACTGTCTCCGGTCTCAATCATCCAAACGTTCTCACCATCTACGAGTTTGGCGTCCACGACTCAACACGTTTCATGGCGATGGAATATGTTGATGGCGTCACGCTGCGTGAGCACTTGAACAACAATCGTTTGAATCTTCACGAAGTGCTCGACATCGGCATTCAGGTCGCCGCGGCTCTGAATGCGGCGCACGAAGCGCACGTCATCCATCGTGACATCAAGCCTGAAAACATCATGCTGCGCCGGCGCGACAGCATCGTGAAGGTGCTCGACTTCGGTTTGGCGAAGCCCGTCCGTCAGGATGGCAACCCAACCACATCCAGCGAGCCGCTTCACACCGAGACAGGCATCGTGATGGGCACCGTGAGTTACATGTCTCCAGAGCAATCGCTGGCGGTGAAGAACATCGACTATCGCACTGACATTTGGAGTTTGGGTGCGGTGCTCTACGAGATGACAGCCGGGCGCGTGCCGTTCGAAGGGAAAGATCTGTTACAACAGTTAATCGCCATTCAAGAGCGACCTCACAGGCCGCTATCAAAGCTTGTCGAGCACGTGCCGGAACAGTTGGAACGCATCATCGACAACGCGCTCGCAAAGAATCCCGACGAACGCTATCAAACGGCCACCGACATGTTGAACGACATGCGGAGCCTCAAGCGTCAACTGGAGAACCAGGCTGAGAACGATCGCACCGCGTTGTTTCAGCAGCCAGTGTTGGTCCGTCAAGCGGCAACCACTCAAAGCGGGCGTTATCCGGTTTCGAGTGCGGAGTACATCGTCAATCAAGTGAAGCTCCACAAGCGTGGCGCCTTGATCCTATTGGGAGTGTTTGCGCTTGCCGCATTCGCGACAGTGTTTTGGTACTTCAAGCACACGCGGGTTGCGCCGCTAACCGACAAAGACACGATCCTGCTCAGTGAATTCGAGAACAAAACCGGTGAGGCCGTCTTTGACGATACGCTTCGGCAAGGTCTCGCAGTGCAGTTACAGCAATCGCCTTTTCTCGACATCTTCCCCGAGACGCGCACGCGCGCCACGTTGCAGCTCATGAGTCTTTCGCCTGACGAGCGTGTGACGCGTGAGCGGGCGCGAGAGATCTGTCAGCGGCAGGGATTGAAGGCGTTCATCGCCGGCACGATAGTGAAGTTTGAGCGCAACTACTCGATCACGCTCGAAGCGCTCAATGGGCAGACTGGCGATCAACTCGCCCTCGTCCAGGTTGAAGCCGAAGGCAAGGACCAGGTGCTCAAAGCGCTCTCGCGTGCGACAACAGAGCTGCGCGAGAAACTCGGCGAGGAGTTGAGCTCGATTCAGAAGTTTGACGCCAAGTTGGAAGTGACCACTGCATCGCTCGAAGCGTTGAAGGAATACGCGCTCGGAAGAAGCGAACAGGACCGAGGGCAGTTCTTCAAGGCCATCGAATTCTACAAGCGCGCCACCGAGATGGATCCAAACTTCGCCGTGGCCTGGTTGGGACTTGCACTCCAGTACGCCAACACCAGCCAGCCGGGGCTGGCTGCGGAGTGTTTGTCGAAGGCGTTCGCTTTGAGCAATCGGGTCAGTGAAGATGAGCGCGCGCGCATCACTTATTTCTATTACCAGATCGTGACCGGCGAATTGGAGAAGGCGATTGAGGGGCAGGAAGCGTATGTGCGAAGTTATCCGCGCGCCGCACGGGGCCCGGGCAATCTCGGCAACCTCTATTCGATCACGGGTCAATTCGAAAGAGCCGTCGTGGCCACGAGCGAAGCGCAACGACTCAATCCCAACACCACTATCTGGCCGGGAAACCTCGCGGAGGCGCTGATTGGACTCAATCGCTTCGACGAAGCGCGAGACGTTTGCCAGAAGGCACTGGCGCAAAAGCTGGATAGCACGAGCATTCGCGAGCGACTCTACACGGTGGCTTTCGTCAGTGGTGATGTCTCGGCGGCGCAAGAGCAGATCGCATGGGCGAAGGGCAGGACCGATGAATACCGTGCGGTGTACTGGCTGGTCCAATCGTCAGCGTTTGCTGGTAAGTGGCGCGAGTCGAATGAACACTTAGGGCGCGCGACGGAGATCGCGCTTCGTGCTGATGCGAAAGAGGTCGTAGCCGGGTATACGGCGGATCAGGCGCTCCGCGCAGCGTGGTTGGGTCAGTTTGCGGAATCGTTGACGTTGGCGCAGTCGGCGCTGAACGTCGAGCGTAATCGAAACGTTCTCACGCGCGTCGCACTTGCATACGCGCTTGCGGGCGAAGCAGGCAAAGCGCAGACGCTTATTGAGGAGCTTGAACAGAAGCATCCGAAAGACACGTTGGTGAATCAGGTCTGGCTACCGGAAATCAAAGCGGCGATTCAGTTGCGTAAGAACAACGCTGAGGCCGCACTCGAGCTTCTGGAAACAACAAAACGCTACGAATCAGCGGCCGCTTTTTCTTCACAATCATTGCGCAGCATGGTTTGCCTGAAACTGGGCCAGGGTTCGAACGCTGCTGTGGAAGCGCACAGAATTCTGAACTATCGTGGTGAAGGTCCGCTTTCAACATTGTGGCCACTGGCGCACCTCGCCCTCGCGCGAGCCTCGGCCATGCAGGGCGACACAGCTCAAGCGCGGCAGTCGTATCAGGATTTCTTCACGCTCTGGAAGGATGCTGATCAGGACATCCCAGTCTTGATTGAGGCGAAGCGCGAATTCGAGAAGGTGAAATAAGGCTATGATCCGTGTAATCTGTGGCTAAATAATTAAATGAACGCACGCGAAAACATTATCGAGCGATTGCGAACCATTAAGCCGGCTTTGCAGCAGGAGTTTCCGCTGCGCCGCATGGCCTTTTCGGCTCGTGGGCGCGGAACGAACAGACCGAGACAAGTTCTGGTAGAAGTTGATCCGTCAATCGGACTGCGTTTCGTCACTCTTGCCGAGCGGTTGGAGGCATTACTTGAACAACCTGTGGACCTTGTCTCGAGCAGGGCCGTGAAACCAAATTTACTACATCTGATCCAGGTTGAACTTATCGATGTCTAACGCGATCCTCTTGTCCTCCTCGAAAACATCCTGCTGGCGATTCAGAAGATTGGCCGGTACACATCGCAAATGAATTACGAAGTGGGACCAATCTCTCCAATACCTGCCGAGCACGGGCTGTGAAATTTCCATTTAAACATGAAATTGCTGCGATCTGTTTGCTGCTGATAGTTCTCAGTCTGCAACTGTTCTTCTCGGTTCGCAGAGAATCGCAGACGTGGGATGAAGCGAACCACATCTACACTGGATATCGCTCTTGGACGCATGCCGATTTCGGGCTGAATCCCGAACATCCGCCGCTCGTGAAACTGCTCGCGACCATGCCGCTGTTGTGGTTGCCGCTGAAGTCTCCCGCGCTTCAAGAAAGCTTCTTCAAAGAGGACGCATTTCTGCGCGGCAAGGAATTCCTCTACCAGAACGATGCAGACCTGATACTCGCGCGCACCCGGACATTCGCAGCGATTCTGACACTGCTTACCGCATTCGTCGTTTTCCTGGGAACGCGGGAAATGTTTGGAACCGGCGCTGCTTTCATTGCACTCACACTGCTTACTTTCGATCCAAACCTCCTGGCCCACGGCGCACTGATCACAACTGACGTGGGGCTCGCCTGCTTCATGTTTCTCAGCGTGTATTTGTACTACCGGTTTCTGAAGTCCCCGTCTGCTTTACGCCTGATCGCAGCGGGAATAGCGGTTGGGCTTGTACTGGCTGTCAAACACACCGGTCTCCTGGTCCTACCGATTCTGTTCTTACTCTCCTTCACAGGGATCCGCGGGCGTGCGCTCAAGACTTTCGGCTCGCTGGCGCTCATCGTGCTCATTGGTTGCTTCGTCCTATGGTCGTTCTACCGATTTCGCTACGATGCGCGACCCAACGGTCTGCAACTGAATCCACCGCTGGCCGAGTACGTGAAAGGTTTGAAACCTTACGAAGCCTGGCCGATCTCGACAGCGGCTCGCTTCCACCTGCTTCCTGAGTCGTATCTCTACGGGTTAGCGGATGTAAAACTCACTGCGAATTACTACACGAGCTACTTGCTGGGAAAAGTGTACGCACACGGCGTGTGGTTCTACTTTCCCGTGGCGTTTCTGATCAAGTCGACTGTCGGTGTTCTGGCATTATTTCTATTGAGTCTCGGCGTCGTGGCCACGCGCCGCCTGAACCGCTGGCGGGAAATCGTCTTCCTCGCTGTTCCGGTAATCTTCTATTTAATAGTCGCCATGACGGTGGGCATGAACATCGGCGTGCGACACATTCTGGTGGTCTACGTCTTTCTGTATGTGTTGATCGGCGGCGCCACGTGGGCGTTGGTCCAGAAGAATCGAAAGTGGACGTATGCGGTTGGCGTATTGCTGTTAGTCCACGTGGTTTCATCCGTGCTCGCTTTTCCAAACTACATCGCGTATGGAAACGAGCTCTGGGGCGGGCCGTCGCAAACGCATAATTATTTGACCGACTCGAATGCTGATTGGGCTCAACAACTGAAGAGCGTCAAGCAGTATCTTGATGGGCGGGGAGTGAAAGAGTGTTGGTTCGTGTATTTTGCGGCGGGTGTCGCTGAACCGAGCTACTACGGAATACCTTGTAAGCCCTTGCCGACAATCAACACGCTATGGCTCAACGAGCCGATTGAAGTGCCGGCCTCGATCGATGGACCAGTGCTGATTAGCGCTAGTAACTTGTCAGGACTCGAGTTCGGACCGGGACCGCTGGATCCTTACGGACAGTTCAAGCTCCTTAAACCAACAGCGGTGATCGACCGCGGTGTTTTTGTGTTCGACGGTAAGTTTGATATGCCCCTCGCGGCCGCGATCAGCAAGGCACAGAAGGCCCAGAACCTCGCGCAGGCAAAACAACTCGATCAGGCGTTGCAAGAGGCACAGGCGGCGGTCGCGTTGGCGCCCGATTCGATACGCACGCAGCTCGCGTTGGGAGATATTCTGCTCGAGATGGGTCAACCGCAACAGGCGCGTGCGAGTTTTGAAAAAGCACTCGAGCTCGCAAAGACAATTGAGCCCGAGTTTCAGATCAGATCTGTCCCGGAGATTGAGCAGAGGCTAAAGTCAGTTTCTTAGCCAGGGATTAACGCGGATTGACGCGGATCTGCGAAAATCCGCGTTAATCTACGGCTGAAATTATGGTATAACTCCAAGCCGTCGGAGGCCTCCCACACGATGATTTCTACAACCTTAGTTCGTTTACTGCTGGTGTTTTTACTCCTCTGCCCGTTCGCGCTTGGTCAAAATCAAAAACAACAGTTGCGGAAACTGATGTCGAGGGTTGATGTCGATGTTCCTGAGACTGACGCCCGGACCAATCAACTTCAAACGTATCGCGAGCTGATGATTCGCTGGGCCGATCCAACGAAATCCACGATGGCGCTCAGCTCCGAAGCGCAAACGCAGATTCCCAAAGTTTCTATCGTCGAAGACAAGAAACGCTCAGGCACATTACCGCGCCAGCGCTCACTCGAACTCGCTCCGACACTGATGTTTGTCGCCGCTGTCGATGCTACCAACAAACTTCGCTGGTGGTCGATCATGTCCGATCCGCGCGTGGTTAGATCTGAAACTCAGACCGCCACGGGCGAACTACGCAGCCAGGACTACTACCTTTCAAACGTCACAGTCATCGTCGCATTTCCTGACGATCCTGAGATTTCTACCTTGCGGTTCTATCATCCTGTCTGGAATGGAACCGACTTCGACCTAAAGCCTTTGACAGTCGTCTCTACGCGCTAGATGAAAGCTCGCATCAACACCTGCGATTGGGTTCTGATTGCCCTCTTAGTAATTCTCTGTCCTCAAATCGCGAAAGCCGAGCCGTTTGAAACCATCATCAACAACGGCAGCGCTGAGAATCGCGTCGACATCGCAATTCTCGGCGATGGTTACACCTCCTCACAGATGGCGAAATACAAGAACGACGTTCAGAATGCGATGACGCAGTTTTTCAACACCGAACCATTTCACGAGTATCGCAATTTTTTCAATGTGCATCGCATTGATGTCGTGAGTAGTCAGTCGGGCGCGGACCACCCGGAAAGAGCCTCGTTTGTGAATACGGCCCTCGATGCTACTTATAACTGTACGGGCATCCAGCGACTGGTCTGCGTAAATAACGGGAAGGTCTTCACCATTCTGGGAAATAGTCTCAACCCTTCACAACGCGACATCGTGCTCGTGATCGTTAACGATCCCGAATATGGCGGATCGGGAGGAAGTGTTGCTGTTACCTCGACAAATATCGAGGTCCTTGAGCTCATACTTCATGAGCTTGGTCACAGCTTCGGACTGCTTGCGGACGAATATGGCGGTCCACCGCCGCCAGCTTGCAACAACACGATCGAGCCTTCTGCTGCTAATGCAACGAAGGCCACCGATCGCGACGCCATCAAATGGAACCACTGGATCGATGCGAACACGCCGATACCAACTCTATCGACGCAACAAGGTGTGCCGGGTTTATATGAAGGGGCGGTTTACTGCGACGCCGGACTGTATCGTCCGACCTCGGGTTCCAGGATGCGATTTCTCGGCCGGCCTTACGAGCAGATAAATACCGAGCAACTGGTCAGGCGTATTTACAATTTCGTCTCACCGATCGACGCCTTTCAGCCAACAGGCACCGACATAACTCTCACGACTGCGCAATCGCAGGCGTTCAGCGTTACGACGCAGGTGACGTTTAGCAACACGATCAAGGTTGACTGGTTCGTGGATGGAGTGTTGCAAAGCAGCGGAACGGGGTTCAGTGTCAATAATCTGATCAGCGGTGCGCATGTTGTCGATGCTGTCGTCAAAGACAACACTCCCCTCGTGCGGAAAGATGCGACGAACTTATTGAGTGAAAGTCTCCGTTGGAACCTGACGGTAAACGGCGTTCCCACTCCTACTCCGACGCCAACACCGATCCCGACACCAACACCGGCTCCAATATTACTGCTCGAAGAGAACTCGAGCCGCGGTGTCGCGCTGGATTCCGTGACGTGGTTGCGTGAGCCTTTTTCCGTCTTTTCAACTCGTAACTTTAGTGCAGACGGACGGACTCGCATCGTGTTGTTTGCGATGAACGTTGAAATAGTAGCGGGCGAGAATTTGGGGATCGTTGTGGCGGAGGCGGAGGATGCACAACAAAAGGTCTATCCGCTCGGTGTCGAGTATGTCGGTAACGTTCCGAATCAGACCTGGATGGCGCAGATCGTTGTGCTGCTTCCTGAAAACCTCGCGAACGCTGGAGACGTGTTGGTAAGCATCAAAGTGCGCGGGCTACAGAGCAATAAGGTGCTTGTTAGCATCAGACCGCCATAATTGAGTTCACGCAAAGACGCAAAGATCGCAAAGACGCAAAGGCGCGCCCGAAGAATTTGACCCGCCTTTGCGTCTTTGCGATCTTTGCGTCTTTGCGTGAACTTTAGGTCTGATATATTGTCCCGCAAGGTGCGCAACTCGCGACGTATCTTCCTTTGGCTACTGCTGGCGCTGTTTTGCGTTCCGCTGCTTGTTCACATCTATCTCGGTTCGTACAGCCGTTTCATCGCGGATGACTTTTGCTCTTCTGCCGTAGCGCGTTCGCAGGGGATCTTCCGCGGCTCACTCTACTGGTACTTCAACTGGAACGGCCGGTTCTCTGCAAATCTCCTCGACAGTTTGTTTGGTTATATCGGGCCGGCCGCGACTCCGTTAGCGACGGCTTTGGTCATTACCGCGTGGCTTGTCGTGCTCGCGATAGCTGCGGGCCAGATCAAACGCGGCCTCGAGAGTTGGATCATTGCCGCGATGGTCCTATTCGTCCTTTTGCATGTAATTCCGCAGATCGGCCAGTCTCTTTATTGGGGGCAGGGAATGAGATCGGTAGTTCCGCCGCTCATTCTGGGCACTGCGTATATCGCATTAATAGCAAAACGAAGTAGATCGCATGACAGAGCCGCCCTGCCCTTGCTTATCACGGTGGCTCTCCTGACGTTCATCGCAGTTGGATTCGCCGAGACTTACTTCGCCGTACAAACTACCACGATCGTATTCGCCCTTCTTGTTCCCCTGGTCTTTAAGATCTATGCGCCTGCCAACAGGCGAAACTATTTCACTCTGTTGATTGCGGGACTCGTGGGCTCTCTCGCAGGCGGATTACTGATGTTCGTCGCTCCGGGAAATAAGTTCCGGCAGAGCGCGTTTCCGCCGCCACCGGCAATACCCGAACTGTTGAGTATTTCGTTGCGTGGCATGCGTGAGTTCTTCGAATTATCGGTTCTGGGGCCAGACAAATGGTACGTCTGGGTAGGACTGATTCTCTGTGGCTTCGTCTTCGGCCTGCAAGTGTTTCAACCACGTGAAGAATCTGCGCGGCGCGACGTTTGGTCATTGCTTTGGCTGCCTGTCGTCGGTTTTGTATTGCTGCTGGCGTGTTGGGTTCCGATGGCATGGGGTACTTCACTCACGCTCGCTTATCGTACCTTCATCATTCCCGCTTATGTGCTTGTCTGTTTAGTAACTAGTTGGGCCTATATTGCTGGTCAATTAACTCGAAGCGCTTCCGTTCCGGATCGAACACCGGTAGTAGCAACCGCAGTAATCGTTCTGCTGGCGTTCGGCATTTTTGCCGCCAGCATGAGTCGCAAAACGTGGCGGCGTCAGCGACCTCTCTTCATTGGTTACGCGCGACGTTGGGATGAACGAGAACAGATGATTCGACGCGCCAAGTCTCAGGGCTTGCCTTACGCGCAAGTGCTCCGGCAACACAATTGGGCCGGGTTGGAGGAAGTCGCAGTTGATCCGAAGATTACCTGGCTGACGAAGTGTATGAGCGACTACTACGGCATAAACGTGATCCCGGAGCTCGGCGATTTATACAGCGAGCCGGATGGCGCAGCGAAGCAGGCGGCACTCGTGCGCCAGTTTGATGCGATTCAGAAGCTGCCCGGCTCGATCCCGACCCAGCTCAATCAGATCTACAAAACTGATCGCGGCAAGATTGGTTTTTACAATAGTGAGCAGAGTGACGATCAGATCAAGTCGTATTACGACAACGAACTCGCGCGACTCGGATGGAAATACATCGGAGAGAAGAAGGTAGAAAAGTTTGGAAAATTCAGCGGCGGATCGCAGTTTCTATTTTGCAACGGTGAAGTCGCCGCCACTTTATTTACGACTGCCTCGGACAAAGCCTGGCTCGGATACACCTACTCGCTTGCGTTGAACTGGGGTATGTCTTCCGGTTACACGTGGGGCGTCGTCGATTGCCAGACAGATCATTGAAATCAACTGCAGGGGCGGCCCTCTGCGGCCGCCCGTCGATCGAAATCCCAACAAACGGGTGGCCACGGAGGGCCACCCCTACAGTAATTTACGAGGTCGCCCGCAAGCTGATGTGCCCGCAGTTGGGACAGGTATGTACTTCCTGAACGACACCTTCGAAGGCAGGATCGATCGTGGAATCGTCGACGCTGTAATCGATCTTCATCGCGTGATGGTTCATCTCAGCGCCGCACATCGGGCAAATTAGTTTATTCATGATTGAGATTTGCAATCCGTTTCTGAAAATATCCGCGCCAGCTCTCGGGCAATGCCTCGGTCGCGATCGCATGCCGCAGTAGCTCGACGTTTTCCTTATCGCTGCCGTACAGTCGCGTGACATCCACGACCGTTACTCCGGAATCGTTTTTCTCAAGCAACTCAATTTGATCACCCGCTCCGACTTCACCTTCTTTCAAAACTGAAAAATAAAACCCGGTGCGTTCACTCGCGAGAAATCTCTTGATAATGTCTGCCCGGCCGAATCGAATACCGAGTTTGTAACAAGGCATGCGCGGCTGCGTGACCATCAGTTCAGCCGATCCGATCCGAAATTTGTCGCCGATGTTAGTCTCTGTTTCGAAGAGTCCTTCGCTAGTGAAGTTCTCGCCAAACATACCCCACGGCAACTCCATGTCCGGCAGCTCACGTTTCCAAAACTCGTAATGCTCAGATGGATAAAGATAGACCGCCTTGTATGGTCCGCCATGCACAGACAGATCCGATTGCCGGTCACCGTCGAGATTCAACGTGCGCAGCATCACGCGTCCGGCCACAGGCTCTTTGAAGATGCCGGTCGAGACTGGATCATCGTTTCGCAGCACGAGCCGTGGCAAGCCCACATTGAGTGAAATGATTTTCACTGACAGCCCCTTTAGATCGAAATGTTCTCGCGTCCGTAACGTAACACCCTGCTCATCCAGATCAACTCGCCGAGAAACTTATCCATGCGCTTTTCGTGCGCGGCGCGGTCTTTCATATTTCCGGCGTCGTCGAAGAGTTGCTGTGCGCCCGAGAAGTTTCCGTCCCAAAAAATCGTAACGAGGCCGAGCTCGCGCATGACGGGCAAGAGGTTTTCGATCACGCGAGTGCCGCCGAAACCTCCGGCTGAGACGCCGCAGATACCAACTGCTTTGTGGATGTATTCTTTGAGATTGGAATCGAGTACGTGTTTGAGCATGCCGGGATAGCCGCGGTTGTATTCGGGAGTGACGATGACGAGGCCGTCGGCACGCTCGCACGCGGCAGAGAATTTCGCATCCTTGATCTGCTCGCCCGCGTCGTTTGAGGGAAAGCTGAGCTCCCGGATGTCGATCAGCTCACTCTCGACGCCTTCACGTTTTTTCACCTGCTCGAAAACAAACTTCGCAACGTTTTCACTGGCGCGGCCTTTTCGCACCGTGCCGAGAATCACTGGGATGAATAGTGGTCGATTCATAGTTTTGTGTGTGTTTGTTTGATTAGTCGCTCAAAGCACGAGGTAACTTACAACTCCCGGTGAAACAAAGCGAGAATTTTCTCTGCGTAACCTCTGCGATCTCTGCGCCTCTGCGGTTTTCCGTCCGCTGATCTGAATAAACCGCACCTCGAGCAACTAACTTACCTGGAGTGGCTTAACAGCGGTTATCAAAACGAGGTTGGGGCAAATTCAAAAGCGCAAACGTGCCAGGATTGTCATATGCCCACGAAGTACACGAACGCGAAGGGCACGCTCAACATTCCTTTGATCCAACAGCCGATCGCGTTTATCGAAGACGATCAATATCCGCAAACCGGCAATCGGCTGGCTGATGAAAAGATTCGGTTCGATTCCGTGATAAGGGGTTCGCGCGTCATCAGTTTCAGGGACTGAATGTCACGCTTCTGGAAATGTTTCGTCAGTATATGCAGCCTTATAAATCGAATGGGACCAACATTCTCGCCAATGTTGTTCTCGGCGTCAGGCAAAACGATTACATGTCAGGGCTCGACGATCTCTCGACAGCGATCGATGCGTTTGTGCAACAGGCGCAGAATTCGACTGCTGAAGTCTCAGTGTCGCCAGTCACAATGTCGGGACAAAAGTTGATCGCGGATGTAAAGGTGACAAACAAGGCCGGTCACCGCTTTCCGAGTGGTGTGGGATTCCGGCGCGCGTTTTTGGAGTTCCGTGTAGTTGATAATGAAACGGGTAAGACTGTTTGGTGTTCGGGTTGTACGAATGAGCTTGGTGTGATCGTGAATGGTAATGAGCGGCTGGCGTCTGAGTTGTTCGATGTTTACAAAGATGGCACGAAGCCCGCGACGCTCGGCTATCCGGAAGCTTGTTACAAGGCTGTTCCGCAGCATTACCAGCCACACTATTTCTGGGATCTTCAGAAGAACACTGGCGTGGCGATCACGCGACAGGACCAGGTGCAGATCTATGAAGAGCTCAACCTGAACATTCAGTGCGCGATGACGACGAGTTTTCTCCGTCGCGACTACCAGTTGAAAGACAATCGTCTGCTGCCATTTGGCTGGACCAGCACCGGTCCACTCAAGGCCGACAAGACGCCGTACATACCTGCTGACTATCTACACGAAACTCATCCAGTCCGCGTCGGTGGCGATCCTGCCTATGCAGACGGAAGCGGCACAAACATCATGCGATACGAGATCCCCTTGAGTGCATTCGGGTCACGAAATGTGACCGTCGCTGCAACTCTTTATTACCAGTCAATACCGCCGTACTTCCTGAACGATCGCTTCACCCAGGCGCCGAATGGCCCGGCCACCCAACGTCTCTACTATCTAACATCGAACTTGCAGACAAAGGGAACCGCGATCGAAGATTGGAAGTTCCAGATTGCCACCGCGAGTGAGGCAGTTACGTTGCGTTAGCAAAGGTGTTCGCACTTGGATCGGGTCAGTACAGGGAGCGGTAGCGACTTGGTCAGGGATCAGCATTCTTGATTCCGATGGCCTGAAAAGATCGCTACCGCTCCCTGTACTGACCCGATCCAAGTGCGAAGACTAGGAGACCCAGAGCTCTTGCTCCTTGCTGACTACCCACTCGCCATTTACCTTGTTGAGCAAAACATATTCACCCACACCACATAAACCGCCGCAGGATCTACCCATGTATAGGAAAGCTTGATCGTGCCGATCGTTGAACCCGACTTGAGAGAAGAACATCAGGCCGGGAGAATTCGGATATTTTCTATAGAACCGGTCCCAGAAGTTCTCGAACTTACTATCCGGGAGATCACTATTTCTTACCATCACGTAGTTGACGTCGAGATTCCAAACTTTCAACTCTTGCCGGCCCTTGTTGCTTAGTAGGTAGTTGTCGAGCGTCTGCGCCTCGGCTTCGGGCATCGTCTTGCTCATCATCTGGTGAAACTGTTCAGTAACCCCGAACTTCTCTTTCACAGATTCATCCTCATACATTGGGCAACTGGTGGTCTCAGCTTGTATAACGATCAACTTGATTTCATCATTGCGGATGAATTGGCGGTGTACGAGCAAATGATAGATTTCATTTGCCTCTTCATCTGAATTAAGACGCGGCAAAGTAACGGCGCTTACAGCAGTGCTGCTGGTAGTGAGGAAGCGGTCTACAAGAGTAGATCCCACGTGGGATAACCAGAAAATCGAGACACCAAAAGTAAACGTCAAGATTGCTATGAAGAGTCGTATGCTATGTCTTCGCATTTGAGGATTCCTCCGCAACAAGTTGTCAGCTTAGACGCTTAGCAGGGCTTTTTGTTCCCCAATAGTACTCCCAAAACGGACTAACGTACTATCATCATAGCGATGCGAATAACTGTCTTTGGAACAGGCGGCGTGGGCGGATACTTCGGTGGGCGGCTGGCGCGGGCCGGTGAGGAAGTTACGTTTATTGCTCGTGGAGAGCATTTACGGGCCATCAGGACTACGGGATTGAGGGTTGATAGTCGTGATAGCGATTTTGTGATCTATCCAGCGAGAGCAACGGATGATGTCAGCGAAGTTGGCGAGACAGATCTCGTGATCCTTGGCGTCAAAGCGTGGCAGGTGCCGGAGGCGGCGCGCGCGATCAAACCTATCGTCGGCGCAAATACAACAGTGCTTCCTTTGCAGAATGGTGTTGAGGCCGTGCCGCAGCTCGTTGATGAGCTGGGCCGCGACAACGTTGTAGGCGGACTTTGCCGCATCGTCAGCTTTGTCGTTGAGCCTGGCCACATTAGACACGCCGGTTTCACTCCCTCGATCATCATCGGCGAGCTCGACAATCAACGCACCGATCGCATTGTCAGCATCGAGCAAGTGTTCAAACGCGCGGGTTTGGAGATAACGATTGCGGCAGACATTCAAGTCGCGCTCTGGATGAAATTTCTTTTCATCGCGTCGTTCAGCGGAGTTGGCGCGATGGCTAACGCACCTGCAGCAGTTATCCGAAGCGATCCGAACTGGCGCACGCAGATGCTCAAGGCGATGGAAGAAATCTACACGTTGGCCCACGCACGCGGAATCTCCCTGCCACCAGATTCGATCGACACTGTGATGCGCGCAGTACATGCTCTACCTGAAGACGCGACCAGCTCAATGCAACGTGACATCGCCGCCGGAAAACCCTCGGAACTCGAGGCACAGAACGGCGCCGTCGTCCGCATGGCCCACGAATCAGGCATCGACGTCCCCACCCACGCACTAATTTACGAAACCCTGAAGCCTTTGGAAGACAAGGCTTGTGCTGCCTGATCTCTTAGCCCGCGAAGCAGATGTTAGCCCGCGAAGCGGGCGTAAGCGTAAAGCCTGGGGCGCCAGCCCCAGGATTTGGGATTGCAAAACAATTGAGCCCGCGGCGCGGGCGACAGTGTGACGATTTCAAGCTGTCGCCCGTTTCACGGGCTCGATGCTGTTTTTGAATTCTGATCCTGGGGCTGGCGCCCCAGGCTTTATGCTGTCGCCCGCTCCGCGGGCTGAGAGTAGATCTGCTTCGCGGGCTAAGAGTAGATCTGCTTCGCGGGCTAAGAGATCGGGGTTTGTGCCTTTAACCAAGCGTTGGGTAATCGGTGTAGCCGCGCTCGCCTGGCGAGTAGAAGGTGGCCCTATCCGGTTCGTTGAGTTGTGCGCCGCGCTTGAGTCTCTCCGGAAGATCGGGGTTGGCCAGGAATTTTGTGCCGTATGCGATCGCGTCTGCGCCGCCTTGCGCCAGGAGCTGCGCGCCACTCGCACCCGTGAAGCCAGCGTTCGCGATATAGACGCCGTTGTAAAGCGGGCGCAACTTCGAGTGCCATCCCTTGCCCGTGCCGTCAGTCACCTGAACGTAAGCAAGTCCGAGCTCGTTCAGATGCTTGAAAATGAACGGATAAATTTCATCCGCGTCGCGCTCTTCGATGTCGTTAAATACGATCTGCGGTGAGAACTTCACACTGAGCCGCTCTGCGCCTATCTCACTTCTCATCGCCTCTAACACTGCGAACAGAAACCTCGTGCGGTTCTCGATTGAGCCGCCGTACTCGTCCGTACGCAAATTGACGTTCGTCGTCAGAAACTGCTGGACGAGATAACCACTCGCCGAGTGCAACTCGACGCCATCGAAGCCCGCCGTGATTGCATTACCGGCTGCGGTGGCGAAGTCTTTGACAGTCTGCGCAATCTCCTCACGCGTGATCTCGCGCGGCGTGACAAACTCCTTCATCCCCTGGTCTGTGTAGTTCTGGCCATTAGCTCGCACCGCGCTCGGCGCAACGGGCTGCGCATTACCCGGCAGGAAATCAGGCAGCGCGATGCGACCCGTGTGAAAGATCTGCATGAAGATCTTGCCGCCACGCGCGTGAACCGACTTCGTGACCGATCGCCAGCTCTCGATCTGCGCGTCGGTATAGATTCCGGGCGTGCGAATATAGCCTTTCGCCATCGGTGAGACGTTTGTCGCTTCGGTGATTATCAACCCGGCGGATGCGCGTTGAGCGTAATAAGTGGCGGCGTATTCCGGCTGAACTCCTTCATCGTCGGCGCGACTGCGGGTCATCGGAGCCATGATAATGCGGTTGTCGAGTTCAATGTTTCCGATCCGCAACGGGTCAAACAGCGTCGGCATAAGTTTCTCCTAAAAATTCAGACTAACCCCTTTGAGGTATGTAGTGATTGATCGTTCTCGGGATGTGACCCTGGTAGATTTCACCAATAATCATCTAACCCTATAACTCCGAACAGATCAACAGGACCCGATTCCGACAGGAGGTTAAGCATGGCTGAAGTTGCACAACAAAAGGTTAGTGAGATTCGCCCGTTTCGTGTGGACATTCCGGAAACCGAACTGACCGATCTGCGCAAACGCATCAACGCGACGAGATGGCCCGAACAGGAAAACGATCCATCGCAAGGCGTGGCGTTGAAGACAATTCAGGCGCTCGCGCAGTACTGGGGCACTGATTACGATTGGCGTAAATGTGAAGCGAAGTTGAACGCTCTGCCAAACTTCATCACCGAGATCGACGGCCTCGACATTCATTTCATTCACGTTCGCTCGAACCATGAAGACGCGCTGCCGATGATCGTCACGCATGGTTGGCCCGGCTCAGTCGTGGAGCAGCTTAAAATAATCGATCCACTTACAAATCCTACTGCCCATGGCGCAAGCGCTTCGGACGCTTTCCATCTCGTGATCCCGTCGATGCCGGGTTACGGGTTTTCTGGCAAGCCATCTGCGACGGGCTGGGATCCGGTCCGAATTGGGCGCGCCTGGGTTACCTTGATGAAGCGTCTCGGTTACACGAAATTTGTGGCGCAAGGCGGTGATTGGGGTGCCGTGGTTGTAGATCTGATGGGCGTTGACGCGGCTCCGGAACTGCTTGCCATTCACACCAACATGCCGGCCACGGTTCCAGCCGAAGTTGCGCAGGCTCTCCAGGTCGGTGGTCCAGCACCGTCGGGGCTCTCAGCCGAAGAACAGCATGCGTGGGATCGGCTCGACTTCTTCTTTAAGAGGGATGTCTTTTACGCATTTGAAATGGGAACTCGCCCGCAGACGCTATATGGAATTGCAGATTCACCTATCGGCCTCGCTGCATGGATCATCGATCATGACATAAAAAGTTACGAGCTGATCGCGCGCGTCTTCGACGGTCAGACCGAGGGCCTGACGCGAGACGATATCCTCGACAACATCACGCTTTACTGGTTGACGAACACTGGGATCTCTTCGGCTCGTCTGTACTGGGAAAACAAGGTGGCGTTCTTCCTTTCCAGCACAGTGGGATCCGAAGCTTGGAATTCACGTGACTTGAAGTCGCG